>Ga0099364_10011442_pt1 | contig 12132 bp, 9 predicted proteins | sample TergutTh196P3_FD_73070 | JGI IMG/M metagenome (GOLD analysis project Ga0099364, IMG submission 73070) | Microcerotermes parvus P3 segment gut microbial communities from Pointe-Noire, Republic of the Congo - Th196 P3 | ecosystem: Host-associated > Arthropoda: Insects > Digestive system > Gut ...
TACATGGAACAACGATTGAATATATTGAACGATGTGGTTGTTAGCGCCAGGGTGTCGCCGGAATATGCCGATCCGTTTACCCGTGCACAGAAGTTGAGAGCATTCAGAGAACAGTTTTTGGGTACGACCCGAGCAGGGAAGTCATGTATGATTATGAACGAAGGCGATATAGAACTTCGTTATAGCGTACAAACAAATACTCTTTACGCCTCTTCTAACAACCCTATTGTTGTAATCAACGAATATTTGGGATACATGGTATCATTCACACTGTTGGACTTTAGGATTGAATATGTCGTCCGACAGTTATTTGCTAACGATCCAATCAGAGCTTCTCGTTCTCATTCTAGAATTGATGCCCTTCCTAGAGATCCTAGATTTTCAAGTAACCACACGGATGTTGTTGGCGAACAAAGAACTCTTTCTCTGTTTAACAGTTATGATATTCAGCGAAGTTACTTTTTAGCAATGACACTATTTACCGATTTAAGTCCTAATGATAATAGAATAAAAAGGCGCAGGGATGAAATTTATGAACAGTCATCTGCTTTCTTTTTCAAGAATATTGCCAATCATACACTGGAAGAATCTAATTTTAATATTTATGAAAACAGACGCCGTCAGATAGTAGATCCGAGTTTATATTTCACGATAGAAGACGATGATGCACTTTCGCTAAAAACGATTCGATTCATACCCGACTTATATTCAATAATCAACGTGATGTATCGTCGTAATAAAGCATCTGCTATTCAAATCAATGCAGATACTTTACTTGTTGACCGGTTTGGAAATATTGATCAACCCTATAATGTGATATTTACAGGAGCAATGGGAGAAGCCCGTGCAGGAGATATGTTGCCGTTGGACTATGAACCGTAAACAATTGAGAATTAAAAATTAAAAATTAGGAATTAGAATTTTTATAATTAAAAAAACAATATGCTATGAAAAAAGAAATTATTCTGCTTGCATTACTGTTGATTACAGTAATGCAAGGCGCTTATGCGCAATTAACAATTTTTGGCAGAGTTGCCGATGCCGAAACCGGAAGCGGTATTCCCGGAGCTTCGGTAGTAGTTAAAGAAACCATTATAGGCGGAGTAACCAACAGTTCCGGTAATTTTGCCATAATGAATGTTCCGAATGATGCGATTCTTCAAGTATCGTTTGTAGGTTACAAAACGGTTGAACTGCCGATTGAAAATCAAACGAGGTTTGAAATTACGCTTGAGCCAGACGTTCAGGTTTTGGGAGATGTGGTTGTAACGGCTGAAAGGAATCAGCGCGAAACAGTTACAACTGCTATGGGTATAGAGCGCGACCCGATAACGTTACCCACAGCAGCTCATCAGATATCAGGGGACGAGTTGAGAAGAGCAGGCGCGTCTGACATCGGGACGGCGCTCTACGGTAAAGTGCCCGGTCTTAATGGTTTTTTTTTATATGATCAATTTGTAATAACACATATCAGGGGCATCACTTCTTTTGGAGGCGCTAAAGCACCTTTGTATGTATTAGACGGAGTGCCATTGGAAGCAAATCCTTCGTGGCTTAATATAGAGGATATCGAAAGCGTTACCGTTCTTCCATCGGCAAATGCCACTATACTTTATGGCAGTCAAGGAGCTAACGGCGCTATTGTGATTACATTGAAAAAACTATGGAAATGAAAAAATATATACTCTTTTGATCTTATTAATTGGCTAAAAGAAATAATTAAATAAAAAACCAATTTTTATGCCTCCATTGTTAACAAAATGTTGATAACCCCGATAGAAAATGTTTACAATTACGTCTTTTACTCTCAATGCAGGACGGTACATAAACGCTAACTTTGTACGCTCAAAATTAATTTTAATAGTTCATGGGAAGAATTATAGCAATTGCAAATCAAAAGGGCGGCGTTGGTAAGACAACAACGGCGATAAATCTTGCGGCAAGTCTTGCGGCTCTTGATAAAAAAACGCTTATCATTGACGGCGACCCGCAGGCAAATGCCACTTCCGGCATAGGCATAGATACGCGCCAGATAAAATGTACAATTTACAACTCTCTAATTGATAATACGGATCCGAAAGAGGTAATGTTGAGTTGCGGGATTGACAACCTTTTTATTATGCCTTCCAATATTGATCTTGTCGGCGCTGAAATAGAGATGCTGGAGCGTCCTGACAGGGAAAAGATTCTTAAAAATGTGCTGGCTAAAGTGGCAGATGATTTTGACTATATTCTTATTGACTGTTCGCCGTCATTGGGACTTCTGACTGTCAATGCGTTAACGGCGGCAGACTCGGTAATTATTCCCGTTCAGTGCGAATATTTTGCCCTTGAAGGTCTTGGAAAACTTTTGAATACGATTAAAATAATTCAGGGAAATCTTAATAGAGAATTGGAAATCGAAGGTTTTTTATTAACTATGTACGATGCTCGGCTGAGGTTGTCGAATCAGGTTGCCGACGAGGTAAACAAACATTTTCAGCAAATGGTTTTCAAAACTATAATACAGCGAAATATAAAACTGTCGGAAGCTCCGAGTTTTGGGCAGCCGGCGATACTTTATGACGCCGATTCGAGAGGCACGGTTAACTATCTTAATCTCGCAAAAGAGTTGATAGCAAAAGAAGAAGAAAAAGCTAAAGCGTAAATAGTATGACAAAGAAAAGTGCATTAGGAAGAGGACTTGGAGCTTTAATAGAGGGAGTTGAAAAGGAAGTTTTAGAGAAAAAAGTTGAGGCTAACATGGAGATCTCGGTGAATGCCATTGAGGCAAATCCGTTTCAGCCGCGAACTACTTTTGACGACCAAGCGCTTGAGGAGCTTGCCGCTTCAATCAGAAAACTTGGCGTTGTTCAGCCGCTTACGGTTAGAGATGCCGGCAATGGGAAATATCAGCTGATAGCAGGCGAGAGAAGGCTTAGGGCGGCGCGTCTTGCAGGCCTTACACATGTTCCGGCTTATGTGCGAACAGCAGATGATCAGGGTATGCTGGAGCTTGCACTGGTCGAAAACATACAGAGGGAAGACCTTGACGCCGTTGAGGTTGCAATTAGCTTTCAACGCCTGATAGAAGAGTGCAGACTGACACAGGAACAACTTAGCGACAGGGTTGGAAAACAGCGTTCAACAATATCAAACTACATGAGGCTTCTTAAATTGCCTGCCGAGATTCAACTCGGAATAAGAAATAAAAATCTTATGATGGGACATGCGCGTACTCTCATTAGCATTGAGGATCCTAAGCAACAAATAGATGTTTACTATCAAATTATTGACGGCGATTTATCGGTGCGCGAAGCCGAAGATTTAGTAAGGCGTCTTCAGACGGATAAGTTGAAAAACCCGCAACGGGGAGAGAAAAAGAAAAAACTAAACGATGATTATAAACAACTGTCAGAGCATCTTAACAAACTGTTTTCCACAGATGTAAGTTTCAAAATCAACGAAAAAGGGAAAGGCAAAATCGTAATTGCGTTTAACGCTCCCGAAGATATGGAACGTATCTTGGGAGTATTTGATCGTCTTAACTCTTGAATTTTATTATTTTGCTGCAAGCGGCATTTTGCCAAAAGCGTTTGAAGAAATTTTTAAAATCGGTGGGGCTTGATACCTTTTGTATTCAGATGCGTTAATCAATTTTATCACACGAAGAACTGTTTCCCTGTCGGCGGTGATTTCTTCAACCGGCGTTTGCAACTCTATATATTGGTAGAGTATATTGTCGAGTATATCATAGTCGGGAAGCGAGTCGGAATCTAATTGATTTAGTTTTAACTCAGCCGATGGCAGTTTTCGGATAATGTTTTCTGGTATAATCTCATCAGTTCGGTTTATATAAGCCGCAAGTCTGTAAACATCTGTTTTATAGATGTCGCCAATAACTGAAAGCCCTCCTGCCATATCGCCGTAAAGGGTGCCGTAACCTACGGCTATTTCGCTTTTATTGGAGGTGTTAAGCAACAGGCATCCGAATTTGTTGGATACTGCCATGAGAAAAACGGCTCTCACTCTTGCCTGAATATTCTCTTCGGTAACATCATTATCCTTACCGGCAAAAAGAGGAGCCAAACCTTCCTCAAAGGCGCAAAAACTTTTCTCAATATCTATAATATCATATTGTGTTCCAAGTCTTTTGGACAGTTCTATTGAATCTGTTATGGAAGATTCTGACGAGTAACGGGAAGGCATAAGCAACGACCTGACATTATCGCTGCCCAAAGCTTTTGCAGCCAGATAAAGAGATACCGCCGAATCGATGCCGCCCGACAATCCTAAAATCGCTTTCCGAAATCCCGATATTTTGAAATACTCTTTTATCCCCAATATCAAAGCATCGTGTAACCAATCTGCCGAAATTCTCATGGAAACAGGTTAAAAATTTAATCCTAAATGGAAACCGAGCATTTTATGTGTGATTTTTGCGTTCGGCTGTTTGGTTATATCCGTAAAATTATTGTCGAAGTTGATTCCAAGAACTATAGCCGTGCTTCCGCCTAACGAGTATTCAATACCGCCAATTATATGATAGCCCATGCTTAGTCTGTTCAACATATTATCAGCATTCTCTTTGGCTATGTTTTGCGATGGCGCTTCAACTTTTCCGCCAAGGATAAACTTTGGATCAAGACCAATATCCGCAAAAATTGAGATATATCCTATTTGGTTTGTCCTTAGTTTTATTCCTATGGGGATTGCCAGAGAATTAATTTTATACACTATTTTGCTCCCCGGATCTATGGGTTTCTTTAATTCAAGTTTGACGGTATCGCTGCTGCTCGAAAAGCTTCCGCCTGCGGTAATAAGGCTGAGACCTGTTGAAAACGCATAGTTGCCATAAAAATATTTGTTAAATGTAAGTCCGAAATTAAAACCTGGTCTTGCGCCTTTGCCGGAAATATCGCTATTATTGGAACTAAACCACCCTACTAACGGATCGGCATGAACTCCAAACCCAATTGATTGTTGAGAACTTACCTTTTGCGGAACAATCGTAAAGAGTATTACAAATACTGCGGATCTGAGGCTTAAACTTAAATTGAATTTCATCTGAAAATTATTTTTAGTTTGTAAAAATATAAATATTTACTTATTCGCGTCTTTAATATACCGAATACCCTAAGTAAAATATTTTTCGCTAAAACTTATCCTTCACTTCAACCTCTTTATTATCTTCAGCTGCGGCATCATATTTGGAGGCTTTTTTGAACTCCTTCATACCCTGACCAATACCTTTCATAAGTTCAGGGATTTTACGTCCTCCAAACAAAAGAACAACTACAAGCACTATGAGAATAATCTCAGTCATTCCAAATTTTCCCATATCAGTAAAATTTTAAATTCAATGCAAATTTAACAATAAATATTTAGAAATGGCTTTTTTTATCATATTTTTTACAACAATAGTTCGTTATAAAATGATATAATTTATGAATGTTTAAACATAAAAAAATTAAAACATCTGCAAATAAGTCGAAAAAAATGTATCATTGCGGCGTTTTTAAATTGAGAAAACATACAAAATGTAAAATAAAATGAAAAATCAACATCAAAAAAAGCAACCTGCGCCGTTCTGTTTCAAACGATGGGCAAATAAGGGATATGCTGCCTTCAACAGTTTGCATCGTTGCGTGAAGATTGGCGTGTTGTGTGTAAGTTATTCCACAATGGTGTCGCCTGAGCAATGTTTTGCACAGACAGACAGCACACAGTTGAAAACGATAGAACTGGAAGAGGTGAAGGTGAGCGCAGATGCTCCGCCTGATGTTTTTGCACCGATCGGGCGGACAATTACGCTGATGCAAAGAGCTGATATTGAGCGAAAACCTTCGCAGAACCTCGTCGATATGTTGGAGTTTATACCCAATGTCGATCTGAGGCAACGAGGACCGTTCGGCGCCCAAGCCGACATCTCAATACGCGGCTCAACATTCGACCAAACGCTGATACTGCTCAACGGAATAAACATCAGCGACCCGCAAACAGGACACTACTCGCTAAACCTGCCAATAGACATCGAATCGGTCGAAAAAATCGAAATACTTGAAGGACCTGCAGCACGAATTTTTGGAAACAACGCTTTAGGCGGCGCAGTAAATTTTATCACGGGAACACAATCGGAAAACAACCTGAAAGCCTCATTCACACGCGGACAATACGGTTTCTACAAAGCCTCGCTTGCAGGAACAGCGCACACCCGCCGCACAACCCATCACTTAGCCGTATCGGAAACCGCATCAGACGGTTACATGCACAACACCGATTTCAAAAACATGACCGTTTTTCTGCAAAATAAATGGAAGAATCGCATAATTCCGTTAGATTTGCAAATGGGCTATACCCAAAAGGATTTTGGCGCAAACAGTTTTTACGGACCAAAATATCCCGACCAGTACGAATCGCTGCACACGTTTTTTGCGGCGTTGAAAGGCGATGCAACGGCGGGCAGGTTCAACATTTCACAGTCGGTGTACTGGCGGCGAAACTACGACCAATATATCCTTATACGCAGTAATCCTGATGTTTACCGCAATTTTCACTATACCGACATATACGGCGCCGACATTACCGCTTCGCTTGCCGGTCGCTTTGGACGGACAAACATGGGAATACTGGCGCGAAATGAACGCATCTACAGCAACAATTTGGGCGAACCGATGGATACGCCCAGCAAAGTTCCCCGACAGGACGACAAGTGGTACACCAAAACCGACCGGCGCGCCAACGTCAGCCTGTTTGCCGAACAAAACCTGCATATTGACAAATGGAGCGCATCGGCAGGCGTACTGATAAACCACAACAATTATACCGGCGGCAAACTAAACATATATCCGGGCATTGACCTTGCTTTCTATCCCAGCGATATGTTTAAGATATATGCTTCGGCAAATCGAGCCATGCGCCTGCCGACCTTCACCGACCTTTATTATCAAAGTCCTATGAACATCGGCAATCCCGACTTAAAACCCGAACACAGCACGGAATATGAATCGGGCGCAAAAATCTCAACCAACAGTTGGAAAGGCAACATCAGCTATTTTTATCGAAACATCAAAGACGCTATCGACTGGATATGGTTAGACGACCAGCAAAAATGGCATACCATGAATCTTACGAACATACACACGCACGGCATTTCGGCAGGCGGTCAGTGGGACGCTGAACGCAGGGATTTCCCCGTGCAGTCGTTTTCAACGTATTATACATTTATGAACAGCAACAAATCGGCAAATCAATATCAGTCACACTACGTAATGGATTACCTGCGGCACAAACTGAACATTGGCATGACTCACCGCATTGTCGAAAAGATTAATGCACACTGGCAAGTGGTTTGGCAAAGTCGCAACGGCGGCTATATGCGGTATAACGCCGAAAACGACACGGAAACAGAAACGCCATACGAGCCGTTTTGGCAAATCGACCTGCGCCTCTATCGACAATCCGGACAACTCAATATTTTTGTTGAAGCGTCCAACCTCGGCAACAAGCAGCATCAGGATATTGGGAATATCACGCTTCCGGGGCGGTGGATAAGGGCGGGTATTGCAGTAACGCTGAAAAAATAGTGCGAATTTTGGGAATAAGTTATGGTACGGTTTATCAATGGATAAAGAAGTGGGGCTGTAATTTGGAGTTCCCCAAGCGTAATGAAATGATAGAAGTTATTGAACTTGACGAGAAGCACACTTATGTTGGTTCAAAAAAAACTACCGATGGATATGGATTGCTGTTGATAGATATAAACGGTTTATCTCTTTTGTCAGTGGAGACAGGTCGACAAAACCAGGATTAGCCCTGTGGGATAAGATAAAAGGAATGAAAGTAAATTACTTTGCATCTGATTATTGGAAAAGTTACGAAGAGTTTATTCCTGCTGACAAACATTTGCAAACGAAAGCAGAAACCTATACAGTAGAGGGATACAACAGTCGAATAAGAGATTATTTGGCAAGATTTAAAAGAAAACCAGCAAAGCGGATAACATGATTGAAATTTACTTAAATTTGATGATGTTGAAATTAAATAATCAATTATGTATACCAATTTAACAATACCAAATATAAATCTTTTATAAATATAATATGCAAATGGCAAAAAAAATTTATAAAAATTGATTTTTAATAATTGAAATTACACAGGGTAAATGTATATAAAATAAGACGAAGGGCAGGTTATTTTAATACATTAGCCCTGTTTGAACAATAATAATTATTTATTGCAGTTTATTATCTTATGAAACAAATTGAAAAATAAAAAGAGTTGAAGGTTAAACCGGTCAATATATGGATTTTACTTGTTTTTGCGATGACGCATCTTACGGTTTATGGTCAAAAGCAAAAGGCAAAGAATGAATCATGGTACGATGAAAAAACGCTGCATTTCGGCTTTAGTCTTGGGTTTAATACAATGGATTTCAGAGTAACTCCGGCGCAGGAATATTTTGCTAAGGACTCTCTGTTTCCCGATGTAGCTAATCTTAAACCCGGAATAAACATACAGGTTGTTACCGATTTAAGACTTGCCGAACAATTCAATTTACGGTTTCTACCCGGCGTTTCATTCGGGCAGCGAACGCTTATGTACTACAAGGGCAATGAGTTGTATAACGATAATCAGAAACTTGAATCTTCATTTCTTGAATTTCCGCTATCGCTTAAAATGAAAGGAACGCGCCTCAATAATGTCAGACCGTATGTGATAACCGGATTAAATTTCAGGTACGATCTTGCCGCAAAAAAAGAGTATGACGAAGAAAAAAATATATACATAAGGCTCAAAAAACCCGATTTATATTATGAAGCAGGGACAGGCATTGATTTTTTTCTCACTTTTTTTAAGTTGTCGATTGAATTGAAAATGTCGAACGGAATAGGCAACATTCTTATTAACGAGCCTGCTCCCAACCGTCCGCAATTCAGAAATGCGATTGAAACGATGAAATCGCAAATATGGACTGTTTCATTTCATTTTGAGTAGATTACCCTGCTACTTGTTAACCTTTGCCCACGTATCTTTCAGTCCTGCCGTTTTATTGAAAATCAGATTGTCGGGTTTTGAATCATAATCAACGCAAAAATACCCTAACCGTTGAAACTGAAACTTATCGAGCGGTTCGGCTGTTGCAAGAGACGGCTCAACTTTGCATTTGGCAAGCGTTTTCAGCGAATCGGGATTGATAAATGTTTTGTAGTCCTCCTCTTTTTGCCCCGCGGGGTCTTCATGATTGAAAAAACGGTCATACAGCCTTACTTCCGCGTCAACGGCGTGAGCAGCAGATACCCAGTGAAGCGTTCCCTTAACTTTTTTGTCCGACAGTTTTCCGCCGCTACGGGTATCGGGGTCATAAGTGCAATACAACTCTTCAATTTCCCCTGTGGCTTCGTTCTTTTTTAAACTTTCGCACTTAATAATATAAGCCCCTTTCAATCTTACCTCCATTCCGGGCGCAAGGCGGAAAAATTTGCCGGGAGGCGTTTCCATAAAATCGTCTCTTTCTATGTAAATCACGCCGCTGAACGGAACCGACCTTTTGCCCATAGATTCATCTTCAGGGTTATTGACCAATTCAACGTTTTCGACCTTACCGGCGGGATAGTTGGTGATAATTACTTTTAAAGGATTAAGAACTCCAAACACTCTCGGAGCCTTTATGTTGAGGTCTTCGCGTATGGCATATTCAAGCAAAGAGACATCGTTAATAGCTTCAACTTTCGTGTATCCAATAAGGTCAACAAATTTCTTTATTGATTCCGGTGTATAACCCCTTCTTCTTAAACCACATAATGTAGGCATTCGCGGGTCGTCCCACCCTTTTGCAATTCCCTTCTGTACAAGTTCGAGAAGTTTGCGCTTGCTCATTACGGTATATGTGAGGTTGAGGCGGTTAAACTCAATTTGTCTTGGTCGGTATTCGTTGTCTTTGAGATGGTCAATAAACCAGTCGTACAGCGGGCGGTGCACCTCAAACTCAAGAGTGCAAAGAGAATGGGTAATACCTTCAAAATAATCGCATTGCCCATGCGCAAAATCGTACATCGGATAAACATTCCACTTGTTTCCGGTGCGGTGATGTGGGATTTTAATAATTCTGTAAATAATCGGGTCGCGAAAGTGCATATTGGGCGAAGCCATGTCAATTTTAGCTCTGAGAACGCGGCTTCCTTCTTCAAATTCCCCATTATTCATTCTTTCAAACAGGTCGAGATTTTCTGCGGCAGTACGGTTGCGGTAGGGGCTGTCTGTTCCGGCTTGCGTGGGCGTTCCTTTCTGAGTTGCAATAACTTCGGCAGACTGGTCGTCAACATAAGCCAGCCCTTTGCTGATAAGCGACCTGGCAAAATCAAATAATTTCCCGAAATAGTCGGACGCATAATATTCTCTATCTTCCCAGTCAAACCCAAGCCATTTTATATCCTCTTTTATAGAGTCAATATATTCTACCTCCTCTTTAACGGGGTTCGTATCGTCAAACCTGAGGTTGCATTTTCCGCCGTATTTTTGAGCCATGCCAAAATCAAGACATATCGCTTTTGCATGTCCAATGTGAAGATAACCATTGGGTTCGGGCGGGAAACGGGTATGTATCTTACCGTTATTTTTTCCTTCCTTAAGGTCATCTATAATTATTTGCTCAATGAAACTCACAGCCGGTTTCAGTTCTTCATTTTCCTTTATTAAATCGCTCATTTGTAAAAATTTTGAGACTGCAAAAATAGTATGATTTTAGGATTTTTATAACTAAAAGATTATTAACCCCGAAACTAACACATTTAAATGACCGTTTGGTTTAATAATTTTATCAAATTGCTTCTTATTTTTGAAAAACACAATAATTTTGACGAATGAATTTTTTATTATATAAATAGCTTGTATTTTTGAAGCTACAAACTATATAAAGCAACTAAATGATTAAAAAATGAAGAAAATTTTATTAATAGCGGCAATTGCAGGCATGGCTCTTACAGGCTGCAAGAAGAAAGAAGAGAAGCTAACAGAGGTTACCCTTGTATCAATCGAGGTAACTAAGCAACCTAACAAGAGATATTACATTGTTGACGATCCTTTCGACCCTGCGGGAATGGTGGTAACTGCTTCGTACAGCGACAAATCGTCGAAGCCAATAACCGTTACCTCGGCGATGCTCAGTGGTTTTGACTCGGCAACGCCGGGGCAGAAAACCGTTAATGTTACATACTCTGAAAAGGGTGTAACGAAAACCGCCACCGTAACCGGAATAACCGTAACGGCGCCGGAGGTTACGCTCGTATCCATTGTAGTAACCACGCAACCTACGAAAAAAGAGTATCTTGTGGGCGAGGAGTTTGATGCTACGGGTATGGTGGTAACCGCTACTTACAGCAACGAAACAACAGAGATTGTGCCGCTTGACGAACTCGAATTTGATTACAACTTCGCGTCTGCGGGAACAGACAAAACAGTAACCATTACTTATGAAGGCAAAACGGCTATGGTTGATGGAATAACCGTAAACGTTTCCCATTTTTCCGGCAACGGCTCACTCGACACCCCATACCTTATTAGCAATGCCGCCGATTTGAACAAACTGAGCGAACTGATTAACTTGGGCAATGAAACGTACGCCGCCGAAACCGTGTATTACCAACTTGAGAACAGTTTCACCATGCCGGCAGGTGATTTTACGCCAATAGGGGCGAGCGGAATCTCGTTTAAGGGAAACTTCGACGGCAACGGTAAAATAATTGCCGGTCTTACCATCAACACTACCTCAAGTTATGCCGGACTGTTCGGTATTGTAATCGGCGGGAAAATTTCAAACCTCGGCTTGGCTAATGTGAGTATTACGAGCGGAAGTAATTATACCGGCGGCGTGGCGGGTTATATTACCGGCAGCGGCGCAAACATTACGGGCTGTTACGTTAGCGGCACGGTAAACGGCACAAGCAATGTCGGCGGCGTAGTGGGTTATGTCAATGGTGTCAGCGTAACTAACTGCTACTCCACAGCTACGGTTGAAGGTAATGACAATATCGGCGGCGTGGTAGGCAATGCTATCTGTGGCAGTGTAACCAACTGTTATGCCGCAGGCGTGGTAAGCGGCAGTCGGGTTGTTGGCGGCGTGGCTGGTACTGTTGATAACAGTAGCTTAACCAA
>Ga0099364_10011443_pt1 | contig 12132 bp, 10 predicted proteins | sample TergutTh196P3_FD_73070 | JGI IMG/M metagenome (GOLD analysis project Ga0099364, IMG submission 73070) | Microcerotermes parvus P3 segment gut microbial communities from Pointe-Noire, Republic of the Congo - Th196 P3 | ecosystem: Host-associated > Arthropoda: Insects > Digestive system > Gut ...
TACCCACAACCTGTACATTATTTAATATGGCGAAACTACCGTTTGTTCCGATTTCAATGTTTGAAGTGGATTTCCCAACGCTTTCAATCGTACTTTCTGTGCTTGAATTCTGTAGTAATGAAGTGATTCCAAGAAATGGAGACACAGAAACCTGCCTCATAAAATAAAAATCTTTTGATACGCCAAATGCGAACATCATGCTATGTATGGCGTTTCCTTTATTGTCGGCTAATTGGTAACCTTCAATTTTCATCGCTGTCATCGGATAGTCTAATCGAATATAAATCTTAGAGCCATAAGGAACTTTGATGTTTTGCAATGCAGGGATATATTTCCCGAGCCACATGCCAACGCTGAGTTCTCCCAAAACGGATATATCCGTACCTCCTCGCAATGAAACCCCAACACCCCAGTCGACTTTTTGTTGAATTGTCATCCCTTCATAGAGTTTTGCTCCATAAGTCTGGTAGAAAGTAGTAGTTCCACCTTCTCCTGTAGCGATAGTATCATTTTTTACGATTTTTGAGGTTGCCCGAATAACCCCTTTTTGTTTTGCCACTTCATCGCCTGCTTCGTTAAGCTGACGCTCATAGACAAAATAACGTTGGTCAACGGTAACACCTTCCTTCGTACCTATCTTGGCACGAAGAGGAGAAGTTGCAAAAAGCGTAGCCTTAACACGAAAGTCTTCATTGATTTCGGTCAAATACACATCTGCCACTTTTTCAATCTCTTTTGTGAATGCCAGAAATAAGTCATCGTCTGACAGCCGCCATAAGTCTCCTGAATTGGCTTGAGTAACTTTTAAAGGAGTCAAGTTGCTTTTTTCTATAATAGAAGCGGTAAATTTAACGGGAAAAGTCAGCTCATCAATGGCATTTGGATTTTCTAAATTAGCGGCGAAGGCATCTTTTATTAAGTCCCAATCCAAATGATACAAATAGACATTGCAATTCGTCATATATCCTTCCGAATCATTGGTTCTGACTGCTTGCGCGTCATAAAAATCGTACACAACTATGTATGAGCGGTTAATCATATCCAAACCCTTGTCTTTCAATAAGGCTTCTTTCAATTCGGAAGCTTGCGCTGCAATCACATCTGCATCAGTAGCATTATACAAACCTCGTTCGTGAACAACATCCAAAGACCATCGGCCCTTGTCTCTATCAAAATTTGGAAACCACCTGCGCATAATTTCTTTTGTTGCCTGTTGCTCAAGCATCTGACGCAGATATTCTTCCGAAATCTCACCCTGTACTTTTAATACATTGTGATCAACGGAATTGTCATTAAATTTACCGGGTATCCCATTTGCTATCATTTGGGAGATTAACCTTTGTGTTATAGCCTCACCTCTGTCTGAAAATATGACAGTAATGGCCGGACGTAAATAATCTTTCAGAGGATCGCCTTTTTTCAACTCTGATGCCGGTTGAGTTCCCTGTGAGAACAGGGAAAAGAAACATACCGTTAAAATAATTGTACTCAAAAATAATTTTTTCATTTGTATAAAATTTAATTAAAATAATAATAATCAACAGAATAGAACCTTTATGTATTTGAAATCAGGCAATAAAAATAGCGTGGAACAACCTCTCTAACTCCAAGGTTTCCACGCCCATCATAATACGATAAGTCGTTCCACGCCGTATACACGGCGTCTCGCTTCTTATTCTTGATTATGATAACTCGAAAACGAGTTTAATGTGGAAGTTAGGAGTTCAAGAATAGCTGCAAAATCGCTATTTAATATGTCTTTTCATTCCGAATTACGAAATGAATGCGCTCAAAGACGCTGTTTTTTTATCCCATACAATAAAACATTCGTTATTGGACTTCTAAAAACTCAAACTGTGATTTTTCAAAAAGTAGAAGTCCATTAACCCTTTTGAAAAACCGTCATTAAAACTTCGGCAAAGATAAAAACTATTTTTTAGATTTTTGATATAACAAGATTTTTTTTTAATAAATTTCATTTTATTATTGAAAACTGTTTCAAATAAACCGAAAAAGTTGAACTTCAACTTCTATTTTTTTACCTTGTCGCCTTCCGCGACGCCGCTTACTATTTCGATATTGATACCATCGGAGACGCCGGTTGTGATGTGAGTATTTTCAAATTTGCCCGCTTTTAAAACGTCGACAAAAGCCGAATCGTTGCGGAAAGAAAGGCAGGATTCGGGGAGGGTAAGGACGTCTTTCCGTTCGTTCAAAATAAACTCGGCGGTTGCGTTCAGGCCCGAATACATTTGCAGGCTGTCGGCGAACTTAAAAACGGCTTCGATGTTGTATTTCATAATGCCTTGGTCGAGATACCCTTTCGGCGAAATTTTGCTGATGACCGCTTCTGTTTCGTATCCTTCAATGGAGACCGGTTTGACAGTCAGCTTCATACCCCTTTTCAATACTAACGCATCGCTTTCGACGACTCGGCCCTTGAAAACAAAAGAATCTAAGCGGGCGATAAGGGCTACGCTCGTTCCGTCGCGAAACATACTTCTTTCGGCGACCGTCGCACCTTCTTCGAGCGGCAAATCAATAATAGTACCTTCGGCTGTCGCAAGCACCACGTTGGATATGTTAGTTGAAGGAATAAAACCTTCTTGCAGCAGGTGAAGCTGGTTTTTAGCGTATTCGTACTGTTCGTTACTGATTTTATAGGTTTTCACGGATTCGTCAAATTCGGCGGCGGAAATAACTTTCTTATCAAATAGATTCATGTCCCGCTCGTAATTGGCCTTGTCTTTTTCAAAGATAATCTCGGCGTTCCGTACATTCAGTTTGGCATTTTCAATCTGCGCCGGTTCCGTTACCATTTTAATTTTTGCGATGCGGTCGCCGCTTTTTACGACGTCGCCGATAGACACATAATAGGTTTCCAAAACACCCGGAATCACCGATTTCACTTCTATTTCACGTATCGGATATATATTCCCCGATATGACCTGTTTGTTAAAAATCGATGAAATGGAGGGATAAATCGTTTTTGAGAGTATATCTTGCTTTTCGGTTTGTCTATCGGAAAACCAGATGGCTGCTCCGACTGATGCAATTAAAAGGATGGCGATGGATATTTTTTTCATGCGAAAAAAATGATTAATGATTAATGATTAATGGGTAAATTTTCATTATTGCTTGGGTGTGATTAGAATAACATGACTGTTTCATGCGAAAAAGAATTAAATTTGGGGATTCCCGCCTACGCGGGAATGACGTGAGGAAATGTCTTGGGTGTAAACTAAATTCATACTACTTTGCTTAATATTTCTACCGGAAGTATTTTTGCCGCTTTTTGAGCCGGATAAAGGCCCGAAAAGACACCGGCAGCGATGAGTAGTAAAAAGGCGATGATGACAATCGAAGTGTCGATTGTAGCCATGGCAAAGATTTCCTGCTCTCCTGTCTGCAAAGCGGAAACGATGTAATTATAGATCGACATACCCAAGAGACCCAACCCCATACCTATCAGGCCGAATACGAAGGTCAACAGGATAGATTCCGAAATGATTAATTCGAGGATAGACATCGGCGTGGCGCCTACCGCTTTACGGATACCTATTTCCTCCTTACGCTCATTAACGACGACCAGCATGATGTTGGCAACCCCAATCATTCCCGACAGGATGAAACAAAGTCCCAGCACCCAAAGGAATTTGTTTATACCGTCGAAGAGCGAGTTGAATGATTTAACCTGAAATTGTATGTTGTTGACAAACAATGCGCGCCTGTCGCCTGTGTCGAATCCTTTCTCTTTTGCCAGAAATTCGCGTAACCGCCACTCAAAGGTTTCAATACTTGTGTTGGGATGAAGGATAGCGCCGAAAGTGGAATAGGTTCGTTCGAGGTTGAATGTATAAAACAGCGTTTCGGATGTCGTATAGATACTGTTTTGTTCCATTAAGCTGAAAATTGTACCTCCGCTCAATACGCCTGTCACCTGGAACATGACACCCTCTACCTGAATATATTTACCGACAGGTTCTTCATTCCCGAATAGCATTTCGGCGACACGCTCGCCTATCACTAAGCACCGCCGTCGCTCCCTTATATCATTGCGGTTTAACAGCCGTCCTTTCTCTACTGCTAACGATTTGATGTTCATATAATTCTCGCTGATGCCTTTCACCTCGAACCAACCGGAATTGTTTTTATAGGTTATCGGACTGTTAGCCGGCAGACTTATTTCCGATGCGGTCTCTAAAATTTCGGCAAACCGCATTTCCGCCTTTTTTATCAAGTTGTCGTCGAACCGTACCTGCGCGCCTACGGGCAACCCGTTATTCGTGGCTTTTGAGACAGTGTTTCCCATTACCCAGATACTGTTGGAAGCATAACCGCTGAACAAGGCCAGCATACCACTTCGAAAACCATTGCCTGCACCAAGCAATACAATCAAAATGAAAATCCCCCATGTAATACTGATCCCGGTCAATATGGAACGTACCTTATGTTGCATGATGGACGAATATACTTCGTGCAACAACTCTTGAATATTTGACAGGAATCTCATTTTATTTACTGCATCAATCCGCTTTTTTGCATGACTAATTGTGAAAAATAAATCGTTATGACAGGGAAAGCGATAATGATTACCCAAAACAGGAACGCGGGAATAAACGCCTTGCTGAATTTTATTTCGGCAAGTTTCGACAATCCGATCGTCAATAAAAGCAGAAACCAGACATAAAACGGATTGATTAATGAAAGGAAAGTATAAAAGGTAGCTCCGACTTGTTCCGTTGAAGTCAGCAAGTTCAGGCCTGTCAGTGAGATTTCATATATATTTTTTATGTTTTCAATCCCTTGACCATAAAGGATAAATACGTTTACCAAGGACCCTATCGAAAGAACAAAACAACAGTGAATTATCAGTTCAAAAGTTTTTTGAAACGATAACGATCGACTTGTTATCTTTGATAAAGCCCATACTATAAGCGTGTAGACGACTAACATGAATAAATAGCTAAAAACCGCTCCCAAAGCTTGCAGGTAACGCAATTTGTGCATCGTTTGCATGATGGATTCAATTTGTTTTGTCTGTGCGTCATTAAAAGGTATCTGTATGGACGAAAAACTAAGCTCCAAAACTTTTGCAGTTACCGGTATCATCAGGATATTATAGATAGCTACGACTATCAATAATACAATTAAACTCATCAACGGAAATTTATTCGCGTTTTTCAAGTCTTGAAAAGCCCTTGCAGGGTTGTAAATAATTTTGATTAATGTATCCATATTATTTAATGAATAATGAACAATGAACAATGAACAATTAGGAATTGCTTCGTTCTTCGCAATGACGTTTTTCTTCGTCATTGGTAGTCAGCGAAGCAATTCAGGTTACAATTCGATTCTCGATTTGCGGTTGCGATAGACGCAATCTATCGCTTCACAAAGTTGGCAGGTATAGGGGTTGAAGCGGACATTGGCGCCTATGCCGATAAAACCGCTGACCGACTTGATAGGTAGCATCAGGGCGCTGTCGGTGAGGCGTATACCGCAAATGTCTTTCGGTAAAAGGCTGAACAGCTTATGTTGTTCTGAGGTGACCCAGCCGCAATAGCCGGGGCTGTAGCGGTTGGTGATTTTCAAACCGGCCTGCGCCATTTCGTTATGAAATTTTTGCTGTATGAAGTCGATAGCTGTTTCGACGGTCACACTGCCTAAAATATCGGCAAGGAATCCCTTTAACGGATCGGCAGGCATCATCTGTTTCGACCATTGACTGATACCTTTTCCTGCGGTACAAACGAATATAGCTATCCTCTCGCTGTGCTTCAACTGGTGATAAACGATTTTATTTGTTATAAAATCAGTGTTTTCAATGCGGATGTGGTTCTCGTCTTTTATAAAGTCAATCCGGTCGAAGATTTGGTATCCGCCACAAATATCGAAACATCCGGCAGTCTCGCCCATTACTTCATATACCATGGAAAGTATATCGTCGGGTAGCTTGCTTTCATATCCCAGCAAAGGAGCCGTGTCGTGCGGATTGATCGTCAATTCGTCATACGGCAAATGATATTTGATAAAATCGCTCATGATTGAATAACGGAATAATCAACATGCTCACATAATGCTTCATGTACTGCCATCAGATTGGCTGGCAGGGTGTGTTTGGGAACTTCGCAGCCTGCCGAGCTGGTATGTTTTGCGCCTCCCATTCGCACACAGGTGTTGACGGCGTTTTTGACATCCTGCACGCTGCCTTGCAACAGAACGGCAACAGGGTCATAATTGCCGTTGATACAGGTGATATTACCGAACAGTTCGGCGGCCTTTTCCATCGGAACCATCCAGTCCAAGTCGAGGATGTCGCAATGTTGCGCCGGCAATAATTCCAGGAAAGGCGTCGTGTTGCCGCAGATGTGCAGTTTGGTCATACCGCCTGCTTCTCTGATCGCCTGCAGGAGGCGGATTTCATATTGGAGCGCCAGTTCCTGGTAAGCAAAAGGACCGGCCACCGAAGCGATAGCATCGCCTACACCGATGATGTCGGCCCCGGCTTCTATTTGTGCGCGCGCAAACAATGTAGCCTGCTCTAAGCATATTTCGAGTAACTCGACCGTAAAATCCGTATCTTCGTACAGGTCCATCAGGAAGCTGTTCACACCCCGAAGGTCGGCTGCCATGGCGAAACAGCCTTCCACCCACCCGATGATTGGAAATTCGTCGCCCACTTCTTTTTTAAACAGGTCGACGGCCAGCACCCTGTCGGTCATCCGACGTCCATCCGCCGGAAGTACGGGTTTCAATTTCAGCAAATCACTTTTCTCCTTAATCAGAAATTCCTTTTCGTGGGGCACATCGTCTGTTGGGAACTCAATATCCAAACCCATATCGGCACATTCCCTTAGCGGGTCGGAAATAGAAGACACTGCGTCAATGCCATATTTTCGCATACATACGATGTTGCCATGTACCAACTTGCGGTAGTCCTGACAATATTCAGAATAGGGAACACCTATCTCCTTAGCGGCGAAAAACATCAGGATGTTCAGGTTGGGAATCCGGTCAACGGTGCGGTTGTTGATTCGCGCATATACTCTCTCTTTACTGTTCATTAATATATTTATTAAGATTTAAGATTCGTTTTGTTGTTAAATTCGTTCACGGCTTCAAACATGGCGACAATATTTTCAGGAGGGACATCGGGCATGATGTTATGCACCGTATTAAATACGTAGCCACCTCCCTTACTGAATATTTCGAGGTTATGCAACACATGTTCCCTTACTTCTTCAGGTGTGGCTTGATTCAAAATACGGCCTGTATCACATCCTCCGCCCCAAAATACGACATCATTGCCAAATTCACGTTTCAGTCTTTCCGGTTCCATGTTAGTGGCATTGATTTGAATGGGATTGAGTATTTCGAAACCGGCGTCGATCAGATCGGGCATCAATTCGTAAATCCCGCCACAGCAATGAAGCATCGTGTGCATGGATGAATGAGTTTTTGCATAATCACACAACATTTTATGGCGGGGTTTGAAAAATTCGCGGTATACCTCTGTGCTAAAAAATGGGCCATGAATCGTCCCCAAATCATCTCCAAACTTGATAATATCGATGATGTCACCTACGGCTTCGCATGTCTTTTGTAAAGTGTTCAGGTGGCTTTCCATTAAGGCGTCTAACAGCGTATGAACCTTAAGCGGTTCTGTGAGTAAATCCATCAAAAACAAATCCAACCTCCGCAAGAAGGCGCCCCATTCGAAAAGGTTACAACCGATACCAAGTAAAAGGGCTTTGTCGGTGCTGTTTTTGAGTTCGATAGTTTTTTTGCGCAAAAACGTCCAGAACTCTTTTTCGTCAGCCCAGTCCCATGGCGTAAACCCAAATCCGCCCCACACAGCCCTTTTCATGTCGTTTGCCAGATTCGAATAACTGTTGGGATAACCGTCCTTGTAAGGAAAGATAAGCTGGTCGAAGAAAGTAGCTCCTTGCGGCATGACACCGATAGCTTCACCTGATGATGGGCTGATGGCAAGTGTCTTGCCATCGGCTTGTTTTTGGATGTTGAACCATGAGGGATACATCGCCGGATAACCCGGAATAGCCTCCAACTCATGCCAGTACGAGGGGTCTGTATTAAAATGCCGGCCTATATCCAACACATCTACATGGAAATCATCAAGAATTTCCATGTCGGGCTGAACCACTTCCTGAATGACGTCATAGACGTATGATTTCAAATGGGTTTTCCCAAGATATTCGAGTAGATGCTGATAGGCAACCAACGAAATACCTGAACTGGGGGTTGCTCCCAGATCAACAGGCACTCTTTCAGGCTGTTGATGGGCGATAGCTGTTAAAATTAATTCTTTGGAAGTCATGGGAATAAAAATGAATAATGAACAATGAACAATGAAAACAAGGGATTAACTGAAAACTGAATAATGAACAATGAAAACAAGGGACATCTTTTAAACTGAAAACTGAAAACTACTATGGGTTAAGGTCATAAAAGTTATAATTTTCATTTTGGGTATCGCCTATTTTCAAATAGCGACGGCTGATAACCGGAAGTGATTTTCCCTCCGGATAGTATTCTGCGACTAACAAATAGCCTCCTTTTTCTTGTGGAAGTTCTATCATGCAAGGGAGCGTCTTTTTTACTAAGGGATCAATCCGGATGGACAATTCCTGTTTTGTGACGACCTCTCCCTGGCTATTCATGAGTTTCAACGCTATATTCCCTGTGGCGGGAGTGGTATAGTCGTTAACACCCACAAGGTTGAACAGTAGAGCGCTGCCGGGTTTATGGGGTAGGGGATGCTTCATGTAACGCTGGTCGACTAAGTTGATGAATACCGCCTGTGGTGCAAAACAGTGTTTAAACCATTTCAGGGTGGGGGATATTTCCAAGTCTTTGATGTTGTTCATGAACCAGTCGCCGGTAAAACCGTAGTTATTTGTCAGATGACAAAAGGCTAAGACGCCGGCAATAGACCTTTCGGCGCGTAACCATTCCGTCTCCAATTGCAGCCAGTAGGCCTGCATTTCCCTGCGCTGATCGGGAGTGGCATTCTCGCCTGCAAAATAATTATAGTTGTTCACCGTCAGTTTGGCCGGCCTTCCATCCCTCCACAACCAAATCCAGCCGTATTCATTGACTAACTGCGGGACGCCGGCTTCGAGTATGCCCGATGAGTTACTCCAATTATCCAAATCACCCAGATCGTAAGGACGCCGTTCAAAATAGTTTTTCAGGGCGTCGGCAGGCATGGTTGTCGTATTGAGCATCCGGTAGGGGTGGGGTTCGTCCATTTCGTCATTACCACCCATCTCTTCCGAACCCATATAACCGGCGTCCCAGATACGCGTAGGGTCTAATTTTTTCAATTCAGGGATCAGTGTATTCCCGATAAACGAATCCCAGTTTTCGTTGATAGCGTCCCAGATGACAATGCTCGGATGGTTACCGTCGCTCCAGACCCAATGGGTATATTCCTGCCTTATTTGCTCGTCCCACCCGTGATTTTGCCAGTAGAACCATTCGTTTTGCAACATGATGCCGTATTCATCGCACAAATCATACCAGAAGTCGGGGACTATGCCCACACATATCCGCATGGCGTTCCAGTCGATGGATTTCGGTATGTCGATCAGCATTTTCTTTACCCATTCCCGGTCCCAGACCAAGTTGCCGCAATCGGGGTCTTCGAAGAAACGTTGGAGGGTGATATTACTGCCCCTTAAAAAATATCTTTTGCCGTTCAACATGAAAAAGCGGCCTTTGGAAGTAAAATCCCGCATCCCGAAGCTGACGTTATAACTGTCGGAGAGCCGGTCGCGGTCATAAATCTTTACCTCTCCTGCGTAAAGGAACGGATTCTCAGGCGACCAGGCAACAGGTTCTTCGACAGGTATCTCCAATTCAAAATACGTCTTGTTATCTCTTTTTGCCCTTACTTCCACGGATTTTTGGGCTACTGTTTTTCCGCTTTTCTTTTCTTTGACGGTAAAAGCTATCCGACACGAGTCTTCCATCGTATCACCATACATCATCTGCGGCGGATTAACATTGCGGACAAGTATTTTCGCCGTCACCTTTTTTTTAGCCTGTGAAGGCAGGAACAACACCTTATCCGCCCGGAGCTTCCCCGTTGCCGAAATAAAAACATCATCCCAAATGCCGGGCAGGTAACGGATTTTTTCCTTGTCAGTGCTACCGGCCGCTTCGCTGGGAAGCCAGGCTCGGTCGCCGACTTGAATCAGTATCTCATTGTCCTCGCCAAACTTGACGGCGCCGGTAATGTTGATGTCAATGGGCGTATAACACTCAATCGAACGACCCATAAACATGCCATTCACGTACACCATCGTCACATACTGGCTTTTCCGGATGGTCAGAAACAGCTGTTGGCCGCTTAGATTTTTGTCTATTTTTATTTTCCGCCTGTACCAATTGTACATCGGGGTATAGTCCATGTTTTCCAAGAAATTGTGACTGTTCTCCATTTCTGCTGTTTTGGCAGGTCTTTGAAAAAATTTGTCGTACTGGTCGATACGGGGGATTGCCAGATGAATGAGGCCGGGAACCGGTATTTTTCGGGTAAATTTAGCCGGTGGGAAGGCAGTCTTCGTTTGGTCAAATTCCCACTCCCCGTTCAGTGGTACAACTATGCGCCCTTCAACCTGTGCAAAAAGAAGGAACGTATAGAAGCAAAAGGCGATGGTCAAAATTTTTTTCATACTACGGTAAAGTTTAAAACTATCGACAAAGGTAGCAATTTTTTTGATTCCTATTCCTAATCGTTCAAAAAAAATATTGCAGGTAAAAATAATATTATTACCTTTGCAATCGTTTTAAGTGATGCAAGTAATCGAATTTTTGTACTAATCATATAATAATCATATAGTAAACTAAAATATGTGTGTGAATACCATTGAAACTGAAAATGTTATCTTCAATTATTTTGAAAATAACAGGCGGGAAAAAGAAGTTGAACTATCAACTCTATCGGTCTATGTAAGGAAAATAGACCGGAAATTTCGCGAGGCAAACAAGTTAGTCTATATAGACTTCACAAAGACTTCGTTGCTGAAAGCAATTAATCTTCATTTTGATTTACTAAGATGTGATGACAAAAAAATCTCTCTTTTGGAAGAAATACCTCCGAATCAAATTAGATTAGTCCAGTCAAAAATCCCGGATTCGATAAAAACTGATTTTTTAAGATTCTTTTCATTAGTTAATGAGGAGATTAGATAAAAAAGTAAAAAAATAACTATCTAATAACCATGGATGCTGTCCCAAAGGAAAAAATAATTCGTGACGCAGTTCACGGATATATTCATATAAACATAGATTACTTCAAAATTATAGATACACCCAATTTTCAACGACTTAAACGTTTAGAGCAAACAAATACAAGGCCGCTTTATCCATGTGCTCACCATGATAGGTTTGTTCATTCCTTAGGCGTGTATCATTTAGGTAAAATGGCTTTTAATTATCTTATGCATAATTCGATAGGTACTTTATCACAATATCAAGGCTATTGGGACGGGGCCAAAACGAGCTTTGAAATAGCTTGTTTACTACATGACATTGGGCATGCGCCGTTTTCGCACACATTTGAAGATGGCTTTGATAAAGCAAAAGATGATGATGATGTTGAAATAAAGTTGATTGACAGTATTTTGTCAGGTAAAGATACAACAGATTATAAAATTAATGATGCGTCATATCAGTCTGAAAAAAAACAGTTTATTGATGATTATCAATCAAACTTAAAAAATCAAAGCCCGCATGAAAAGGTAGGGGCAATATTAGTATTGACAGAATATTTTGAAATAATTACTAAAAATTTCTTTAAAGACCCGTTTCTAATTGCCCGAATGATTTTAGGTTTGAAGTATTCAAGTACAAACCCGGAGCATTTATTTAATAATTGTTTTATTGATTTACTGAATGGGAAAACCATTGATGTTGACAAATTGGATTATTTAGTACGAGACCAGTGGGCTACAGGTCATGTTTCAAAATTGCTAGACTATGAACTACTATTGTCTTCCATGTACATTAAGGAAATCCAAGGAGAATATATTATTTGTTACCATAAAAAGTGCATCAATGAATTATTCGGATTGATTGAAACAAAAAAAATGTTGACGGTAA
>Ga0099364_10011444_pt1 | contig 12132 bp, 12 predicted proteins | sample TergutTh196P3_FD_73070 | JGI IMG/M metagenome (GOLD analysis project Ga0099364, IMG submission 73070) | Microcerotermes parvus P3 segment gut microbial communities from Pointe-Noire, Republic of the Congo - Th196 P3 | ecosystem: Host-associated > Arthropoda: Insects > Digestive system > Gut ...
ACTGGCTCATAGAGCAGTTTTTGACGATTTGAGTATAAACTTTATCGCCTCGTTTTAGCATTCCGAAAACAGGCGTTTTACCTTTTGCCCTTCGACCTCTTAGTCCACGCACTCGGCGTGCCCCAAAGTAACTTTCGTCGAATTCTATTTCGCCATTTTCAAATGGACTTTCTGCTTCACAAATCTCAGCAATACGTTCTCGAAACGTATGGTAAAATCTGTTGATAGTGGGGCGAGAAACGCCTGTAATTTCTGCCGTTTTTTTAGCCTCGATATCGAAAAAAACGAATTATATCCCTCGTTTTACGCTCTGAAATGTGCGCAACTTTTATGTACTTGTTCTTCATTGTTCTTCAATAACATACAAAGATATTTAAGTCCTAAAGTTATCTTGAACCAAATTTTATAAACTAATTTGAGACACTATATAAATTATTTTATTATCTTTGCGCCCGATTTAAACAATTAAAATGTAGAATTATGGCGAAATTACGTACCCTGAAAAAAGATATTGACTATCTTGTAAGCGAAGTTATAAGCGACTGTTACACCCTTATTTATTTATATCCAGAAAGAAAAGAGGGAGCATTTGAAATAGTAAACAATACCGTTGAATTCCGCAATCACCTGTTCGAGCGTGCAAATAATCCCGACGGCAAAGCAGATAAAAAACTTGCAAAAATTCACTACAAAAATATCAATAAAGATCTATTAACAGGAATTGATAACTTATTCATAAAAATTAGCGAATTGACAAAAAAATAATTTTGCGAGAAAAATATTTGTATTTATCAAAAAAATATTATCTTTGCAGCGATTTTTGATATATCAAATGACTTTGAATGAATTATCAATAGGAAAAAGCGGTCGTGTTTTGACTGTTGGCGGCGAGCGGTCACTTCGGCGACGTCTTCTTGATATGGGCATCACGCCGCGCACGGTCATAACCGTTAAGAAAGCCGCTCCTATGGGCGACCCGATAGAACTGTTGCTGCGGGGATACGTCTTAACGTTGCGTTTGGAAGACGCCGAAAAAATAACGATAGAGGAGGTAAGCGAATGATAATAGCGTTAGCAGGAAACCAAAACAGCGGAAAAACAACACTTTTTAACCAACTCACAGGTTCAAACAGGCGCGTAGGAAATTTTCCCGGCGTGACGGTCGAGCAAAAAACAGGTTCAATCATAGGGCATAAGGACGTTACATTAGTTGATTTGCCCGGTATTTATTCCTTGTCGCCCTATACAAGCGAAGAAATAATCACGCGCGATTTTCTGTTGAAACAGAAGCCCGACGCTATTATCAACATAGTAGACGCCGCCAACATTGAACGCAATCTGTATTTGACCCTGCAATTGATTGAACTTCAAATCCCGATGGTGCTTGCGCTAAACATGATGGACGAGGTTTTGGCAAACAGCGGAAGTATCGATCTGTTTCAACTTGGCGAAATGCTTGGCATACCTGTTGCGCCTGTTTCAGCGATAAAAAAACAGGGTTTGTCGGAACTTGTTGAGCAGGCAATAAATACGGCGCGCAACAAAATCAAACCTCGCCGCCACGATTTCTGTCCATGCACAATGGCGCCAGCCGGAGAGGTACATCGCGCTATTCACGCAATATCGCATCTTATTGAAGACCACGCGGGCAGACAGGAAATATCTGCACGTTTTGCCGCTTCCAAGTTAGTTGAAGGCGACGAACCGATGCTGGAAAATTTGCGCCTTTCTGAAAATGAAACGGAAACAATAGAACATGTTGTCAAAGAAATGGAAACCGAAATGGAAACCGACCGCGAAGCGGCAATAGCAGATATGCGGTATCACTTCATTGAAGATGTTTGTCGAAAGTGCGTTGTAAAAGTAAAAGAAAGTCGCGAATACCGTCGAAGCGTCACTCTCGATTCCATACTGACCCATAAAATTTGGGCTTTCCCCGCTTTTCTTGGAATCATGTTTACGGTTTTCTGGCTTACTTTCGGCGTTATAGGCGTACGTATGAGCGGAATGTTTGAAGGCGCAATAGCTAAATTTAGCGAAGTCGTTGCCGGCGCTCTACATAACTACGGACTAAACCCGATTCTACAGTCGCTGATTATTGATGGTATATTTGCCGGCGTTGGCGCGGTTTTGAGTTTTGTGCCGATCATTCTTACATTGTTCTTTTTCCTGTCGATGATGGAAGACAGCGGCTATATGGCGCGTATAGCCTTTGTAATGGATAAGCCTTTGCGGAAAATCGGACTTTCGGGGCGCAGTTTTGTTCCCATGCTTATAGGTTTTGGCTGCACTGTTCCGGCTATTATGGCAACACGAACATTAGCAAGCGAACGCGACAAAAAAATGACGATTTTTCTTACGCCCTTTATGAGTTGCAGCGCAAAACTACCTATATACGCCTTGTTTACCGCTGCCTTTTTTCCCGAAAACAGCGTGCTGGTGATGATTGGGCTTTATATGTTCGGGATTATTCTGGGGGTCTTTTCGGGATTCATTTTGAAAAAAACAGTATACAAGGGAGCGCCCGTACCGTTTGTGATGGAACTTCCGAACTATCGCTTCCCGTCTCTAAAAACTGTATTTCTGCTTCTGTGGGACAAAGCAAAAGATTTTATCCATAGAGCGTTCACGATTATTTTTATTGCAACAATAGTGATTTGGTTTCTACAGTCTTTCGATATACGTTTCAATTACGTAGCCGACGGCGCCGAAAGCATGTTAGCAGCTATCGGACAGGGTATCAGCGTTATATTTGCTCCTATGGGATTTTCTGACTGGCGTATTTCTACCGGACTTATCACCGGTTTTATGGCGAAAGAGGCGGTTATTAGCACATTAGCCGTTCTGATGGGCGCAAGCGGCGCCGAACTCGGAAACGCATTGCATACATTGTTTTCGCCACTTTCAGCCTTCAGCTTTCTAATCTTTACGCTATTGTATACGCCTTGCATAGCAGCCGTTGCTACCGTAAAACGTGAACTCGGAAGCATTAAAGGCACGCTTTTTATTGTTTTGTATCAGACAGGCTTTGCATGGTTAATAGCGCTCATAGTATTTCAAATCGGGAAATTTTTTATTTTATAACCTGCATTATTCATAAGAAACTTTGAATTTTTGAAGAAGGCGCGTTCGGCGGAATTTGCAATGCCGCCGCATAAAATTGTAGAATTTCAAATTCGACCAAGATGAAGAGCGGCATTACAAACTCTAATTAACTGCTGCTAATTATCACATCTACAGCCTAATAGAAATTCACTAATTGTCTATTATTTACACAATTCGCTTTTTCATACAGTTAAATTCTCATAATCAACGATTTACTAATCGTAGGGGGAATGCCGCTCAACGCAGTGCATTTCAAATTGTCATTTTTGCTTCAGGAATGAAAAGTTAACAACATATAAAGGTATTGTACAGCCGCGAAATATTTTATACAAAAATTTACTCATGACAATTAACTTTAAAATTACGCCACAAAAGTACAATGACAACAAAACCTCAAAAAATATTTTCAACGAATGGCGGGAAAATTTCAGCGAAATGCACGTTTTTTTCAGCGAATGGAATTTTTGGGATTTTTTTTGAAAAAAAAGTTGAGGTTTGAAAAAAAAGATGTAAATTTGCAGTCTGAAAATTATAATGTATTTAGAAACATGAAGACAGACACGATTGAAAATAAAGTTGAGGAGTTTAGCGGTATAGCGCGAAACATCGAAGACATAAAGGCGAGTTATCCCGATGAATGGATAGTGATAGGAAATCCTGAAATGGACGAATATAAAGGGGCTATCCTTTCGGGCGTTGTGTTGTACCATAGCCGCGACAAAAGAGAATTGGCTTATCGCGACAAGCCATTGCTCAAAAATTACAAAACGAAATCACTTTTTTATAACAGGGTTACTCCACGCGAGAAAAGACCGGTTATAGCAAGTATTTTTTCAACGCTTAAACCACCAAAACCAAAACAATGATATATGAGTTTGAAAGAGACGCAAGCGGTATCATTTTGGTATCTGTTTGGTTGGATAAGGAATTTGAAATGAAGATGGCGCTTGACACTGCCGCTTCAATAACAACATTTGATTTTAATGCGTTGCACGTGGTCAACTATCCTATTGGAGCCACTATTGAAACAGGTATGGTGGAAACAGCCAGCGGAATAATGCCGGTAGATATTATTGAAACGACTACCATATCAGCATTTGGGCATACCGTGAGTGGAATGAATGTTCAGGTATATGATTACCTCGTGTATGGTATTGTATCGGGTTATGATGGCGTTTTAGGGTTAGATTTCTTTGAGAATACTCGTTTCACTATTGATATGGAGGAACAAACCATCGAAGTCAAGAGCAAAAAGTGATTTTGTAGCGATAAAAAAAAGTGAAAATATTTTTCTACCCCCAATAAAATTTTTATCCACAAAATCCGGAAGCGCCCTTAGGTAGGTACGCAATAAGGAAATAAGGTAAAATATAGTGATGCGCCGTTTGTTACTAAGTAACATGGCGTTCGCACCCTTAGACTCTGCCCTTATTAAAGCAGGCGGTCTTTCGACCGAAGAGAGAAATCTCGCAATAGTACGTCAATTTTGTCATTAACTTAATTAATATCAAATAAATTAATTAAATAAATTAAATAAAATAAATAATAAATAAATAATTATGGTCACAAGAAGGAATTTTGTAAAAAAAGCAGGAGCAGGATTATTGGCGACAGGAATACCTTCGGTATTGCTTGGCAAAAAAATAAATGCTCTTGAAGAAGAAGCCCCGATTAAGGCGGGAATGGCAGGTTACAGTTTTCTGCATTTCGACATTGATAAAACATTGGAGATTTTGCAGATATTAAACGTAAAATACCTGTGTATTAAAGATTTTCATTTGCCTCTTAACGCTACTCAGGAAGAATGTAACGCCTTCCAAGCAAAGTTAAGAAGCAAAGACGTAACGGGTTATGCCGTCGGACCTATTGCTATGAGGTCGGAAGCCGAAATAGACCTTGCATTTACACATGCAAGGATGGTAGGCGTAAATTTGGTTGTAGGAGTACCAAATTACGAGTTGTTGCCGTATGTAGACAGAAAAGTTAAGGAATACGGCTTCCATTATGCTATCCACATTCACGGTCCGGATGCAAGGCTATATCCTAATGCTAAGGATGTAATTGAAAATGTGCAACATCTTGATCCGCGTATAGGTATGTGTTTGGATATTGGACACAATATTCGATGTGGCGACTGCCCGACCGAAGATCTTGAAAAATACGCAAGCCGCGTGTTCGATGTTCATATTAAGGATGTTACAGTTGCCGCCAGAGAAGGCAGAGACATAGAAGTAGGGCGCGGCGTAATTGACATTCCCGCTTTTGTAAGAATGTTGCGCAAAGTTAATTACAGCGGCGTATGCAGCCTTGAATACGAAAAAGATATGCGCGACCCATTTTTAGGAATTGCAGAATCAATAGGCTATTTCAATGGAGTAATTGACGCAAGCAAATTGTAGCCTCTCTCAGTTTTCAGAAAAAATAATCAATAAATAATAAACAATTCTAAAAAATTTGTCATGTACTAAATTTTTTTTCAAAAAAATTTGTGCATTAAAAAAATATATATATCTTTGCACCCGATTTTAAAGTTTTTAGAATGAAGTTGAAGCAGTACATATCGAACTTGGTAACGGCAGTCTTTGTGAGTAACATGGTTTTTTATTTTTATTTTTGCCTTAAAGTTATTCGGGGATGATATGTTGTGTATGCAATTCAACTAAATACGTTAGATCCCGAAAATAAACCTTCGGGATTTTTTGATTAATAAAGAAATGGACGAAAGACGCATGAAAGTAATAATTATGGGAGGTTATGGAACCTTTCACGAGATAGCGGCTCACTACTATTTCAAGAATTTGAATGTAGAAATAGTCACCAGCGAATCGTTTGATGAAATGTTTCGGCTGATGAAGCGGGGAGTCGCTCAACACGCTATTTGCGCTATTGAAAATTCGGTGGCAGGTAGCATTTTGCCTAATTATCAGTTGATTCAGGATTCGGGTTTGCAGATAGCCGGCGAGATATATCTACGCGTTTGTCAAAATTTAGCAGCCTTGCCCGGAGAAACCATCGCCAGCCTGCGCGAAGTACACTCGCATCCGATGGCAATACTGCAATCGAAACCGTTTTTCGATAAATACCCTCATATAAAACTAATTGACGGACGCGACACAGCCTCGTGTATGCGCGATATAGCAGTAAAGGGGCTGAAAGGCGTTGGCGCCATCGGGAGCAGGTTTGCCGCTGAAAAATTCAATTTAGAAATTCTGTCGGAAAGCATCGAAACAAACAAAAAAAATTATACCCGATTTCTTATAATGACTGCCCCTGAATACCTTCCGTCTGACCTGGGAGCGGTAGATAAGGCGTCAATATCTTTCGCTTTGGCGCACGAAATAGGCGGTTTGGCAAAGGCGCTGTCTATATTTTCCTATTTCAACATCAATCTTAGCAAGATACAATCTATGCCTATAGTAGGTAAGGAATGGGAATATCAGTTTTATGTTGACCTTGAATTTTCAGATCTAAAAAAATACCATCAATCGTTAGTTTCAGTAACTCCTTTCATTAGCGATCTTTGTCAGATGGGAATATACAGGAAAGGAGAAATAATAATAGAAAATGGAGAATAAATTGAATATTGACGGGAGGTTGATTCCCGAAGTTGATTGCAGCAAACCGCTGATTATGGCTGGTCCGTGCAGCGCCGAAACCGAAAATCAGGTAATTGATACGGCGCGACAAATTGCAGCCATGGGGGTTAAAGTATTTCGCGCTGGTATATGGAAGCCGCGAACGCGACCTAACGCTTTTGAAGGCGTTGGTTCGGAAGGATTACAATGGCTGCGTAGCATAAAAGAAGAAACGGGAATGAAAATTGCCGTTGAAGTTGCCAACGTAAAACACATCTACGAGGCGTTGAAAAACGGAGTAGATATACTGTGGATAGGAGCGAGAACTTCTGCAAATCCCTTTGCAGTGCAGGAAATTGCCGACAGTTTGCGCGGAGTGAACGTAACAGTGTTAGTGAAAAATCCGGTCAATCCCGATATAGAATTGTGGATTGGCGCGTTAGAACGTATCAATGCTGCGGGAATTACGAATATTGGCGCCATACATCGAGGTTTTTCAGGTTATGGCAAAAGTAATTACCGAAACAGTCCGCACTGGCAAATTCCGATAGAATTACGCAGACGTATACCCGGCTTATATATCATCAACGACCCAAGCCATATAAGCGGAAAGCGCGAAATGATAATGGAATTGTGCCAAACTGCAATAGACCTTGATTTTGACGGGCTTATGGTTGAAACGCATTGCAATCCAGAGCAAGCGTGGAGTGATGCAGACCAGCAGATAACGCCTCAGCATTTGGACTATATCATCAAAAATCTTGTGATGCGCAAGCAGGACGTTTGCGACAAAAATGCCGAGACACTTGAAGAAATGCGATTGCATATTGATAAATTGGACGACGAGGTTCTACAAGTTTTGGAACAGCGCATGAACATAGCCGAAAAAATTGGAATTTTCAAAAAGGCGAATAACGTAACCATTCTGCAATCTGCACGGTGGAGCGATTTGATGAAAAAACGAATAAACGCGGGATTATCAAAAGGATTAAGCGAAGCATTTGTGCAAAAAATTTATCTTGCCATACACGAAGAATCTATACAGCGTCAAAAAATGGTGATGAATAAATGATTGAATCATTCATTTTTAATCTTTTCGGATATTTTTTCGCAATTCGCCAATAAATTCATGCAACGCTTTGATGTCCTTTTTATTGATCATTTTTATCAGGTCTGACAATTTTTCGTATATTCGTTCTATTTGCGGCAAAGTATGCGGATTTAGCAATATTTCGCTAAGCAGATAATCGTTTTCCGAAAGCAATCCATCGGCAACAGCCAAATGTTTTCTGAAAGTAGTTCCCGGCGCTTCCTGATGTTTCATGCAGGCGGCAAAAACTAACGAAGACGTAAAAGGTATTGACAGCGAGTAAGCCATTGTTTCGTCGTGCTGCTCAAACGAGTACTCGTATATGTTGAGTTGCAGAGATGCGTAAAAATCTCTGAAAAACTGTTTGCCTTCCGAATCGCCTTCGGCTATGATGACCGCGCTTTGCGAACTCAACTCTTTGAGGCTGGCAAAGGTAGGTCCAAACATGGGATGCGAGGACGCGAAACGTCGCCCAACGCTACGGTAATAATCGTATAGACCCTGTTTTATAGAACTGATGTCGGAAATAATACAATCATCGGGAAGATAGGGCAATACATCGTTGAACGCCGCCACAGTATTTTGCAGACTTACCGCGTTAATCACTAATTCCGGCGAGAAAGCGTCTATCTGCTCGAAAGTTAAAAAACGATGCGTATTAAAAAAATAACGCAATTTTCGTCTGTCGGTATCGAAAACCGCTACATCATGCTCAAGGCAAAGCGATTCGACAAACCACGCGCCCATGTTTCCGGCGCCAATCACAAGTATTTTCATGTTATGTTATTGTGTATTCAATTTTTAATTTAACGCGACAATATTCCTTGCCTGTATCGGGGTTGCGAAGCGAACATGTCCAAATATTCTCGACGTCGCTGCCGTAAAGTATTTCGATAGGACTGCGCAGACGGGCTTCTGAAAGAAAATTCAACTCAGCCGAGCGAACGGTCAATTTTTCGTTCTCTACGGGCAGGTAATTCACAGCCCAATTCAGATAAGAAACATTGTTTACGTGATTATTTATGTCCACATCGGTATATCCTGCAATGATGCGTGTTTGCGACGTCATAACCGAAGCGGTAGTAATTTTTCCGTGTTTGTGTTCAAGTGCGCTGTGCGGATAACAGGGGATATTGCCGCAAATTTGCTCTATGCGTTGCAGGCGGTGCGTTTTTCCGTCAATAATTAACCATGCAGTAGCGCCGGCGCCCAGCAACTTTTTGCCGTCAGCCGATTTAATCCTGAAATCGCGCAAAGCGAATAGATTTTCAATTCCTTTGGGCCATGTTTCCAACAGTACAGTATCGCCCCAAAGCGGGTAACTATACATCTCCACATACATTCGCGACAGGATCCAAAACATATTTTTAGCAGCCAAATCATCAAATCCGACTCCCAACGCTTCGGCGTTACGCCAAGCGCTTTCCTGAAAATAGTTGATTGCCGACACTATTGACACGCGGCTATCCACGTCTATTTCATACGAATGAATTAAATATTTGTCAATCCATGGTTCCATTCAATTATAGATGTTTTATAAAAAACTGACACGCCGCAAAATTAGATGAATTTTTCGAAAATTCCAAACGCGAGAAATAAAAATCGGAAAAAGAGGTTAAAAATATTTTGAGGCGCTATTAAATTTCGGGCTATACTACATTTTGTGTGGAATTATCGAAATGTAGTGACAATATGTATTTAGAGAAGTCGCGCAATGACAATACTTTATACATACCTCAAGTGTCGTAATGCTTGCGTATTAGAGAGAATTATTTTTGGGCGTCCACAGTGTCGAAAGAAAAAACCTCGGAGATTTAATCAATAACCTCCGAGGCTCTTAAAACTTTGGCAAAAATGCCATTGGCATTACATTAGTATACATTCACAGTTGCACCAAGCCACGGACTTGTACCGCAAACGGTAATTATGCGACACTCTACTATATATTCTCCGGCATATTGGAAAGTAACGGTACAATAGTGCGTATGAGAATTTATACTTGTGCCGTAATCAGGCGTTACTCTCCATTCATAAGTTCCGGGCATTGTGGGACCTGAGTTAAAATGTATAAAGCCCCCTGTGGAGGTACTTTCTTCTTCTGGGGTAACTGCGATAAGCGCAGGCGCAATAATAGTAACAGTTTTATCAGCAATATCATTTCCGTTAAGCCTGGCAGTAATGGTACCGGTTGGCGGCGGAGTGCTAGAGCCCGCTCTGACGGTAACAGAAGTCTGATTTTGACTGACAACATGTAGACCGGGAGAAACGACCCAACTGACAGTGCCATTTTGAGAAGGTATGGTATAGGTTGAATTGGGCGAGCATTGTACTACATTAGGTCCGGAAATAGACACACCGCACTCTGTTATTCCCAAATGAAGCGGCGAGCCATTAACCGTTGCGATAACAGCGCCAGTTTGACCATTAAATATTGTGGGTCTGACTGTTACCGAATTGACATTTGTACTGGCTCCAACAATTTGAAATCCCGTTGTAACAGACCAGTTGCCTGATGCGCCGCCGCTTAATGTGTATATTGACGAGCCGCATAAGGTTGCTGCACCGGAAATAGTATATGACTGATTAGGCGAGGGAACCCGAATCAGAGCGTCTAAAGCGCTAACAAGTCCATGACCCACTTGACTGTTCCATGTGCTGTAAGGATGATTTGAATCGTTAATATAGGTATACCCCGGTAGTTTGGTGCAACTTTGGTATATAAACGCAGCAACATGGTCGTGCCGTAAATTGGGATTATACGACAAAATCAAGGCGGCAATGCCGGCAACATGAGGAGCTGCCAATGATGTCCCAGTATATTGGTTATAACTGCCAAGCTGGGTTAGTGTAGTTGTCCAAATATCAACTCCGGGAGCTACAACATTCAAAGCGTCTCCATGGTTGGACCCAATATAAACGCCAGCGTTCCAACGCAGTCCGTTGCGATTGATAGCGCCAACCGCAATAACGTTTGCTTGTCTTGCAGGAAAACTGACTATGCCCATGTTGTCATTGCCCGAAGAAGCAACAACAACGCAGCCCAAAGGGATGCCGTTTCTTACTCTGCCGTATAAAACAGCATCGTTGATAGCATCTGTAATAGTAGAAGACCAGGCACCGCTTCCCCATGAATTGTTAAGCACATCGGCATTAGCCGTTTGCCATGCATGGGTTATCCCATTAGCGATCCACGTATCGTCAGCAGTCCAATTATTAGCTCCGGGTACTCGCCAGGCTATTCTTATAGGGACTATTCTAACATTCGGCGCTACGCCTTTTATTCCTATAGCATTGTCTACCGCTGCAATCACGCCTGCGCAAGCCGTGCCATGTAAATTATTTCCGCCAAGCCAGGGACTGCCGTTGGCGCCGCCGGGAGAATTAACGGTAAAATCTGCGCCCGGTACAAGATTTGCCTGTAAATCGGGATGGTCTAACTGTACGCCATCGTCAAGAACAGCCACTCTTATGCCTGTGTTTCCTGTCGTGAAGTTCCAAGCCGGTTCGGCTTGGATGTCAACATCCGGTGTTCCGCCGTTTTGACCAACATTTCTTAGCCCCCATTGAGTATCGTAATGTGTGTTATGTGGTTTCATCTCCAAAATAAATGAAGGGTCTGCAGATTTACACAATTCAGATTCATACAAATCTCTGCATATCCTAAGAATATCACATAGATTCGTGTTTAACGTAACTAAGAAAAGTTCAGAACGAGGGTTAAACAATTCTATTTTTTCAACGTTATCACTTAAACCGGATTCATTAAGTACATTTTCAAGTGATTGTCCCTCTTTGTGTTTTACAAAAATTTGATTTTTGGGATATTGTAAAGTTCCATCTGCGTATTCTAATCCGTATGTTGCATCAACAACTTCCGGTATTAGCATCAAATTTTCAAGGGTTGTTTTTTGAGGATCAATAGTGGCAATTACCCAAACGAATGCAATGTTATATGCCGATAGAAAAACTTCATGCTTGCACAAGGCTTTTGCATCGGCTTCAGATTTCGTTTTGATTATTACCTTGTCCGCTCGGATGTTGAAATATTCCTTTTCTCCCTTGTCTGTGTAAAAGAATTCCTTTTCGGCGCCATGTTTCAACACGCTTTGTTCCTTTGTTATTTCGGTTAATTCATATTCCTGTTGCGTACAGGAATAAAAACCAGTTGCCAACATCATGGCAAATACTGCAATTTTTAAAATGTTTGTTTTCATGGTAATTCAAATTTATTAGTTTCAATAAAGTGGAGTTTCATCTCCAAAATAAATGAAGGGTCTGCAGATTTACACAATTCAGATTCATACAAATCTCTGCATATCCTAAGAATATCACCTGGCTTCATGTTTAACGTAACTAAGAAAA
>Ga0099364_10011445_pt1 | contig 12131 bp, 12 predicted proteins | sample TergutTh196P3_FD_73070 | JGI IMG/M metagenome (GOLD analysis project Ga0099364, IMG submission 73070) | Microcerotermes parvus P3 segment gut microbial communities from Pointe-Noire, Republic of the Congo - Th196 P3 | ecosystem: Host-associated > Arthropoda: Insects > Digestive system > Gut ...
AAACCGATGTATACGCCCGGTTTTGCTTCGCCCGAGCATTATACCGACCGCGAGCGGCTCGGGCCGTGGAGCGATATTTACAGCGTGGGGGCGAGCATGCATGCCTGTATCGCCGGTTCCGCCCCGCCGCGCTCGGACGAACGGGTCAAGAAGGAAGTATTTCTCCCGTTGATCAAGGCCTACCCTGGGAAATACTCCGCACAGCTTCTCGAATTGGTCGATTGGTGTCTGATGCTGGATCCGCTGCAACGCCCGCAAAGCGTTTATACCCTGCAAAAGGAGCTGTGCCAAAAACCGTCGCGTGTGGAATCTGAGCCACAGAGCCGGTTTGGCAGCTTCTTGTCGAAAATCAAGTCGTCTATCGGCAAAGGCTGAGGGGAAACTGCCGTGAAATTCACCATTTTTCAGGAAAGCCGCATCGGTAAGCGCAAGACCAACCAGGATCGCATCGCGCATAGCTATTCACGCGATTCACTGATGATGGTTCTGGCCGACGGCATGGGGGGACACCTGCATGGCGAGGTTGCCGCACATATCGCCGTGCAATACCTGACACACGTTTTTCAGCGCGAGGCGCAGCCCACGCTGGCGGACCCCGGGATATTCTTGTCGCGTGAAATCACCCAGGCCCATCATGCCATTCTCGATTACTCCGTCGAGAAGGGTCTGCGCGAAGCGCCACGCACCACGATCGTGGTTTGCATCGCCCAGGGAGGATATGCCTATTGGGCACACGCGGGCGACTCGCGCCTGTACATGCTGCGCAATGGACGCATCCATGCCCAGACGCATGACCATTCTCGAGTACAGTTGATGGTGGACCAGGGGTTGCTCGACGTGCGCAGCGCTGCCATTCATCCAAACCGGAACCGCGTCTATTCCTGCCTGGGCGGAACCCATGTGCCGCAAATCGAATTCTCGCGCCGAACGGCGTTGCAGTCCGGAGACATCCTGGCGCTTTGCACGGATGGCGTCTGGGGGCCGTTGGGTAACGACGGTATGCTGCGCGGCTTATGCAGGGAAAGCCCAATGTTTGCGGTTCCCGGCCTACTTTCCGAAGCCGAGACCCTCGCCGGAGATCGTTGCGACAATCTATCCCTGATTGCGATGGTCTGGCGTGAGGGAGAGGACGACAACATCGATATTACCCACATCATTTCCACGCAAACCATGGCCATGAGCGACTTCACGACCCGGATGGACTCATTTCAGCGGATTCACCCTGCATCGAAAGAGATGGATCTTTCCGACGATGACATCGAGCAGGCCATCCGGGAAATCAACGCCGCGATCCAGAAATTCAGCAAATGAACACTTCACAGACTTTCCAGCGTTCCGGTTCGCGCACACCGGATGAGCTTCGCCCCATTCGTTTTACGCGCGGTTATACCCGCCACGCCGAGGGTTCGGTATTGGTCGAATTCGGCGACACCAGGGTGCTCGTCACCGCCAGCATCGAAGAGGGCGTGCCCGGATTTCTCAGAGGCAGCGGACAGGGCTGGCTCACCGCCGAATACGGCATGCTGCCCCGATCCACCCATACCCGTAGCGCGCGCGAGGCTGCGAGAGGCAAGCAAAGCGGGCGCACCCAGGAAATTCAGCGCCTGATCGGGCGCAGTCTGCGCGCGGTCGTCGATCTCAACAAACTTGGCGAACGCCAGATCGTCGTCGATTGCGATGTGCTCCAGGCGGACGGCGGCACCCGCACCGCGTCCATCTCCGGCGCCTGTGTGGCGGTGCACGACGCACTCTCCCGGACGATGCCCCGTTCTCGACGCGCCGAGCATCCGTTGCGCGAACTGATTGCGGCCGTCTCGGTCGGTATCGTCCGGGGCGCGCCCGTGCTCGATCTCGATTACACCGAGGATTCTGCCTGCGACACCGATATGAACGTGGTCATGACAGCCTCCGGAGGCATCGTCGAAATGCAGGGAACCGCCGAGGGGCAAACGTTCTCGCGCGCTGAACTCGATACCCTGCTCGATCTGGCCACCCACGGCATCGGTCAGATCATCGCCTGCCAGCGTGCTGCACTCGCCACGGCCCTGCCATGAGTCAAAAACTGGTACTGGCAAGCAATAACGCCAAAAAAGCCTTCGAGATGCAAACCCTGCTCGCGCCGCTCGGGATGGAAATCGTTCTACAGGAGCAGCTTGGCGTGACCGAGGTCGAAGAGCCGCATTTCACCTTCATCGAAAACGCGCTTGTCAAGGCGCGCCACGCCGCCGCCGTCACTGGGCTACCCGCCATCGCGGACGACTCCGGCCTGTGTGTCGCGGCGCTTGACGCCGCGCCCGGAGTACATTCGGCGCGTTTCGCCGGAGAACCCAAATCCGATGAACGAAACAACCTGTTTTTGCTCGAACGACTGTCCGGCGTGCCCGAAGGCAAACGGAATGCCTGGTATTACTGCTGCCTTGTCCTCGTTCGTCACGCCGATGATCCCTGTCCGATGATCGCCGATGGGCAATGGCACGGATTTATTCTCGATGCGCCCCGTGGCGAGGGGGGTTTCGGCTACGATCCGCTTTTCTGGCTGCCGGATCTGGAGAAGAGCGCCGCCGAACTCGATCCCGCTCACAAAAACGATCTCAGCCACCGTGGAACCGCAATGCGCCGGTTGCTCGAACGTTTGCGAGAACAACCTTTATCCCACAAGAGCCTGAGCAACCCATAAATGTCCTCCGCCTCCGGTCTTAAAACCTACCTCCGCCTGCTCGGCTACGTGCGCCCCTACTTGGGGCTGTTCTTCATCAGCATTCTCGGCTTCATCATCTTTGCTTCCGCGCAACCGATGCTGATCGGCGTGCTCAAGTATTTCGTCGATGGACTCGTCGACCCGAGCAAGACCGTCTTGCACGGCATTCCATTACTGGACGGTCTCGACCTGATGCAGGCAGTGCCATTGATGATCGTCGCCATCGCCATCTGGCAGGGGGTGGGTCATTTTCTAGGCAATTTTTTTCTGGCCAGGGTCTCGCTCGGGTTGGTTCACGACCTGCGGCTGGCCCTATTCGACAAATTGCTGCTATTGCCGAATTCCTGGTTCGACAACCACAACTCCGGACACCTGGTTTCAAGGATCACTTACGATGTCACGATGGTCACGGGCGCAGCGACCAACGCAATCAAGGTTGTGATCCGCGAAGGGCTGACGGTGGCCTTTCTCTTTTGTTACCTGTTGTGGATGAACTGGAAGCTGACCCTGGTGATGGTGCTCATCCTGCCATTGATCGGTCTAATGGTCGGCAAGGCCAGCCGCAAGTTCCGCAAGCAGGCCCGCAAAATACAGACCGCAATGGGGGGAGTTACTCACATTGCTTCCGAAACCATCCACGGCTACCGGGTTGTGCGCAGCTTCGGAGGGGAAGAATACGAATCATCTCGGTTTCGGCAAGCCAGCAGCGACAACACGAAAAAACAGTTGAACATGATCAGGACGGTGGAAGTCTATACCCCGCTCCTTCAACTGATTATTCATTCGGCATTAGCTGTAGTGCTGTTTCTGGTGTTGTGGCTGCGCGGCGACACGACTGCGGGCGAACTCGTGGCCTACCTCACTGCGGCGGCATTGTTGCCCAAACCGATCCGTCAGTTGTCGGAAACCAACTCGACCATTCAGAGAGGTGTGGCCGGGGCCGAGAGCGTTTTCACCCAGCTCGATGAACCGTCCGAGTGCGATACCGGAACCGTCGAGCGTGAACGGGTGGAAGGCCGCATCACCGTACGCGACCTCGTTTTTAGTTATCCCGGCCACAAACAAAATGTGCTCAACGGCCTGAATTTCGAGATTGCGCCGGGTCAGATGGTGGCGTTGGTTGGCCGCTCCGGCAGCGGAAAATCGACGCTCGCCAGTTTGATCCCTCGTTTCTACTCACACGAACAGGGCCAGATATTGATTGACGGCATCGACATTGCCGACTACACCCTGCGCAACCTGCGCCGCCATATTGCGCTCGTCACGCAACAGGTGACGCTATTCAACGGCACGATGGCCGAGAACATCGCCTATGGCGAGCTGGCCACCGCGTCGAGAGAAGAGGTAGAACGTGTTGCCGAGGCCGCCAACGCGCGTGAATTCATCGACAGAGAGCCGGAGGGGTTCGACACCCTGATCGGCGAGAACGGAGTCACCCTCTCGGGCGGGCAACGCCAACGGTTGGCAATTGCCAGGGCATTGCTCAAGAACGCCCCCATCCTGATTCTCGACGAAGCCACCTCATCGCTCGACAGCGAATCCGAACGACACATTCAGGATGCGCTCGTGCGCGCAACCCAGGGTCGTACGACGATAGTCATCGCTCACAGGTTATCGACGATCGAACGGGCCGATCTGATCCTGGTCATGGATGGTGGCTGCATCGTCGAACGCGGCACGCATGCCGAATTGCTTGCCGCAGGCGGGCATTACGCGAAGTTGCACGCGATGCAGTTCGGGAATGGGGAAAATGAGGCGGAAGCACCGGACTGCCCGACTTCATAGGGAACCTCTGCACAACCCTCCTGTTATCGTGCGCGTAGCGAAGTTGCTGCACTCCACACACTGCATGGATCCTGCGACTTCGCGCAGGATGACAAGTCGTGGATGCTTAAGTTATACAGAGGTTACCTGGAGCAGCTCAAGCCGACTCCCCACCGAGCGCCTCAATCAACACCGGCAACAAACGCACGAGTTCACCGGTCATCAAGGCAAATTCCGCATCGAACAACGCTTCGGTATCGTTCTCGTTACCGAGTGCCTCCCGCACCACATCGAGAAAATCGAGGCGCTTGATCTCAAGCTTGTCGGTCAACACGAAACTCACACGGTCACTGAACGTCAGCGCCAGCCGCGTAGGCATTTTTCCGGTTGCGAGATGATTCCTGATCTCGCCGCCATCGAGCGGGTGATGCGCGTAACGCACCGTCGCCTTTTCTTCACTGCGCAGTTCGCAATCCTGATCGATGGTAAACCCCCTCGGCGCATCACCGGCCAGCCAATCGGCCATCACCGATGCAGGCGAGCGGGCCGTACGCAGCAGTGTGAGCGGAAAATCATCGAGCACCTGACGCAGACATTCAAGCACGTCCTCGGCCCGTGCCGCGCTCGACGTATCGATTCCGAGCCACCCATTCACCGGGTCGATCCATACCCATGTGCGACGATGGCGGGTAAATGCGCGCGGCAGCAACTCCTGAGTGATCTGCTCGTATAACTCTTTCATCTGCCTGCGCCCAGGCTTGTAACCTTGCCTTTCGGCAAGTGACTCTGCGCGAGCTTCTGCTTCCTGCCTCACCACCGAAGATGGCAACAGGCGCGATTCCATGCCAAGAGCAATCAGCCACTGTCGTCCGACCGCATGCAGTAGAACATCATCACCGCGAGGCGATACCCAACCACGCGACTCCATGTCCTGGCTGCCGCAAGGCTGGAGCGAACGCGCGTTCAAACACGCCTCAAGCTGTGCGGGAGCGATTTCCCATCCTGCCTTGAGACGGTAAAGCTGAAGATTCCTGAACCACATAAGAACACCCTTCGCTCGGGGGAGCTATAGAAAAACCGCGCCATTCTAAAGATTTTTTGCCTCGAGAGTCTGCCTTGAAGGTTCCCTGCACAGCCCCCCTTTATCATTGCAGCGCGGAGCATCCCCCCCACTTGTCATTCTGCGCGGAGCGAAGCGAAGTCGCAGAATCCACACACCGCATGGATCCTGTGACTTCGCGCAGGATGACAGGCCAGGGCAGGATGACAAGTAGTGGGGGCTGAGTTATGTAGAGGCTCCCTGAAAGTTGTTCGGGTTTTTATAAGTTTTATATTTATATAAAAGAATAAAATGTATACAGGGAGCAACTTCCTGTGGATAAGCCGTTTCCCTGTTGTTTTTTCATCGTTTTAAAATTTGGTAAACCTGTTAGTAATCGCTCTTGATCGATGTGTGGAGAATGTCTATCTTTTTTGCCCATTGCTGAAAAGTACGCGTTGTCCACACAGTTTCCTCTGTTCATCCACTGACTTGTCCAAGTGATACCCATGCCTGTTTCCGCCAGCCATACGAAGTGGGAAATCTTCTGTCGGGTTGTGGATAACTATGGGGATATCGGCGTGTGCTGGCGGTTGGCGCGGGCATTGGTTGCCGAGCGAGGGATCGACGTTAGGCTCTGGGTCGATGACTGGGGAACGCTCTCCCGGCTGTGTCCCCAGGCAGTTCATGACGGAATCAGGGTTGCCGGAGTCGAACTGCGGCGCTGGATGGATGCCTTCCCGCTGGAAGAGCCCGCCGACGTGGTGATCGAAGCGTTTGGCTGCGATCTGTCAAAAGGGCACGAACAAGCGATGGCGGCAAGAGAAAGACCGCCGATATGGATCAATCTCGAATATCTGTCCGCAGAAGACTGGGTGTCCGGGTGTCATGGATTATCCTCGCTACATCCGGAATTGTCCCTTAAAAAGGCATTCTTTTTTCCAGGATTCGTGGAAGGCACGGGCGGCTTGATTCTTGAGAAGGGACTCCTGGATAGGCGAGACCAATTGCTGCAAAAGCAATGCCGGGCCGAATGGTTGCGCGCGTTCTCGAAAGAGCCGCTTCGTGAGGACACCCTGCTGGTATCACTTTTCGGCTATGAACCTTTTGGGCTTGCCGGGTTGTTGCGTCGCTGGGAGAAAGAGGAGCGTCCCGTATTGCTGCTCGTGCCCGAAGGGCGCTCACTGGTTGGGGTGGAAGCGGTCTTCGGTACGAATCTGGCGGCAGGCGAGGAAATACGGCGTGGCGCGTTACGTGTCGTTGCCTTGCCGTTCACGGACCAGGACGGCTTTGACGAGTTGTTGTGGTATAGCGATCTCAATCTGGTACGAGGTGAAGATTCCTTCGTGCGCGCGCAATGGGCAGTGCGGCCCTTCGTGTGGAACATCTACCCGCAAAAGGACGACGCGCACTTCGTCAAGCTAGAAGCCTTTCTCAAGCTGTATTGCGTCGATCTGCGGGAAGAGGCTGCCAGCGCGATGGCTGCCTTCTGGCGTGCCTGGAACGGGCGCGGAGACACGGCGGAAGCCTGGTTGGCCTTCGCACAAGCCCTGCCTGAACTGGAAAACCATGCGCGCCGTTGGTGCGCCGCACAGGGCGCACGACCCGGTCTTGTGACGACGCTTTGCCAGTTTGTAGACACATCATTGAAAAAATTGGATAAAATCCTGCCTCTTTAAGTTTTTGATAGGCGGGACGGCTCGTCCGGCCAAGGGTCTCACAGTATGAAAACCGCGCAAGATCTCCGCTCCGGCAATGTCATCATGGTTGGCAACGATCCGCTGATCGTCCAGAAAGCCGAATACAACAAATCAGGCCGCAACGCTGCCGTCGTGAAGATGAAGCTCAAGAACCTGCTCACCGGCACGCCGACGGAATCGGTGTACAAGGCCGACGACAAGTTCGAGATTGTCATTCTCGACCGCAAGGAAGTGAGCTATTCCTACTTCGCCGACCCGATGTACGTGTTCATGGACGGCGAATACAACCAGTACGAGATCGAATCGGAAAACATGACCGATGCCCTCAAGTACCTCGAAGACGGGCTGATGTGCGAAGTGGTGTTCTACAACGGCAAGGCCATTTCGGTGGAACTGCCCAACAGCGTGGTGCGCGAAGTCACCTACACCGAACCGGCGGTCAAGGGAGACACTTCCGGCAAGGTCATGAAACCGGCGCGGCTCAGCACCGGGTTTGAAGTACAGGTTCCCGCCTTCGTCGAAATCGGTGACAAGATTGAAATCGACACCCGCACGGATGAATATCGTAACCGTGTGAAGTGAGTGGATTCATGAAAATATCCAAACTGCCAGCCACAGTACATGTAATGCTTTCAGCATTATTGTTTCTTGTAATAGGTTGGATAATATACCCTTGGCTGTTGGAGGTGATTATATCAGGTAGCGATGTAGCACTAGTTCAATTGTCAGTTGACTCGTTGATTATCAACAGATTCTGGGCTGCCTTGTCATTTATGTTACTAGGCGTTGTAACAAGCGGCTGCTTCATGTTCTTCAGGCGTAAAATCACTACGTATGCCACTTTAGGCACCATGATCGGCTTAGTTCTACTCGCCTTTGGTTCGTTTTCGGGATGGGTTTTTTATTTGCGATATAGATTTAATTCCTTTTTTCACAGTTTTACCATTGAGGGATTACCAATCAAATCGGCATTAGCTATCGAGGATGTCCCTGTTCACGAAGCCGGAATGTTCGCAAGTATTGCGGTTTTTCTGGCTGCGCTACTGTTCGGCGTGTGGACAATCCGAAAAAGACGCCCTTTATAACGGATGCCGTTTCCTTATCATTGAGTGGTTAAACTCTTGAGTATGTTTTCCAGTTGGGTGTGGGCAGGATACTCCGTTCTGCGTGTCGCGCCGTGATAGATGGCAACGGCGGTGGGAGGCGGTTGGCCGCCTGGCGACACGAAATTAACCATATTATTTCCATATAGCTGGATATGCGGAATTGGATCAGACCCATAAAAATAAATCGACGGCGTTGGTATAACATGCATGGAGGTTAGTGCTTCTGGTATACTGTCACCTATCTTTGGCAACGGCTGTACGACGTTCTTAAATCCTACGTATACATTCCTAAGTACGTCTTTACCGGTCGGTCGAGTTGTCAGTTTTTTCCAGCCGATCAAATGCTGGAGATATTGCTGTAAGTTTACCGGCCCGGACAGCCGTTTTCCGTCATGGAAAGTATCGAACACGCTGCAAACTTGACCAATACTCCTAACAACCTGAAACAACTCCGGACCCAAGCCCTTCAGATCAATGGCAGGTAGAATTCGTTTGCCGTAAATTCGTTCAACGATGACATAGGTGTCAGCGGGTGTGCAGGATATGACATTTTTAAGAGACATGGGACTATTGCTCATGGTTAGTTGGGTTCAAAAAAACGACAAAGACAACATACCCTGGCATATTATTCTCTTATATAGAGCGTCGTCAACTGTTCAAGGGCAACCTACAGCCGACCGCCGCTTGGCTTTTTACGTCAGGTATTCCATAATCCGTCATTAATGAAGCGCTGGATAACTCTTCACCCGCCGTTTGTCATCCTACGCGAAGTCGCAGGATCCATGCGATGTGTGGGTTCTGCGGCTTCTCGCAGGATGACATAAGGGTTGTTCAGCGGTTCCTTGACAAAGGATTATTTGGAGGCTGGCGCATGGAAAAGTCAGGTTTAAATTCCCTGTTTCCTTTTCTGGCTGTGTTCGCATTGATGTTCACCTGCATGATCGCCCATGCTGAAACACCTCAGGATATCGAGACGTTTTTTAAAAACGGTCGGGATCTGCATGAGCAACAAAAGTACGATGAAGCCATCGCGGTTTTTGAGGATATTGACAAGCGTTTCGCCGGATCAAAAGATGCCAAAACCCGGGAGCGAGTCGCCACTGCGTTAGGTTTCAAAGGGGTTGCTTTGGCAAGTAAAGGTTATCGCGGCAAGGCGTTGGAAATCTGGGAGGAAGCAGATCGACGTTACAGCAAGGATCGAGACCATGCGATGCGCGTTACGCTCTCCAGATTGCTCTACAACAGACTCCAGACGCTTGTGGGCTTAAGCATCAGAGGCCCGATGCAGAATCAAAAAGCGGAATTCGACGCCGCCATGGCTGTTTTCGATGAAATCAACAAACGTTATGGAAAGGATACTGATCCCTTAATCAGGGAGAATATCGCATGGGCGTTCATTCAAAAGGCTATGGCGTTGGGCCATACATTCAACGACCATAAAACCCCCTCCGATTACTCTACATACAGAACCAGGGAGGCGGTTGCCGTTCTTGACGAAATGATACAGCGCTACGGCGACGATGAGGCACCGGTTGTACGCCTGCCTGTTGCAAAAGCGATATTTGAAAAAGGGGGTATCTTCTTTCAGTCCGGCAAAAAAGAAGAAGAAGCCGCCGCATACGATGAACTTGACCGGCGCTTCGGGCGGGATGAAGACCCTGATATCCTTGCAATGGTCATTGAAGGGCTATACGGTAAGGCGTGGCGGCTTGTTCAAACCGCCGGCGGTCCCCACGTTAAAAACATAAACGATTTTGCTCCCGCTTTCAAAATCATGGATGAAACCGTCAAACGTTTCGGCGAAAACAAGAATGAGCAGGTGCAGGAAAAGGTCATAAAAATTCTTCTCTCTAAAGCAAGTGCCCTGGCTTTCCTGGAAGACAAGGCGGCTGCGCAAGACACCATTGCCGTCTATGACAGTATTGATAAATATTACGGCCAGGCAGAAGCGCCCGCCATTCGCTCGAAGGTTGCAGAAGCGTTGCACCACAAGGGCGTGGCGTTGGCGGAAAAGCAGTCCAAGGCGGCGCTGGCTGTTTTCGACTCAATCGACCAGCGTTACGCTTCGGACAAAACGCCCGAAGTTTTGGAGTGGGTTGCAAGAAGTCATATTGAAAAAGGGAAAATATACGCTGGCCTCCTCCAGCGCGAGAAAGCCCGCGAGTCTTACAATCTGGTTATTCAGCGATATAAAGGGATGCAAGGGATGTCGGGGCCGGTCAGCCTCGCGGAATTCTATCTGCACGGAGAATAACGTCCAAGGAAGAGTTGAATCGCTGCAAGTGCCTGCTTAAGTGCGGAGGATTGGTTGCTGGATTCTCCCGTAGAAACACAAACGGTTTTGTGCAAAAAGAACTTGCCGAGTCTCCGGTAGTACAGCAAAATACCGTACTCAATACTCGATCAGAGAGTCGCCTCATGACTTCCACCGTCGCGCGTTTCGACCTCAAGCTCAACCAGGAAGACAAGGATGTTTTTGCGCAGGCAGCCGCCCTGATGGGTACGACCATGGCAGGTTTCGTGCGTGCCGCCGCAAAAGAAAAAGCGCGCGAACTGCTGGATCGAGAATCGCGCATCACGCTGTCGCCTGAGGATTTCAAAGCATTCGTCGAATCGCTGGATGCCGCCTTTACCCCGAATTCGGCGCTTGAGGCCGCTCTGGAACTGACTCGACGAGACGTTCGGCGTGTTTGATGAACTGCCGCTCGATCCGGCAATTCACAACCGCGCGGATTTCGACTGCGGAGTTCCGGCACTCAACGAGTATTTGCAGCGTCACGCCAATCAACACCGCAAACGCGGTATCAGTTCGGCATATGTTCTGGTCGAACCCCACGCGCCGGAGCGAATTCTGGGTTTCTACACACTCAGCGCCGCTGAAATCGATTCTTCCCTGCTGACGAAAGGCGAACAGCGAAAACTTCCCCGTTATCCCGTTCCGTGCTTTCGCCTTGGCCGTCTCGCTTGCCGCGCCGACGAGCATGGGCGTGGCCTTGGCAAGAGGTCGCTTGCCTGCGCCATAGACCGTTGCCTCATTGCGCGCGCCCATGTTGCTGCGTACGCCCTGATGGTGGATGCCAAGGACGACAACGCGAAGGCATTTTATGCACACTTCGGGTTTATGCCGCTTCTCAGTCATCCGATGGTAATGTATTTACCATTGGCTGTAATGCCTCGATCCGATTGAACGCCATGTCCAACGACGACCCTCGCGCCAGCCACATCCGCATCCTCGGCGCGTGTCAGAACAACCTGCGCAACCTGTCGCTGGATCTGCCCCTGAATCGCTTGCTGGTCGTCACCGGCGTATCCGGTTCCGGGAAATCTTCGCTGGTGTTCGACACCCTCTACGCCGAGGGACAACGCCGGTACGTCGAAACCTTTTCTCCCTACGCGCGCCAGTTCCTGGAGCGCATGGACAAACCCCGCGTCGAGCGGATCGAAGGCGTGCCGCCCGCCATTGCCATCGACCAGTCCGGGCAGGTACGCACCTCGCGCTCCACCGTGGGCACCATGACCGAGCTGGCCGATTACTTCAAGCTGCTCTACGCCCGTGCGGCCCGTCTGCATTGCCGGGGTTGCGGCAAACCGGTACGGCGCGACACTCCGGCAAGCATCGCTGCCAACCTCACCGAGCGCGCCACCCAGGCAAATGATCCCCGACTGGCGATCTGTTTTCCTCTCGCCGTCCCCGGAAATTTCACCGCCGAAGAAGTGACCACGCTGCTTGCCGCACAGGGCTACACCCGCGTCCACGCACGTCAGACGGGCGCTGAGGGAGACGTGCTGCAAGTGGTACAGGATCGTTTTCGGCTGGCTGCCGC
>Ga0099364_10011446_pt1 | contig 12131 bp, 10 predicted proteins | sample TergutTh196P3_FD_73070 | JGI IMG/M metagenome (GOLD analysis project Ga0099364, IMG submission 73070) | Microcerotermes parvus P3 segment gut microbial communities from Pointe-Noire, Republic of the Congo - Th196 P3 | ecosystem: Host-associated > Arthropoda: Insects > Digestive system > Gut ...
AATCGTGGCGAGGGTGTCGGGCTTGGGTATGTGACGATTTTCGAGATAACAAACGAGTGCGGGGCAAGTGTCGAGGTTTCGCAGAAAGACGGTGTTAAGTCGGTGACAGTGCGATTGTCAGTATAATTGCTGTGGGTGTTTTGTACTTTTTCATTGTGCGTTGCTCCTTGTTATTTTTTATTAGTGTAGCATGGTTTTGTGGAGTTGTCAAGTTTTTTTGGGGAATTATAAATTTATTTTCAAAAAATAATTGACAAAAGGAAAAATTATGTGGTATAATAGTTTGAAGAAAAACAGCGGGTCGGAGCTCCGCTTCGAGCAGGCTGTTAGACACGGCGAATCTTCACGACTCGTTGGTGTCGGAAAGGCATGGTCTTTAAAATGTAAGGTAACACCGCAGGGCAAGCCCTGCACCCCTCGCCTGCGGGCGAGAGAGCCGCCCCAAGGGGCGGGGTATTACACCCTTACTTCCAATAAATCTTACAAGGAGTTCACTATGAAAAAAACAATCATATTATTACTCGGGGTCGCCATGATTTCAAGCATTACCGCCTGTAGCAGCAATGAGGGTGTTTCACAAGAAGACTATGACAGGCTTTTAGCAGAGAATGAGGCTTTGCGCGAGGGACTTAACAGCGAAGCAGAAGCCAAAAATTGGATACATGATGCGGATTATGAATATGACGTTCCGTTTGAATCGTATACAACAGACTTCGGCTCTACTTACTATGTTAAGGATATAGTAGTGCCTTTCATAAACATTGAATCGGCAGATGCCGAAAAAGCTAACGCAGAAATAAAAGAGGTATTTCTTCAAGCTGTAGAAGCGTATAAACAAGGCATTGAAGATAATTTAACGTATGTTGACGAATGTAAATATATAAAGTATGTTGACGAAAATATATTATCGGTAAATTTATGGTTGGGGATTGGGGCTACCGATGTAGTTCGCCCCGAATATTTTACCTACAATTTCGATTTGAAAACAGGTAAATTACTAAGCTATGAAGAAGTCTATAGATATGCGGGTTTTACTTCCGATAACATATCTGAAAAAGTTGAAACAGCGATAACCACAAAAATGCAAAATGTATCAAAAGAGTTTCATGCTGCAGGAGAAGATTTTTACGAAGAAAATGATTTTGATATATACAACAGTGAAAGTGTCAACCGTTATAAAAGTTCAGTTTCAGACAATTCTATTAAATACTTTTTAGATACAAATAAAAAATTAAGTGTAATCGTTAATTTATATATTCCGGCGGGTGGTGACCGTCATGACACAATTATTGTGGTAGATATGGATGCAGTGCTTATAGACTATTCCGCCGCGAACTCTCAATCATGGCGTTCTGACTATGAAGAATTTTTAAAAGACCCGAGCCGCTATGCAGAAGATGCCCATTATGCGGGTAGCTTTGCGGCAGTTGATATGGACAATGATGGTATACCGGAATTGATTATCTTGTACTACAATGAAATTGAAGGCGGCTCTATTTTTGCCAACGTATACACCCATAACGGCAACGTCAAACTAATAGGTGAGCGAATGGATATGCACTATAAAAGTTGCTATATATCGGCAGAGCCATCTTTCCCGGGTGTGTTTGTTTCGGGCGGGCGTTCAAGTATGTTCAAATGCTATTACTGGACTAAGAGAAGCGATAATTTGCTAATGGAATTGTTATGGGAGCATAATATAGACACTTATACAGAAATATCCGACAATGAACAACTTTTAGAAGCGGCGGAAAAGCTTGGTTCGCAGAGTGCAAACGAAGAAGTTATCTTTGTGGAAATCAATAGTGCGAACATACAAGATGTTTTGTGGAAATAGCAAGCGTAAAGATGGCTTGCGACTCAACCATAAAAAACCACCTGTGTAAAATGTACTTCCGTACATCTTACACAGGTGTGTCTGTTTTTGATAACAATTCTACCTCAACAACTGTAATACCGCTTGCGGTGATTGAATCGCTTGTGCGAGCATCGCCTGCGCCGCCTGTTGTAAAATGTTGTACTTAGTATACTCAATCATCTCCGCCGCCATGTCCGCATCACGTATCCGTGATTCAGCCGCCGTAAGGTTTTCAAGCGATGCAGTAAGGCTGTTTACCGTGAATTCAAGCCTGTTTTGTGTTGCGCCGAGCGAAGCCCGCTGACGTGAAACCGTAGAAATTGCCGTATCAACCTTGCTGATTGACTCACGCGCCTTTTCAATCGCCGTCACATCAATTGCCGAAACACCAAGCGCAATCGAATCCATCGCACTTATATTCACCGTAAGTCTCTGTTCCGCCGCATTGTTCGCCCCGATTTGTAAAGTCAACCCATTGCCGCCCGCAGTAAAGTGCGACCAACCTAAACCTTGCCCATCGGTGAAATTACCGAAAATAGGAACATACGGGTCATCGTCAACGGGAGATGTACTCGGGTCAAACGTAAGATTTCTCACAGTGCTGAATAAATCGTCATCATCACACTGTACAACAACTAAAACCCGCTGTGTTTCGGGGTCAAATCCAAGAGCGTTAAGGTCGATTTGAACCGGAGTACCTCCTGTAATAGCCCCGGAAATTACATTAGGTCTATCTTTAAGGTCTTGAGGCATCCATATAACGTCGCCTTTATCTTGTATAACGAAATAGTAATTACCGTTTTTATTAGAAGAAATCGTCATACCCGCCGCATTTATCGAGGCTGTCAAAGTAGGCGGCGAACCCGCAACAGCCGGGAAAGCCTCAAAGGTAGGATGCACCTTCACCCCGTCGCCTGTTACACTCCCCCCCGTTACAACGGCGAACCCGGTCGGGAAAGTGTTTGTAGCTGTGTTACTGCCCGTAATTATGCTCAAAAAGCTCTCTGCGCCGGGTGTAGACGGAATACCAATGTTTGCATTTAAATCCGCGAGAACCGAGCCTGTACCCGCTGCGGTAGTTGCCGCAAGTAATTGCTGAATAAAAGTATGCGCTTGTGCATCGGTGGCAAACCCGCTTTGGAAATTAGCAAGGCTGCTGAATTTTGTGTTGTCGTTAATTGCCGCATTGAGCGATTTCCCCATTTGTAACTCGCCGAGAAGCTTATTCAGCCCCGTGGCAATGTTCGCGCTTGTTACAGGACCGCTTGCGCCGTTAAACATATAGCCAAGATACATAACGGCTAAGTACCCTGTTCCGTAATGAGATGCACCAGTGCCGCCGCCGCCGTTTTGCAAAGCGTGAGTTTGTAGTGCATTCTGAATTTGGGTAGTGGACGAGCTTGCGTTTAGACCAAGGTGATCCGAAACCCAATTTGCGGGTCCGGCTACGGCTTGTGCCCATCCCTCTTTAAACCATAACGGTGCTTCACCCCCGGTAGTTCCACGCATTACGTTCGATACAGATGTAAACATGACAGCGTGCATCATCTCATGGGCAATAAGCTCAATAAGCTCATCACGTCCACCCGATGTGAAGTTTCCGGCTGCTGAACCGTTGGTTATTGAGTTTATAAAGCTGGTACTTAATTTAAGCTCAAGGGTATTGAAACCGCCCAGGGTTGCCGGATTATAGGAGGCACTATGAGACACCGCCCCCTGAACACCGGTAGGCATAGTTTCATGACCCATCCCTATGCTTATGGTAGAACCGCTATAGAATCCAAGCGATGGGAAAGCACTCATAATTGAGGAAACCACATTAGGCGCGATTACATTGGCGATTTCATCCCGCAACCAGTTCAGATTCTTGCCTCCGATACTCGTCCAGTTAGTGGAAGCTGTTCCCGTCGTTGAGCCTGTTACAGTTGCGTTTACAGAACCCAAAGTGGAGCTGCCTACTGTTATCATCCCGTTTTCACCAATTGTTGCCCCTACACCTGTTCTGATTGCGCCTATTTGGGTGAAAAAGGCGGTTTTGTCGCCGTCGGGGGCGATTGAGCTGAACAGGTTTACGCTGTAATCAAATCCCGCTTGACGGAGTAGATTTTCTATATCGCTGTTTGAGTACTCAACTCCGGTAGAAAGGTTAAGTGTGATTGCCGCCCCTGCTGTGCCGAATTGCGCAGGAGCATCAACAGTAACACCCTCTTTGCCCGGAAGAGCATTGGTTCTTATTATAATTGACGAAAACAAGCCTTCTGTATCAACATGAGAACCAAATTGATTTGCCGTAAAGCTGATTTTATCGGCGTGACCCAATATTCCACCCTCAAACGGGTCCGGCCCTTGAAGCATAAGCGGCAGTAAATCAAGCGTAGCAGTCTGCCTTACTCCCGCAACAGTCGCCGAAGTAGTAAAATTCGCCCCGACAATTACACCGACATCGCTCCTCCATTCGACTTTAGCGGGCGGAGTCTGCCCCGTTTCTCTGACCGATGCATCTTGAATAAGCGCGTTAATGCGGGAATCGCTGTACGCGCCGCCTGTCGCAAGATTGACGGTCAAATGCTTCCCTGTTTCATCCCATGTGGCAAATTCATTGCCAACTCCCGATGCATTAGTCGTAAAGGCGATTGTAACGCCCGGTGCACTCGATGAAACGGAAATATGCTGACTGAATGCCGCGCTGTATTGCCGCATTCCGAAAACAGAGCCGTAAGTATTGTTGCCGCCTTTCGCCCCGCCCTCTTCTAACGAACCGTCAAGAAGTTTTATTCCGTTAAAATCGGTAGCAACGGCAATCCTGTTCATTTCCTCTAAAAGCGCGTCAACTTCCCCCTGCATATACTTACGCTCCTCATCGGTGTAAGTACCGTTGCTTGCTTGAACCGTAAGCTCTTTAAGCCTGTGCAACATTGCATGAGTTTCGTCCAACGCACCTTCGGCAGTTTGAATAAGGCTTATTCCGTCATTCGCATTGCGTATAGCCTGACCCAATCCGCGAAGTTGCGCCCGCATTTTTTCCGAAATAGCCAAACCCGCCGCATCGTCTGCCGCGCGGTTAATGCGAAATCCCGAAGATAGCTTTTCGCTCGCGCTTTTAACGCCGTGAGTATTGACATTAAGCTTGTTTAACGCATTTGTAGCGTTAAGGTTGTTTTGAATTACCATTGTTATGACCATGCCTTTCTGAGACACAAAGCCTCCATGAATAAGCCTGTCAAGCGGACTGCTCACCGGCGAAGCCGATGACACCTCCGCTATTATTCAAACTTGTTCTCCTTACTTACTTTTAATTTAAAAACCGAGAATCAATCCCACATTACGCTGCTGTCATCCTCTAATTGCACCGATTTAGCGCATTTGGGGCATTGGATAACTTTGTCAAATTTGTTGTCATCCTTGCTGTCATTAAAAGGTATTACGGTTTTGCCGCATATGGTGCAGGGTTTGTATATAAACTCCGTTTTCCCATCCAAGGAGTACCTAAGCACACCCGCGCTTATAATGTCTTTACAATGCTCGCAATGCGCAATACGACTGTGAAAGCTGTAATCGTGTTCATTTTTTGCGATTGCGCGTTCAAATCCGGAAAGTTCCTCCGGTGAAAAAGAATGACGAATATAGTTCAAACTTATTGACGCACGTCCGCCGCCGACCGCGAGAGATTTTTGATAACCGCATCCGCAGTTGATTTTTAACGCTCTTGCCATTTGTGTTAGCCTCCTTTTAAAAATTGCTTCCGCAACATCATAATTGTTATATCGTCACATTTTCCAAAAACTTTAGCTTTTTTATGAAAAAATTTTTCAATTCTCGTGGGTTTTAGAACCGTAGCAACATGATATACCCATTATATAGCAGGCTATTCATAAAAGTCAACAACAATGTCAAGTTTGGTATGTTTTTTGTCAAGTTTGGTAATTCACCACCGATTTACGCATTTATCAAGTATGATGTGGAATGCTTTTGTGAAAAATGACGAACTTTAATATTTTTGCTTTAAAAAAAGCGGCATTGCTCATCGGCAACACCGCTTTTTAATAGTATTATTTGTAATTAATTATCTCGTTAAGCAGCTTAGGCAAATTTTCTTCGACAACATCATCCTTAAATTGGCAAGTCCCCACCATTTTGTGGCCGCCTCCGCCGTATTTAAGCATAAGGCTACCCACATTGACCTTGCTTGTGCGATTAAGGACAGAATGCCCGACTGCCACAGAGCAACCCGAGGCGGTTTTGCCTTGCTCACGCTTGCCCGGCGAAATCCAAATTGAGATGTTCTGCTCGGGATAAAGGCTGTAAACCATAAACCTGTTTCCCGCATAAATCGCGTGATTTATACTGCGCAAATCGGTAATAATCACGTCTTTTTCAATGCGGGTATTTTCCTCAATCATCTTTTTGAACTTCTTAGTATGCTCATCATAAAGGTCAATACGCTCAACAACATCGGGCAAATTCAGTATTTGCTCAACCGACATTCCGCGGCAACAGAACAACAAATTTTCCATAAGTTGGTAGTTACTGATTGTAAAATCGTGGAAACGCCCGAGTCCCGTCCTCGGGTCCATAACAAACCCAACCAAGACCCAGCCTTGCGGGTCGAGGATTTCCTCGCGGGTAAGCTGACCTGAGTCAACCTTGTCAACCGCATCCATAAGCTCGGCGAAATGCGGGAACTTTTCCGCACCACCGTAATATTCATAAACAATTCGAGCACAACTGGGTGCTTCGCGGCTTTGCCCTTTAAAGTTGCCTTTTGCCGCATTCCTTTCCTCCTCCGAGGAGTGGTGGTCGAACCAAAGCCCGCACCCTTGCACAAAAGGCACATTGGCGAGAACATCATTCTCGCTCACTTCGACCAATCCGTCCTGCAAATCCTTGGGATGGACAAATTTATAGTGGTCGATAATCCCCGCTTGACGCAGTAAAGCACCGCAGACAAGCCCGTCAAAGTCCGAACGAGTAATAAGACGCATCATAAGTAATACCTCCAAAAATGCATAAATTCGTAATCTTTCTATAGCAGTATAACACACCATATTAATCTTGTCAAGTGTAAAAAACGCAAAAACTAAAAAAAGATTGACTTTTTTATTCAGATGTGTTATAATGGTGAAAAAATGGTGAAAATTTTTATTTAGGAGGCGTTAATATGAGGTACAAATTAACTGACAGCACTGCTTTTCCCGTAGCTGAAATCAGCTTGTCTAAGGGAGAAACAGTCCAAATCGAGAGCGGGAGCATGATTTATCACAACGGCAATGTCAAGCTCGAGGGCAAAAGCAACAGCAGCGGGGGCGGAATAGGCGGATTATTAAAAGCGGCGGTCCGCTCGGCTGTAACAGGCGAAAGTATGTTTATAACCCATGTGACCGGATTAACGGATAATGCCATGGTTGCGATTGCGCCTAACGCACCCGGCGCGATTAGGGAATTGGAGTTAGCACCTGGGCGGCAATTCCGCATCCGTGACCAAGCGTTTTTAGCCTGCGACGGGACAACTGCCTACCAAGTAAAAAAACAGTCGTTGGGAAAGGCGTTGTTCGGGGGAACAGGCGGACTCTTTATCATGGAGACTACCGGGACGGGAAGTATGCTTGTCAACAGCTACGGCGATATAATTGAGTTCACTCTCGATGGTTCAAAGCCTTTTGTAGTTGACAATAACCATGTCGTTGCATGGAGTACAACTTTGGATTATAACATCAAGGTCGCCTCCGGCACGTTCGGGTTCACAAGCGGCGAGGGTCTTGTAAATGAGTTCAACGGAAGCGGCACGATACTTATTCAAACAAGAAATGTTGAATCGCTTGCAGGTTTGATTAAACCTTTTCTGCCGAACAGCAGCGGTTGAGATTAAGAACCTGTCTTCATAAGCGATGTGCTGATAAAGCTGAAGACAGGTTCTAAAAAGGAACTCAACGCTTGATATTGCTGTAAGTAGTGATAATGCTTATAATATTCATTACAAAAACATTTCCGCTTGTTTAATCCAATAGCGAAAACATTCCAACTCCGATTGACCATGAGCAAACGGGCTTACATTAGCAAGCCAACGTAAATTAGCTAACGATTTATAAAAATCGAAATCATCATAAACACTTGGATTGAATTTTGCATACTCAAGCAAAAACGTTTCTGCAAACTCCTGAAAGTCACTGCGTGACATGAGCATATAAGTCCAAGCCACATCAAATCGGAAATCACCTTGCGACAGCAGTAAGTCAACGGCATATAGCTTTCTGTCACTATCGGTTAAAACATTCCACGGGTGATAATCCCGGTGAATAAAACATAACGGTTTTTCTGCAATATTTACTGATTGTAAATCAAGTTTATTAAGTGTCGGTAAATAATTTCTTAACTGCTTTTCTTCCAAGATGTTCTTTATTTCAGAAAGTTCATTTTCAATAAAGTGTCCGCTGTACGGATTTTCATAACCGCTTGTATCTAAAACGTGTAAATCATAAAGTAATTTTGTAAACTTTTCAATTAAATCATGCTGTGTTGCCGTATCGGCTGTTTGATAAATGTTCCATAAAACCCCGTTTTCTATATACTGCATATACATTTCATCCGCATTTTTACTTAACGGTTTCGGAACGCTGTAACCTTTGTTGTGCAGAAAAACAAGAGCGTTCCACTCTGCGTTCAAATCAACGGACGGGTTATTTGCATAAGATTTACGAATACAACGCTCTGTTTCCGCTGTTTCGATTAAATGTATATCGCCTGCAAATCCACCGTCTAATTTAATTGTTTTAACGATTTTGTTTTCCATTAAATCACCACTGTGCAAAATATAAATTTGCAAAGTGCAAAAACCACTCAAATAACATAACTCCCCGCACGAACCTCACTATAATTTCGCTCTAAAATATCGGCAAGCGTAATCCCGTCTAAATAATCGGCTATAACTTTATACAACCCGTCCCACATATAGAGCGTTTTACACCCATCCGCACGTTCGCATTGATTGACTTCGTCGTCCAAACAAGAAATTGGCGCGAGGCTTCCCTCTGTAATCCGCAGAATCTGCCCAACGGTATACTGTGACGGTTCTTTCAAGAGCATATACCCACCTTGCTTGCCGCGGCTTGTACGCAGAATATCGGAAGTGTTCAAGAGGGAAACAATCTGCTCCAAATACTGCTTTGAAATGCCCTGCCGCTCTGCAATTTCTTTGAGCGAAATAAAGCCGCTGTCCTTGGCCTCGGCTAAGTCAAGCAACATTCGCAGTGCATATCTACCTTTTGTCGATATTTTCATGAAAATTCTCCTTTCAATCTGTCAAGTGCATCTTGCAAAACACTTCGCGGACAGGCGATGTTCACGCGCTGAAATCCCTTGCCCTCTTTGCCGAACATTGTACCGCCGTCAAGCCACAGTTTCGCCCCATCGGTAATGCGCTTGTCAAGTTCCTCTTGTGAAAGCCCATACTCGGCAAAATCCAGCCACACAAGATAGGTACTTTGCGGTGGGGTCATCTTGACTTTCGGAAGTCGTTCAGCCACAAACTCACGAACAAGTTTTATATTCCCCTCAAGGTAGACTTTCAACTCGTGTAGCCACTCTGCCCCCTTTGTATACGCGCTTTCACAAGCTATAATACCGAGCGTGTTAAGCTGGCTGTAGCCACTCTTGTTAATTTCGGATTTGAGTTTACGGCGTAAATCCGTATCTTTAACAAAAAGGTTGGAAATTTGCAAGCCCGCAAGATTAAAAGTCTTACTCGGCGCAGTCGCAATGACTGCGTTTTTATTGATTATGCCGAAACAAGTATGAGCATGACCCGACCACACAAAGTCGCAGTGTATTTCATCAGAAATTACAATCACATTATGCCGCGTGCAAATCTCGTTAAGCTGTTTCAATTCTGCCTTTGTCCAAACCCGCCCGACAGGATTGTGCGGACTGCAAAGCAGAAACAATTTTACGTTGTTCTCAATTATTTTACGCTCAAAATCGGTGAAGTCTATTGAATACATTCCGTCCGAATAGACAAGCGGATTTGTCACAAGAACCCTGTCATTATCTCGGATTATGTCGTAAAAAGGATAGTACACCGGCGTTTGAATCAACACCGCATCGCCCGCTTCGGTAAACGCGCGAATCGCCTGTGCAAGCGCGAAAACAATCCCCGGTGCTTTGACGATTTCTCGCCGTGTAACTTCGTAAGCAAAACAGGTGCTGCCCTGCCCGACGAGGTCATTGCCGAAACGCGACTTGAACCAGTTAATTACTGCATTGTAATAACTTTCTTTTGCTTCGGTGTAGCCGAAAATGCCGTGACTTACTGCGCTGTGAATATCCTCCAAAACTTCGGGCGGTGCAGGAAAATCCATGTCGGCAACCCACATCGGCAGAACGTCATCGGGCATACCGCGTTCACGCACAAAATCGAATTTAAGCGAGGAAGTCCCATAACGGTTCACGACTTCATTAAAATTGTATTTCATAATCAACCTTTCAATTGTCAAGCGGCGTATATCCCGCTGACACAATCGCCTCTTTAATATCGACTGCCGAAACGTCTCTTCCGTGTTCAACCGTGACTTTACCGATTACCACCTCAAAGTCGATAATTCCCTCAATTGCCGACAACTCTCTTGTGATTGCGGCTACACAATTTCCGCAAGTCATGCCGACAACAGATATTGTCGTTATAATTGTCGAAGCTTCTTCCCCTGTTTCGGCGGTAGAGCCACCGTCTTGACTTTGCTTATCGTCTTCGCAAGCGGCGAAACATAAAAGCATAGCAATTACAAGAACGATTGCCAATTTTCCGAACCTGTCTAACGAACCTACCCGAAGCGAAGCTCCGGCCCGTTCGCTTTTCTTTACCTTTTTCATAGCATAGATTCCTCCAAATCTTTTATTATATCTTCAACCGCTTCAATCCCGACCGATAATCGGAGCAGTTTTTCGTCAATCCCCCGTGACAGTCGCTCTGCTTCGGGGACTTCGGCATGGGTCTGCGTTGCCGGGTAAGTAATCAGCGTTTCGACACCGCCTAAGCTCTCGGCGTACAGAATCAGCTCGACTTTGTTCAGAATGTTTTGTGCCGTTTCAACCGTATCAGTCGTAAAGCTAATCATCGCGCCTTGTTCGGGGTAGTGGACGGCGGTAATTTTAGATTGGGATTTTAGCCACTCGGCGATTTTGCGGGCATTGCTTTGCGCCTTTTCCATGCGGATTGCAAGGGTCTTAATTCCGCGAGTGACTAAGAACGCATCAAACGGCGATAACACCGCGCCCGTTGTCTTCTTCACGATGTGGATTCTCTCGGCAAGTTCGGAAGTCTTCGCCACGACAAACCCCGCAAGCGTGTCGTTATGCCCCGAAAGATATTTAGTACCGCTGTGAATTACCACGTCCGCACCGTGAGCAATCGGGTTGAACAGATACGGCGTGAGGAACGTGTTGTCTGATATAAGGAGTATGTCACGATTACCGATAAGTTTCTTCACCGTAGCAATGTCGGTGACTTTCATCATAGGGTTTGTCGGGGTTTCAATGAAAATCGCCTTTGTGCTATGAGTAATCGCAACTTGAACAGCCGACAAGTCAGAGGTGTCAACGTACTTTATAATAATGCCGTTCTTGGCGGAAATGTTGTTGAACAGGCGAATACTCCCGCCGTATAGGTCATCGGTTGCGATGATCTCATCACCCGGTCGGAACAACTCCATAACCGTAGCAATCGCCGCCATTCCCGTGGCGAACGCCGATGCTCCCGCGCCGCCCTCTAAGGAGGTTATGAGTTCCTCGCAATGCTCGACTGTGGGGTTTTGCGTTCGGGAATAGTCGTAGCCTGTGCTTTGCCCGAATCCGGGGTGGGCAAAAGTCGCACTCTGAAAAATCGGGACTGCGACTGCCCCTGTCGAGTGGGATTTGTTTCTAATAGAAGTCGCCGCGTGGATACAAGCTGTTTCGGGTTTCATGTAAAAACCTCCATAATACATATAAAACATATAAGTGTATAGATAATACCAAACTTTTAAAGCTTTGTCAATAGGTTTTTGAAAAATATTTTTAAATTTTTTTTAAAACCTACTTGACATATCAAATTAACAGGTGTATAATGTTTATAACATACAAACTTGATATGTTTTGTATGTTATAAACAAGAGCCAACGCTCTATATTATTAAGGAGGAACATGAAATGTTCAAGCAAAGCAAAACAAGAGCAACGGGTCGGAGCTCCGCTTCGAGCAGGTTGCTTACCAAAACAAGGAAAAAACTCAAAAAGACAATCGCAACTCT
>Ga0099364_10011447_pt1 | contig 12131 bp, 12 predicted proteins | sample TergutTh196P3_FD_73070 | JGI IMG/M metagenome (GOLD analysis project Ga0099364, IMG submission 73070) | Microcerotermes parvus P3 segment gut microbial communities from Pointe-Noire, Republic of the Congo - Th196 P3 | ecosystem: Host-associated > Arthropoda: Insects > Digestive system > Gut ...
ATTTTTATCAGTGTTTGTTATTGGGCATACAATTGCCATTTCTGAATATTTATTAAATAATTCATTACTTACAACTAATGCTGGTCTCCTTCCCTTTTGTTCATGACCTAATTGTGGATCAAAATCTACCAGTATTATATTCCCTTGTTTTACCATACTTCTTTCCCAACAGGTTTCCCCCAATCATACTCTTTTTGTGGTTCAACAACCTCTTCATAATTTTCACCATAAAATTCATAAAGTCTTTGTTCAAGTCTTTTACGTTTTTTTGTTTCCATCTTTTTTATAATGATTTTTTCATTATCAAGTGATACATCTACAGGATCATTTTCAACAATATCTATACTCTTTAGAAATGCCTTTGGCAACCTTATTCCATGGCTATTTCCCCATTTTACAACAGTTGTCTGCATAAATTCCTCCATATATTCGGATATATTAAGTATATCCTAGAAAATATATTTTGTCAATATAAATTTTGGAAAAAATAAACCTTTTTATCTGGGTTATCAAAATATGTGTACCGGCTCTGACATACACCAATTTAAACAGATCTTTGGCAATGCATATTGACACGTTTCAATAATTGATTAACAATGAATGAAGGAGTATAAGATGCATGATATTAAAATAGGAACATTGGTTGATGCAGATCGTTTCAGAAAGACGCTAAAGAAATTAGCCAGTTATGGCTTTGAAACCTTTTCAATTACATTCTGGCAGAATATGGGTGACTGGAATCTGGAGTCTTTGGCAAAAGAGGTTAAGGAAACCCTTGAAGGAAGCGGCTGCACAATATCCTGTATTTCGCTTTATACCAATCCACTTGTAGACAATGAAAGAGGGGAAAGAGGAAGAAAAGAATGGGCGAAATTGATTGATGCGGCGGAAATGTTCGGCACCGATCTTGTTACCGGTTTTACAGGGCGTCTTATCGATCAGCCTGTGGAGGATTCAATTCCTGTTTTTAAAGAGGTCTTTACTCCCCTTGTAAAGCAGGCTGCAAAGAAAAACGTACGCATAGCCTTTGAGAACTGCGACATGCACGGGGACTGGAAACGCGGCGACTGGAACATGGCCTTTACGCCAAAGGCCTGGGAAATGATCTTTGAAGCTATACCCGATGAGAACCTAGGTTTGCAATGGGAGCCTTGTCATCAGATGGTGCAGTTGGTGGACCCCATACCACAGCTGCGAAAGTGGGTAAAGAAGATCTTTAATGTACACGGAAAAGATGCCACTATTGCCTGGGATCTTATCCGTGAACGAGGTACACACTGCGGTGAGAAATACGTTTGGCACCGTACGCCTGGTTTTGGAGATACTAACTGGACTGACATCATTACTATTCTAAGGATGAACGGTTACAAGGGAAGCATAGATATAGAGGGTTTTCATGATCCTGTATATAGGGGAGAATTAGAGTATACAGGGCAAGTGCAGGGGCTTAAATACCTAAAGAACTGCCGCGGCGGCGACTATGTACCTAACCTGCTTGCAGACTAATAGGGAGTAAACCTATGAAGAAAATTATTGTTGCAGGTTGTGGCAGCATGTCCAATTCCTGGATAAAAGCTGCCATGCAGCGTGAGGGCTGCGAAATAATAGCCCTTGTTGATCCTGTGATCGAAAGTGCCAAAAGCAGAAAGGAAGAATATAAGTTAAACGCAAATGTATATGCCAGTTTAACAGATGCTCTTGATAAAGAAGACGCGGATATAGTCTTTGACGTAACTCCTCCTGAATATCATTATCAGACTGTTACAACTGCGTTAAAAGCAGGCTGTCATGTTTTTGGTGAAAAGCCTATGGCAGAAACCATAGAGAATGCCGAAAAAATGATACAGTGTTCGGATGATACAAAAAAAGAATACTTTGTCATGCAGAACCGCCGTTATGTGAATGAAATTATTGCACTTAAAAATTTTATTAAAACAGGGGAATTGGGAAATATAGGGATGCTTTCTGTTAATTTTCAATTAAACCCCCGTTTTGGCGGTTTTAGGGAAGAAATGGATAGCCCCCTTATCTTTGATATGGCCATACATACCTTTGATCAGATGCGGTTTATTTCTGGGCTTAATGCAAAATCCGTATACTGCCATGAATTTAATCCAGCCTGGTCCTGGTTTAAAGGGGACGCAGCTGCGGCATGTATATTCGAAATGGAAAACGGAACCGTATTCGACTACAGAGGCTGCTGGTGTGCCACTGGATTAATTTCTTCCTGGCATTCACAGTGGAATGTTACCTGCGCGGACGGCACAATTTATTGGGACGGAAACGAAGAATTATTCTGGGATGGAAAGAAAAAAGAGTTTTGGGGCAGGGACCCGGAAGAAAGAATTAAAATTGATGTAAAGGCTAATGATAACTCAGGCCACACAGGATGCATTTTCGAAATGTTCGATGCCATTGAAAAGGGTGTGCGACCTCAAACTGACTGCCGGGATAATATCAATAGCATCAAGATGGTGTTAAAAGCTATAGAAAGCTCCAAAACAAAAAAGCTTGTGTATCTTTAACTGTAATGAAAATTAAAGCTGTGGTTTTTGATTTTGGTCAGGTTATCTCCATGCCTCAGGATCCCAAAGCATTGGATGAGCTTTCAAAACGTGCAGGGGTAGAGCGGGAAAAATTTGAGTCCCTATACTGGTCCTTACGGGGCGAATTTGACAGAGGAACTGTTTCTCCCAGGACTTACTACAAAAATATCCTTTCCGGTCTCAAGGTCAGTTTGGGGGACAAAGAAATTGATGAGATGATAGAAATAGATTTTAACAGCTGGAAAAATATTAACCCTGAAACTGTAACTCTTATGGAAGATGTTAAAAAGGCCGGTTTACTCCTGGGTATACTTTCCAACTTACCGCCCAGTTTTCTTGCCTGGGCAAGAGAAAATATTCCTGTTTTTTCGCTTCCCCATGTGGGTGTTTTTTCCTGTGAGGTAAATTCCATAAAGCCGGAAAAAGCAATCTACCAAAAATTACTTTCACTTTTGGGTGTTAAAGCCGGTGAAATCGTCTTTTTTGATGATGTTCCTGTCAATGTCAAAGGCGCAAGAGATTTGGGCATAGAAGCTTTTTTATGGAAAGACCCGGAAAACGCCCGGCTTGAATTATCTGCCCTGGGATTGGAATTGTAGTTCAGAACAATTTATACAATTATATGCGTCTCTTTTCACTTTTTCCAATATATGGCATAGTTTAGCCGGAGGATACTGTGTACAAGAGTGTAGACCCAAGAGTGAATTTCCCGGCTTTGGAAGAAGAAGTACTTGCTTTCTGGGAAAAAAATCAAATCTTCAGTAAGTCCATCTCCATGCGGGAAGGAAAAGAAGAATTCGTATTTTATGACGGCCCTCCCTTTGCAACAGGGCTGCCGCATTTTGGCCATTTTATTCCCAGCACCGTAAAAGATATTATTCCCCGCTACAAGACCATGAAGGGTAAGAAAGTAGAGCGGCGCTTTGGCTGGGATTGTCACGGACTTCCCATAGAAAACCTTATTGAACAGGAGCTTAACTTAAAAAGCAGAACTGATATTTTAAATTTTGGGATTGCAAAATTTAACGAGACCTGCCGCGCATCTGTTCTGCGTTATGTAGAAGAATGGCGGAAAACCATAACCCGCCTTGGCCGCTGGGTGGACTTTGATAACGATTACAAGACCATGGAAGTAGATTACATGGAAAGTATATGGTGGGTAGTAAAATCCTTATGGGATAAAAATTTAATTTACGATGGCTACTATGTTTTACCCTACTGCCCCCGCTGTGCTACAGTGTTGTCTAATCACGAAGTAAGTACAGGAGGATATAAGGATGTTCATGATCCTTCCATAACTGTACGATTCAAAATTATTAATAAAGTTGCAAATGCTCCTGACACTTATTTCCTAGCCTGGACAACTACCCCATGGACCTTGCCATCTAACCTAGGTCTGGCCTTGGGAGAAAACATAGACTATGTAAATGTAGAGTGCAGTGGCGGTGAACACTATATACTGGCAGAAGCTAGGCTTCCTTCTTATTTTAAGAGTGAAGATGAGTATAAGATAATCTGGAAAAAGAAAGGCTGTGAACTTGCAGGAATTGAATATGAGCCCATACTTCCATACTTTGCCTATGCAAGGGAGAGTAATGCATTCCGTACTATAATTGGAGATTTTGTTTCTACCGAGGACGGAACCGGTATAGTACACATAGCCCCCGGTTTTGGCGAGGACGATGCTAGGGTTTTAAAGGGTAGCGGAGTGCCCACCATATGCCCTGTCGATGCAGAATGCAGGTTTACTTCCGAAGTTGTAGATTTTGAAGGGCTCTTTGTTAAGGATGCCGACAAGGGAATTATTGAAAAACTCAGGGCAGAAGGAAAATTAATAAAGAGGGATCAGATCCTGCATGCCTATCCTCATTGCTGGAGATGTGACAGTCCCCTTATATACCGTGCCATAGGCTCCTGGTTTGTTGCAGTAGAAAAAATAAAAGAGGATCTGTTAAACGCCAACAATCAGATACACTGGGTACCCGAACATATAAAAACAGGACGTTTTGGAAAATGGCTGGAAGGAGCAAGGGACTGGGCTGTCAGCCGCAATCGCTATTGGGGGAACCCCATCCCCATCTGGATCTGTAAAGACTGCGGAAAAAAGCTCTGCATAGGCAGCCGTGAGGAATTAAAGCAGTACTCAGGTGTTTACCCCGATGACCTTCACAAGCATTTTGTAGACGAAATAACAATTCCCTGCAAAGATTGCAATGGGACTATGACAAGAATCCCGGAAGTACTTGACTGCTGGTTTGAGTCAGGCGCAATGACTTATGCGCAGAATCATTATCCCTTTGAAAATAAAGAATTTTTCGAGGATCACTTTCCTGCGGATTTTATCAGCGAAAGCCTGGATCAAACAAGGGGCTGGTTTTACACCTTAATTGTACTTTCTGCGGCTCTTTTCAAAAAGCCGGCTTTTAAGAATTGCATAGTAAGCGGAATAGTGCTGGCTTCCGACGGCAGGAAGATGAGCAAAAGCCTTAAAAATTATACAGACCCTGTGGACGTAATAAATAATTATGGTGCCGATGCTGTCAGGCTTTTTTTGGTACATTCCGCTCTCCTTAAAGCTGATGACCTTCGTTACAACGACGAAGGGGTTAAGGATGTATTAAAGAGCATCATACTCCCTCTCTGGAACGCTTACAGCTTTTATGTTACCTATGCCAACATAGACAACATAAAAGTAAAGGACGCTCCTAAAGATCCTATTAACCCTCTTGATAAATGGATACTTTCGCTTACAGAAGCTCTGGTAGAAAAATGCACATCCGCTCTGGATACTTATGATCTTTCCAAGGCAGTAGATCCTATAGTTGAATTTATCGATCTCTTGAATAACTGGTACATACGCCGTTCCCGCCGTCGTTTTTGGAAGAGTGTAAGACCGGAAGATGACAGGGATAAACTTGAAGCCTACAGTACCCTTTACTCTGTGTTAAAGACACTGATCACTGTTGCATGCCCCTTTATGCCTTTTACAACAGAGGCAGTCTGGCAAAATTTAAGAAACGATAATGATTCTGAATCTATACACTTAACAGATTACCCCCTTTACCATGAAGAAAGGCGTGACAGGGATCTGGAGTTTAAAATGGAAGCTGTGCAAAAGGCAGTTTCTGTTGGAAGAGCTCTTCGTTCCCAGTATAACCTAAAGGTTAGGCAGCCATTAAAAGCAGTTCAGCTTGTTACGCGCAATATGGATGAAAGAAGAGTGCTGGAAGAAATGGAAGAAATTATACGCGAAGAGCTAAATGTAAAAAATGTAGTTTTTAAGGATAACGAAGAAGAGCTTGTTGAGTACGAAGCAAAGGCAAACTTCCGGGTCTTGGGAAAAGAGCTTGGCAAAGATATGAAAGCAGCTTCCGATAAAATTTCTTCACTTTCACAGAATGAAGTTAAGGATATTGTAGAAGGCAAAGAGCTTGGCATAGAAATAACTGGCAGTGAAGGTGCAAAAAGGCTTATAACATTAAACGCAGAAAAAGTAGAGATACTCAGGCTGGAAAAAGAAAACTTAAGGGTGTTAAACGAAGGAACTCTAACAGTTGCGCTGGATACAGAAATTACCCCCGAGCTCTCTATGGAAGGGGATGTTAGGGATCTTGTGCGAGGTGTTCAGAACCTGCGTAAAGAGAGCGGCCTGGAAGTAACAGACAGAATTATACTAAGCCTTTCCGGGAATGACTCCCTTAAAAACGCCATGAATGCTTTTAAAGATTATATAGCAGCCGAAACTCTTTCTTCAAAAATAATATGGCTTATGTCAGGCGAAATAGAAAAGGCTGTAGAAATTGATGCCGGAGAAAATAAATGGCAGGTAAAAATTGAAAAAGCATAAACTCTTTTTTCTTCTTCTGGTTTGCTTCTTTTACTCTTGTGCGACCAATCCAAGATTTAATCCCGGAGAAGAGGAGGGGAATGAGTTTTCCCTTCTGCCGGATGGAGGTCTCCTTTACCTTTGGGTAGATCCTGATAGCGGAAGACCTCTTATTGAGCATCTTTTTTTTGAGAATGATATAGACAGGGACACTCAAAATATTCTGAGCAGAACAAGAAGCATAACGGCAGTGCTTTTTTCCGAAAACGAGAACGAAACAGAGAATGAAAACGAAAGAAGTTATTACCTTGCAGCTTTTGGGAATTATCCAAGATCCATGGCAAATATGTCTTTTACTTTTTCCAGAGCATGGCGCACCCAAAGGTCAGGTACAGGGAACCGTTACTGGTACTCGCGCAGTTCAGAACTGTCCCTGGCACTTGGTAAGAATGTAGCGTTGGTTTCAGATTACGACCCCTTTTTTGCTCCCTTAACTGGCGCAGAAGGACAAAGTGCTGTAATTGTGCCATCGGATTTTACTAACTTTAGACAGGGACATGCGCTTGCAGCCTGGCTTAGAGACCCTGGTGAATTTATTGATACTTTTTTTGAGGAAATGGGTTTACCCATACGCCTTCCGGCAGAGGCAATATTTATAGGAATTACTAGGCTTCCGGAATCTTTATGGGAAATTTCCATACATATTAAGACACCCTCAGAAAGGGATGCAAGAACTTTGCAGGCAGGCTTTAATATAGCAATGCTTTTTTTAAGGCGCGCACAAGATATTGATTTTGGAAATCCCATTATAGCGGATTTATTTTTTGCCAATCCTCTTGAACAAGACAGGGAATTTCTTGTATTTAGATCCCCGGAAATGGATTTAGAGAGGGTAGCTTTACTATTTGGTTTATTTTAGCTAGTATAGTAATACATTATTTAGTTCGGAGAGTAAAATGCCTACTTACGGATATGAATGTAAAAGCTGCGGATACACTTTTGATGTTTTTCAGAGCATGAAAGATGATCCTATTAAAGATTGCCCGGAATGTAAGAAATCTGTGCGCCGCCTTATAAATGGCGGAACAGGTATTATTTTTAAGGGCAGCGGTTTTTATGCCACCGATAAAAGCAGTTCCTCCTCTTGCGAGAGCTGCCCAAATTCTGCGTCTAATTCTGCATCCGGCTCATCTCAGGCAGCCTGTGCAAAAGCAGCGGGCTCTTAAATAAAGCAGATCCATGCCGCCTAATAGCAAAGTAAAAACTCCCCGTTTTTTTTGTGAAGGCTGCGGTGCGGAAGTTGCCAAAGATGCAGAACGCTGCTTTAACTGCGGAAAATCCTTTGCTTCCATACGTTGTGCTGCCTGTAACTTTACAGGGGAGGAAGCACTTTTTAACAAAGGCTGCCCCGTCTGCGGTTATGAGGTAAATGCTACTCCTAAAAACCTGAAAATCCCGCCTGTAAAGCAAACAAAAGTAAGAGCAGGCAATTTACCGCTCTGGGTTTATATCTTAACTGCCGCAGTTTTTACCGCTGTAATGGCAGCTTTACTCTTTAGGTCCTAAGCCATACTTCTCTTCCCATCTTCCATTCAAATGAATAGCTGCTGTCTCCCTGGGCAAGTTTATGTATGGAAAGATTACGCAGGCAAGCTGAACGGAAAGAAAAGCCTTTATTTTGTATTATATTAAGATTCATTGTATTAATCGAAGTACAGAGTAATGCAGGAGAGTATATTTTTTTAACTTTTAGCATTGCAGATTCCGGTATATATGAACTATCTATATGTAAATTAATCTTTGGACCATAAAAAGAAAGTACATCAATAAAGCAGCACATACTTTCGCTCTCGCAGATAAATTTGTCCCTTTCTTTTTTAATGTTTACAGCAAATTTCTTAAGTTCATTTACTGTAAAGGAAGTGGAAACCCTTAATAGGGGAATTGAAAGGGGAAAAGAATAGCTTCCCCAAAGACCATAGCAAAAAAGCTCTTTACGTAAATCTTCCATAGCACCAAGGCTGTCTCTGTGGGGGACAAGAATGACATATCTTAAAATCTGTGGTATACTCATAAAAATTCCGATAATTAATTATATAGGAAAACCAATGAAATATAAGACAAAACTGCTTGTTGATCGCTTTGCCTCTATTGTATCTAAGTGGTCCGGTATAGAGTGTGTATCTTTAAATGAGGCAGCTTTGCCCGATACCCTGGACCCCTATTTTGCCCTTATTATGGACATTTATTACAGGGGAGAAATTCCTTCTGTAGAGGAGAGGCAAAGTCTTTACGGTAACGATATTGCCGCTTTTGAAACTACGGAAAAAAACACTAATACTCAAGGGTATAAAGATCGTTTCATGGTAGGGGATATTCCTGTAAGGCTGGAGTTTAAACCCCTTACCATGGCAGAAGACCTTGTAGACATTGCAGATAATAAGCTGGAATCTCTTTGGCTTATAAAAGATTCCGGTACTTATGGTTTTTACAGGCTTGCATTTGGTGAGATTATTTTTTCAAGGAATGACTGGATAATAGAAATACGAAAAAGGTTAAACTCTTTGGGAAAAGATTTTTGGCGCATAATGCGTAATGCCCATGAATCCAAAATGGAGCATTTTTTGGTTGATCTTGGTACTGCCGTAATGCACGAGGATGATTTTTTCTACCTTACTTCCAGTGCCGGTTTTATAAAAAATGCCTGCCTTGCGCTATTTTGCATTAACCGCCGTTTTGAACCTTCCCACCGTGCTTACTACAAACAGGTGCTGGAACTAAAGGAATTGCCCGATTCCTTCCATGGCTATTTGGAGAATTTCCTTAAACCGGATCCTAGCATGACTATGGAAAGAAAATATTCTCTTGCCCAAAAGATTGCCCTTGGTATTATAGCTTTATGAAAAAAAAGGGATCTCCCGCTTTGTTTTCTGTACTTCGTTTTTTTGCTCTATTGTTAATGGCTTTTATTTTAATTTTTTCCTGCACAAGGCAGGATAACGAAAGAAACAGTGCAATGGAAAACACTGTTAGGGAAACTGTTCTTGTTATAAGCAATGCACCGGGCACCAGTCCTCCTGTGATTACAACTACTCCTGTGCTGTCTATTCCTGAGCCACAGTTTGAGATGCAGCCTGAACCGCAGACGCCTCCCGAAAACGGTCTTGTACTTAACCCTATTGCAGTAGATCCCGGTGATATCTTATCGTGGCCGCTATCCTCCTGGCGCGACAGGCGCTATGAAGTTTTTTCCTGGGATAATTTTCCGGAAATTTTAATTTTTGACACTGTCGATTATGCGGTGCAGGATCTGCTTTTCAAGCGCCTTGCCTTTTTTGTGGAAAAGGAAGGTTTTATTGGATACATGGCGCATAATGAAGAAATCGCACATTTGCATGGCTGGAATGCGCATAACTACAGGGCAGAAGACCTGGCTGTCTTTTTTCAGACTGCAAGGGAGAATAATTTTCCTCTTAACGCAGAAGAATGGGAACTTGAATACATGCTCTTAACAAGCGGCATTATAAGATGGAACTACAATGGGGAAATAATTCCCGGCAGGGGAGCTGTTCTTTCCATTTCCAGGGAATCAAATACAAGCCTTCGTTCAAGGTTCCTTGCACATGAGGCTTTCCATGGTTTGTATTTTATTGATGAAGACTTCAGGTTTTTCAGCAGAATGCGCTGGGAAGCTTTTCCCTCTTTTGCAAGGGATTTTATTCTTGCCTATTTTATGCTTCAGGCTTACGATTTGGAGAATGAATATTTGGTAATAAATGAGTTTATGGCACATATACTGCAATTTTCTGTTGCCAATGCTTCCTGGTATTTTGGCGAGCATCTGCCAAATATTCTTTTAAACAATTCTTCTGCATTTAGGTCCTTTCTGCCGGAACGGGAAGAAAGAACAAACGAAGGACGCCGCTATTATCCCGATCTAGCGCAGGTTTTTACCGGGGAAGCAGAAACTTTTTCTTCTTATGTGAACCAACGCTGGGGACTTGCTGCGGGGCGTGTCTGGAATTAGGAAAAGCCGTTAATAGTCCAGCTTAAAAGCTGGCTGCCTATTTTTGTGCAATTCGAAAGAGTTTACATCCATATTAAACCTGCGCTCGGCTTCCAGAGAGCTGGGCGGTCCATGCCCCGGTAATACAGTGTAATTTCCCGGCAATGAAAACAACTTGCTCCTAATTGCATTAACCTGGGTTGCTGCTGCATATAAACTGGCAGTACTGCCCATTAGGCCGGCGTAAAGAGAATCGCCTGTAAAAAGAAGTCTGTCTATTTTGTAGACTGCAGAATCTGCTGAATGGCCGGGTATAGAAATTACCTCTATGGAAAATGGTCCAAGTTTTATGGTTTCACCATCTTTTACCAAAGTGCTTTTGTGTTCGTTAATCATTGGGCTAACAGCATAAATTTCGGTATTATAAATTCTCATTAGGGTTTTTACTCCCTTAACATGATGAGAGTGATCGTGAGTTATTAATATTCCCTTTAGGTAATAACAATTATCCTCTATTAATCTTATTACTTTGGGATCTATAGTACCGGGATCTATAATTAAAGCTTCCTTTGTCTCATCTGTTCCCAATAAATAGCAATTACTGAAGCCGGAAGGGCAGTAACTAAAATATAACCTCATCTGTTATTTTCCAATTCAAAAATTGAGTCTCTTGTATTGGAGGATTTAAAAGATACTGCCTCTCTGCGGGTTTTCCAAAAATGTACCCTTTGTAAATTACAATCAATAAAGTCCGACCTTGTAATATTGGCATCTATAAAACGGCTGTTATATAAATTGCTTCTGTTAAATGTAGAATCTGTTATTAGAGCCCCCCCAAAATTAATATTTACAAGTTCTGAACCTTCAAAAGTAGAATCCCGTATAGTTGCTCCTGCCATGGATAAAAATTGCAAGTCGCTATTGGAAAAGTCACAAAAACTTAGTGTAGTAAAATCGAAGTAGGTAAGCCGCATTTCCGCTTCTGTAAAAAGGCACATGGAAAATGTTGCGCCGGAAAAATTACAGCCATAAAACTGTCTTTTAGAAAAATCTACACCTTCAAAATGTAAGCCCTGTGCAGAAAGATCCTTCACAAAGGCTTGATTTAAAATAATATCTTTAATTCTTTGCGCATCATCGATAGAGTTGGCAGAGTGTATGGCACAAAGCGCAGAGCCGGTAATTGCGGGGCGGCCGCAGCCCGCTGCGCAGCTATTAAGCATAAACATCGTTACTATTATAGAGTATTGTTCTTGTATTGAGTAGTAAGGCTTAATATAGTAAAATAAAATATGTGCTGGTATTGCGGAAGCGCTGTTGAGGATGCAGAACCTATAGGAAGAAGCCTTAAATGTACTGAATGCGGTAAAGATCTGCGTTCCTGTAAAAATTGCCGTCATATAGCTCCTTCCGGCTGCAGGGAAAGCAGTGCAGAGAAGCAAAACGATACAGAAAGGGCTAATTTTTGCGACTGGTTTTCCCTGAACCCCAGGTTCAGGGAAAAAACAGATGGAGATAGAAAAGCTACAGATGCTGCTACTGCAGCAAAAACAGCTTTTGACAATCTCTTTAATTAAGGCGTAATATATGGAGGGGAAGCCTGTTATTTTTCTGGACTCCGGCATAGGCAGTATTCCTTATGCACATTTTTTTCATTCAAGAAATAAAAATGTAAAGTTGATTCTTGTAGGAGACAGAGCCAATTTTCCCTATGGTCCCAAATCAAAAGAAAAATTAATAAAACTTTTACTCT
>Ga0099364_10011448_pt1 | contig 12130 bp, 11 predicted proteins | sample TergutTh196P3_FD_73070 | JGI IMG/M metagenome (GOLD analysis project Ga0099364, IMG submission 73070) | Microcerotermes parvus P3 segment gut microbial communities from Pointe-Noire, Republic of the Congo - Th196 P3 | ecosystem: Host-associated > Arthropoda: Insects > Digestive system > Gut ...
CTGGTGTTCTCCCGCAAAAGGCAGGGAATAAATTTTATTTTTGTATTCGAAATATGCGCCTTCTGTATTTTCTTCGATTATTCTTAAATATTTTAAATCCGGCATTATAAACGCGCAGTTTTTTTCGCTTGCGGTTTTTTTTGCAATCTCCGTAACCGGCGGCGGATTCATCGGATACAGCACAAGGGCGCCGTCTTTTTTTATAATACCGCATTTTTCGTATGCGATCTGCTCTATTGTGCCGCCGAGGATATCCGCGTGATCGAGCCCTATCTGCATAATAACGGAAACAAGAGGGGATTTGATTATATTTGTCGGGTCAAGCCGGCCTCCGAGACCCGTTTCAAGCACCGCAATCTCACAGTTTTTATCCCTGTAGTATAAAAATGCGAGAAGGCTCACAAACTGAAACGTGTTCGGCTTATAATCTTCGGGGACAGTTTCGAGTGTTTGCTTTAATTTATTTGTATAAAAAACAATATCAGACCGTGAAATATCAACCCCGTTTATATTTATGCGCTCGGTAAATTCATAAATATAAGGCGAAATAAACCGTCCCGTCAGATAACCGGCTTCACGCAGTATATTTGCGAACATAGCAGCGGCGGAACCTTTACCGTTTGTTCCCGCAATATGAACGCTCGCATAGGTTTCCTGCGGGTCGTCAAAAATCCCGCATAAATACTCTGTTTTTTCCGGCCCCGGTTTTTTTGAGAATCTACCCAGAGAATTTATATAATCCAAACATTCCTGATAATCCATTTTTTCTTTTCACCGCCTCAATAAAGATTATACCACCTAAATGTTAAATCTTTGCAAACAGACGCTTGTCATTATTCCGAAAAAACCCTGAAAATATATCCACCCAAATTTATATCGGGCAAATCCGGCTGTGTCCGCACCATAACTTCATTTTCCTGCACCGTAACGGTTTCGGGAACAGAGAGCGGCGCAGCCGTAGTCTGTGTGTTTGTATCTGTTGTTTCATCACAAGCCGCGAAAACCGCGGCTGTTATCGTAACGATAATTAAAACAAATATGATTTTTTCAATCGGTTTTTTGTGTTTCATAAAAAATGTTCCTTAACGATTATATATTTTTAAAAAATATTGACAATTTAAAGAATATGGTGTATAATATCATTATATAAATCATAGAAAGAAGGTCATAAAAATGAATACTTCGCAATATCAAAATATAAATTTCAGAATGAATAAAGAAATAAAGAAACAATTTGATAGTATTTTAGAAGAAATCGGTTTAAATCCTTCAACTGCGTTCAATATGTTCGCGCGTTTGGTTGTCCGTGAAAACGGTTTGCCGTTTCCTATTACAATAAAAAAAGAAGATAATATAAATTCTGAAGCGCGCCAACTTTTAAGCGAAATCCGCGATGAATCCACCCAAAACGGTACCGATAAACTGACAATGGAAGAAATCAACGCTGAAATAGCTCTGTACCGTAAAGAAAAACGTGAAAGAAAAGGTAAATAATGCCGTTAAAATGCGTACTTGATACAAATATTATCCTTTCCGCAATTTTAAGTCATGAAGGGTATCCTGTAAAAATTTTTGATGCTGTTGTAAATAAAAAGCTGAAAATATATCTCACTAAAGAAATTATAAAAGAATATAAAGAGGTTTTTTCAAGAGAATATTTTAAAATTCACCGTGAAAAAATCGGCAAAACAATTAATATAATACGAAAATTAGGCGAAATGATAATTCCTGAAATAAGCAGTTTTCCAATGAAAGACGAAAGCGACAGGACTTTTTATGATGCCGCTATTAAAGCGGAAGCATGGCTTATTACCGGAAATATCAAGCATTTTCCCAAAAAAGAGTTTATTATATCTCCGGCGGGATTTTGCCGTAAGTTTAAAATTTAGTTAAAACAAATATGATTTTTTCAATCGGTTTTTTGTGTTGCATATATTTCTCTTAAACAATCAATCTTTTCATAGTTTTCAATATAAAATTCATAGTCTTCAATATAAAAAATAAAGATACCCTCATTTGTCATAACCATAAAGTTCTTGAAATTTTCTATCTCTTCTTCTGTCATAATTATACTGTTGTTTTCTATTTCTTTTTTTGTCATGGTCATATCATCCTGTATAATGTAAAAAATACTCCCGTCAAGTTCATAACCGTCCAAAGGCAGTTTCAGCCAGATTTGCCGATTGGTTTCCGTTTCATTTGTTTCATTTATTTCATTTGTTTCGCTCGTTTCAAGCCGGATTATAAGACTGTCTTGATTTATTATATCCGGTTCTGCGGTTTCGGTCATCACGGCGGCGCCCGGAGCATATCCGCCGGGATTATTTTGATTTTTTGTGAAATCCGGCAGATTAAAAAAGCCTATGCACAACACAACCGCCGCCGCTGCCGGCAATATTTTTAATATATCCGTTTTTGTTGTTCTGTTTTTGTTATTTTTTTCAAAAGCCAATGTTTTATCTATCAAATCCGCCATTCTTTCAAGGCTTATGTTATCTGTAAAATTTCCTCTGTTCATAAATTTATACCCCCTTGTATTAATAAATTCTTTATTTTGTTTCTTAGCCGGTTTAAGCGCGTATCCACAGCGCTCCGCTTTATTTTAAAGGATTCTGCTATTTCTTCCGGAGGGTAAAACAATATATAACGCATAGTAAACAAAACGCTCTCTTTTTCGTTCAGTTTTTCAAGGATACTGTCGACAAGCGCTTCAAAATCGAGTTTGTTTTCAAACTCGGCAGGTTCGGCTAAAAAATCAAGTTTATCATCGCCGACAAGTTCGCTTGTCCTGCGCATACTGCTCCGGCAGTAGTCAAGCGCCGCAGACCGCGCTATTATCGTCACAAATGCGCCCATGCTTCCGCGTGTTTCGTTGTACTGCTGCAGTTTTTCTATCAGCTGTAAATATACCGTGTTCACGCAGTCGTCTATATCCTGCGTTTTACCGGCATGGTTTAAAATCCTTGCAACAACCGCTCTTATATGCGGATTATATTTTTCGTAAAAGCTGTTGTTTAATTCGGATATATTGTTTTCCGCGGGTATTTCTTCCGTTATTTCTTCTATGTTTATGTTTATAAAATCTATGCTTATCCCCTCCTCTCATCCTCCGGCAAATTCCGGCGGTTTTTGACGCGTCTGTTAATATATACGTTTTAAAAAACGGAAATCTTACATAAATTTCCGTTAATTTTTTATGAAGTTATATTAATTTTCCGCATTTTCCTGATAATACTGCGCTTGCGCGTTCCACAGCTCGTGATACTTGCCCCTTTCGTCAGCAATCAGCGTATCATGACTGCCGCGCTGGATCAGCTCGCCCTCGTGGAACACCGCTATATCATCGCAGAATCTGCAACTCGACAGTCTGTGCGATATATATATCGCTGTTTTATCCTCGACTATCTCATTAAACTTCGAGTAAATCTCAAATTCTGCAATCGGGTCAAGGGCGGCTGTCGGCTCGTCAAGCACGATAAACGGCGCGTCTTTATATAACGCCCGTGCAAGCGCAATCTTCTGCGCCTCACCGCCGGAGATTTCTACACCATCTTCTTCAAAGTTTTTATACAGCGCGGTTTCCAACCCTTTTCCCATTTTATCAAATCTTTCAGTAAAGCCCGCTTCATCTAAATATTTATTGACTTTTTCTTTATCGTATTCAACAGAAGCGGCGATATTCTGACCGAGAGAGAACGAAAACAACTTGAAATCCTGAAACACTACGGAAAATATACTCATATATTCATCATAATCATAATTTTTTATATTGAACCCATTAAGCGTAATTTCACCCTCTGTCGGGTCGTATAAGCGGCATAACAGCTTTATCATCGTTGTCTTGCCGCTGCCGTTCATGCCGACGACCGCGAGTTTCTGCCCGATTTTAAATTTTAGATTAAGATTTTTCAAAACATAATTATCTGTGCCGGGATATTTAAAACTTACTTTTTTAAACTCTATCTCATATTCGTTATCGTCGCGTTTTTCAACGAGCAGCGTACCTTGATGCGATTTGTTCGGCAAATCCATAAACTCAAAATATGCGCCGAGAGCCAGATTGTTTGCCCTGAGCGCGGTAAGTTGCGACATGAACCCTGAGAACGCGCCTATAAATTCATTTATGCTTCCGACATATTGCAAAATGTTTCCAACTTGAAATATTCCCAACAGCGACTTTAACCCTACGAAAACATACACAATTCCGCTGATAAATACCGACGCCGCTGAGCCAAGATTGCCGTAAAATACATCGTTTTTCACCAAAGCGTTTACAGTAGGCGTTATTTCGTCAATATATGTTTCCGTTTCTTTAGTTAAAAAATTTTTTTGATTATAAATCCTTATATCCTTTCCCGCCTGATAAGTTCCTGCGTATTGATGGTAATAATAATTTGTAAACCTATTGAATTTCATAAATCCTTTTCTAAGATTGTATGATTTTTTTATATTTTGGGACGTTGTAGACATAGCGAATATTACATTTCCGATTATAACTATCACCATAATAACAGAAAATGCGTAAGAATTGACAAAAGCCAAAAATCCGTTGTAACTCGCATCCGAAAAACTTATAAAGACTTTATATGTTATGGCAACCGCGAAAATAATTTTTAACAAGTTTGTTATCATTCCTTCAAATATGTGATAACCGAATCTCCACATCATATTGCTTCCGTCCTCATCTATTCTCTGTTTCTTCATGTGGATTTCATGGTTTTCAATATCTTGATAATCCATCGAAAGTATTTTTTCACTCATTGTCATATAATATTTGCGGTTGCACGATTCATACCTGTATTCGATATATTGATTTAAGCCATGTATTGTGATTGACGTCAAAAAGTTTAAGACAGCAATAAGCAGTACGAGAATTGTCAATGTTTTTACATCCCTGCCGCTCGCAAGCTCGTTTAATATCAAGCCTGATATATAAATATTTATAAACGGCAAAAATGCGTTAAAAAGTGCGCGGCTCATATTAAAAAATAACAAATACGGTTCAAAATCAGAGATTAATTTCAGGCCGCGTTTTATAAGTTTCAAATCATCTATCAGTTTTTTAAACATTTTCGGCAGCCTCCCCCAAATCTTGATTTGTATTTTCTTTATAATAATGACTTTGCAATTCGAACATTTCGGCGTATTTGCCGCATTTTTTTATGAGTTCATTATGATTTCCGGTTTCTGTGATTTTGCCGTTTTCCAAGAAGAATATTCTGTCGCAGAACCGTGTGCTTGAAAGCCTGTGCGATATATATACCGCAGTCCTGCCAGCTGTGAGTTTGTCGTATTTTTGATACATTTCGCTTTCGGCGATTGGGTCAAGCGCGGCAGTCGGCTCATCCAAAACTATGATTTTGCCGTCTTTGTATAACGCCCTTGCTAACGCCAATTTTTGTTTTTCGCCGCCGGAAAGTTCTATCGCATCTTCTGAGAAACTTCTTATCAGTAAAGTGTCCGAACCGTTTGGCAAAGATTCTATTTTTTCGTAAAGCCCCGAAAGTTTCAAGATATCCGCCACTTTATCATATTCGATTTGACTGTATTCCTGCAATGCTATATTTTTAGAGACTGATACAGGCATTAAATATATATCCTGAAAAACCGCCGAAAATAAAGTATAATATTCGTCCCTATTATATTCCTGTATATTTCTCCCATTTACTGTTATTTCACCTTCCGACGGACGATAAAGCCCGCACATCAATTTTATCAGCGTCGTTTTACCTGCACCGTTCAGCCCGACTACTGCGACTTTTTCGCCTTTTTTGATTTTAAAGCTCAGTTTTTCGATTGTATAGTTTTCATTTTGGGGATATTTGAAACTTACATTTTTAAATTCGATTTCGCAGGTTTCAGACGGCAAATCAATACCTTTACCCCTGTTTGACTTGTCGGGATAATCAAGAAATTCCCGCAAATCGCATATATTTAAACTTGAATTTTTAATTCTGGTTACATTCCAGAGTAACTCCGATACACAAGAATAAAAACTGCTTATGACGCCAAAATACAAGACAAAATCCGATACGGCCATATTTGTCGTAAGCATTTTATATATCAAATAACCATACGAAATTCCCTTCTGTACAAAAGATTCAAGAGCGAATACAATTAAATTTGAAATAAATAATTTTGTCATCCGTTTTATAACCCAGCTCATGCGTTCTTTCAATATAGATTTGAACAGGGTAATAAGCCATTCGGATATGTTATATAATTTTATATCTTTCGCATTAGAAAAATCGCCCGCACTGCGCTGGATATAACTTAATTTCCTGTCTATCGGCGCCCATTTGTCCCTGTTTCTGTAACTCCATAAATCAAATATCCTATACGGAAAATAAGTTCCGACAGCCGCAGCCGAAAGCAATAAAATCAAGACAGGACTTAAAGTGAACATAATAATTCCGTAAGTTATAAAACTCGTGATACTTGACAGGATAATTATAAATTCGACAACCATTTCTTCTGTTCTTCTATATGTCGCGTCGAATGCCTTTTGAGATTTTATCTGTACATCGGGGTTTTCTATATTTTCATAATCCGCGTCTATAGATTTTTCATTTACGAGAGCTTGATATTTTATCCTGATATTAAAAGACTTCCAATTTGTTTTTGCGTTTGTAAAATTGCTCATCCCGTTTAAGGCAAGCATGGAAAGAGAAAAAACCAAAATATATAAAAGCAAGCGTTCGAAACTCCCGTTATTTGTAACAATATCAACAACATATTTTGACATATAAATCCCCAATAACGGCAGCAGTACGTTTACAGGAATACGCAAAAAGCTCATGAAGATATATGATTTGTCCCACTTCCAAAGGTTCGCAAATACAAACCTCACATTCTGCATTACGTTATACGGCGGTTTTTTCTTTGGTTCTTTTATTTTTTTAATTTTACTATCCATAAAATCATCACCTCGAAAACAATTCTATTTTTATTTCCATCGTTTACTCCCAATAAAATCTTTATGAATATTATATCATACATAAATACTTTTTCGTTTGTTTATATGTAAATTTTTTATTTTGATATAAAGTTAATACGGATAAAAGAGGTTCGCTGCAAAACACAACGAACCTCCACTTATTCCTCCAATTACGAACGCATGCGTTCGTAATTTTAATTTTTAAAATTACGTTGCAGCGGAAGCTGTTTCACTATTTTCTTTATAATACTGCGCCTGCGCGTTCCACAGCTCGTGATACTTGCCACCCTCATCAGCAATCAGCGTATCATGGCTGCCGCGCTGTATCAGCTCGCCCTCGTGAAAGACTGCTATATCATCGCAAAACCTGCATGACGAGAGCCTGTGCGATATATATATCGCTGTTTTATTCTCGACTATCTCATTAAACTTCGAGTAAATCTCAAATTCTGCAATCGGGTCAAGGGCGGCTGTCGGCTCGTCAAGCACGATGAACGGCGCGTTCTTGTAAAGTGCGCGGGCGATGGCGATTTTCTGCGCTTCACCGCCGGAAATTTCCACTCCGTCTTCTTCGAAATTTTTATATAACGCAGTCTGTAAACCTTTTGGCATATCGTTTAATCTCTCGCTGAAACCCGCCATATCAAGGCACTCTTTAACACGCTGCTCCTCAATATCGGTTGATGTTGCCACATTTTGACCGAGTGTAACCGAAAAGAGGTTGAAATCCTGAAACACGACGCTGAAAATTGCCATATATTCATCGTAATCATACTTCTTTATGTCTATGCCGTTCAGCGTGATAATTCCTTCTGTTGGGTCGTACAATCTACACAACAGCTTAATCATCGTAGTCTTACCGCTTCCGTTCATGCCGACTACTGCCATACGCTGACCGATATTTATTTTTAGATTAAAATTTTTCAGCGCGTAATTTTCGCTGCCGGGATATTTGAAGCCGACATTTTTAAACTCGATTTCATACTCGTTATCGTCACGCTTTTCTGTGCTTATTGTGCCGTGATATTTTTCGTTTGGTATATCGAGATACTCATATAATACTTCAAGATATTGATTATTTACTCTCAAAGCATTAAAAGAATTTAAAAATCCGTTCAAGCCCCAGCTGAACATATTAATAGCATTTATATATTTAAATAAATCTCCCAGCCCGATAAAACCGTATATAGCCCGTACACCGATAAAAATATATACAAGCAAGCCGATTACCGATGATGAAGCGGTGTTTATGCTTGAATATTTAATTTGGTTCCGTTCGATTTTATTTATTACCGGCAAAATCTTTAATATCATATTTTTAAAATAAGTCATTATCATCTGCTTCTGCCCATACATTCGTATATCTTTTCCCGCATGGTAACTGTTTATATAATTTTCTAAAATATACGTCGCAATTCTGTTAGACGGAATTAAACTGTCCCACTCCTGATGCTGTTTAACGGTGCTGACCGCGTTAAAATAAATAGCCAGAGCTGTATTAATTATAATAAAGATAAGCAATACAGCCGAACTTGCCGGAGAAACTATTACATCAATAAAATTACCCTGCGGAATATTATTATAAACAATAAACGCTCGGTATGTTACGGCTACAGAAGTTATAATTATAAATAAACTGTTGATTACATCTCTGCTCTGATATACAAGTTTCCAAATACCGCCCCCGCCCATATTCCTGATTTCTTCTATGCGCTGTCTTTTTAAATGCGTTTCGGGATTTTCAACGTCGGTGTAATCCATGCCAAGCGTTTTATTATTTAAATACATAGCAAATCTGCGCTCGAAAACCGAGTTTTTAATGTTTATTACATGGGATATAATATTTATTATCTGTTGGGTCGATACGTTTAAAACAATAGCAAGTATAAATAAAAAATATATATGCCTCAAGTTTTCGCCCTGAGATAGCGCGTTCAAAATTTCCGCGCCCATATAGATAAAAATAAACGGGGATACAGCTTGAAAAACCGCGTTTATTATATTCAGCGGGATAAGCATTTTATCTATCGAAAAAATAATTTTATATCCGCGTGAAAGAATTTTAAAATCTTTTTTAAGTTTTTTCATTTACCGCGCCCTCCCTGTAATAATGACTTTGTATATTAAATATTTCGGCATATTTGCCGTTTTGCGCCATTAATTCGTCATGCGTACCCGTTTCGGCTATATTGCCGTTATCTAAAAAGAAAATACGGTCGCAGAATCTTGTGCTTGCCAATCGGTGAGATATAAAAATCGAGGTTTTATCTTTAGCAAATTCGTTATATTTTAAATAAACTTCGTTTTCGGCAATCGGGTCAAGCGCGGCTGTCGGCTCGTCAAGTATAAGCATTTTACCGTCTTTATATAATGCGCGGGCGAGCGCGAGCTTTTGCTTCTCGCCGCCGGACAGTTCGATTGCGTTATCTATCGCGCTTTTTATCAATAACGTGTTATACCCGTTGGGCAGACTGTCAATTTTATTTTGCAGTCCGGCAAACTGAATTGTCTGCGAGAGCTTATTTTTATCTATATCATTTTCTTCAATCAAAGCGATATTTTGGGCAATAGATACGGGATATAAATAAATATCCTGAAAAACAGGCGATATAATCGAATAATATTCATCTCTGTTATATTCGCTTATATTCCTGCCGTTGATTTTTATATTGCCGCCGGACGGCTGATATAATCCGCTGACGAGTTTAACAAGCGTTGTTTTTCCCGCGCCGTTGTTTCCGACGATTGCGATTTTTTCGCCTTTATTTATTCTGAACGATAAATTTTCAATAACATATTTTTCCGATTCCGGATATATAAAACTCACGTTTTCAAATTCGATTTCAACCGTTGTATCAGGTAAATTTATACCTTTGCCCCTGTTTGAATTGTCAGGTATATCTAAAAACTCGCGTAAATGACATATATCTAAACATGCCTGATTAACTGAATTTATATTATTAATAACTCCCATTATAACGCCTGAATATGTCCCGATAACCGATAAATAGAACACAGCGCCGGCAATTGTCATCGTACCGCTCGACACGCTGTTAATCAAATAAATCCAAGTAATACCGTTGCACAATATAAATTGTGTAATCGCCTGATTTACATCATAATAACAAAACGACGCTTTCTCTGCTTTTTTATGCAGTTTAATTCGTCCGCTGAGAATATCAGTAAATAAATCCTGAAGCCACGGCTTTAAATTATACAGCCTTATATCTTTTGCCCTGTCAAATTCTCCCGAAACATGATTTATATGATTTAGTTTACGGTCAAACGGAGCGTATCTTTCCGCGTTTTTGTGATGCCATTTATGCCCCGCTCTGTTGATAAAATATTGGATGAGCGTCAGTATTGTTATAATCATAAATATAAACGGGTTTAATGACGTTATAATTGCGGCTATCGCGGCTATGCTTAATATGCTTGCCGCCGATTCTATTGTCATCGTTATGATTCTTTCAACGGCAGAAAATTCTCCGCCGCTTATTACCGCCTGCATCGCTTGCTGCATTTTATTCATTCCATCGGGGTTTTCAATATTTTCATAATCCGCGTCCATGTTCTTAAAATTACACATATTCAAATATTGAAACCGGATTTGCGTCCGCCGCCATTCTATTTTTGCCGATATCGCGTTATTTATAATATTAAGCAAAAATATTCCGGCGCAGAATACAGAAATCCGAACGATAAATGTTTCAGCGCTTGCATTATTCTCAATCAAAGATATTACAAGCCTGACGATAAAAAGCCCGGATAAATCAAGGACAACTTTCAACGGAGCTTGCGCGGTACATAAAATCACAAGCAGTTTATCCCACTTCCACATATTTTTTATCGTGAATGAAATATTCTGCCAGACATTATATAACGGCTTCTCTTTAAATTTTTTCTTTTGTTGTTCGACCATTTGTAATCCCTCATTTCTTTTTGTTTAATGTCAGAATTATAGCACGGCGAGATAAAAAAATAAACGCCCGGTACGTGAAATGCTCTCCTGAGTACGTGAAATGTAAAAAATATAAAAAAATAACCCAATTTTATGGATTATTTAATCTTCACGGGGAGCCGCGCCCCGCCGGCGGGGTTTAAACGGCGCAGCTTTGCCGAACATAACCGCGTGGCTGCTCCATTTTTCGCCGTGAGTTTATTAGCGTTTATACTATGCAGGGTTATTGCTTGAGATAATTTATTTTTCAATATAATTTCTCAATTCACGCCCTTTAAGCGATTCTATGTCATAATCACCTTTCATGGCAAGCATAATTTGTGAATCGTCAATTATTAAATCTTTGCCTAAAGGTTTATATGTATCATAAACATTGCCAAATTCGTCAACGAGTAGTCTTGTACGAACATCTTTATTTTCACAAGGACCTCCAAAAGATATATTATCTTTAAGCCTCATGACATCAACAATTTTCATCTTGAACATAATTATTCCCCTTTTTACCGCAGATAATCCAAATAAATTGTTGCGCGGGTTTTTGCGTTGAATTCTGTAGAACTGATTTGTTTCCATCTGCACAACTCCCACTTATGGATAATACTCTTATATTACGCTGTAAAGTTCCTTAGGTAAATTAGACCATAATTCCTCAAAGTTTTTACTGTTTGCCAAAGCATATATTACATTTTTATCTGGGTATGCGAATATAATTTGTATATCTTCTTCACCTTTATCAAGGCGGATATGAAATGCTAATTTTTCTTTTTCAAGAGAAAATTGCGCATCTACGCCGGGTTTGTTTCCTCTTGCGTCCAATCTAATCCAAGTATTCAATTTCTCAATATAGCAACTCAGTAGGTAATGCTCTGTATATTATCTTCACTCATGTATATTATTTATCATCCGGCAACATTTGTTAAGGGGGTTTTCAGCGTTTTAGGTGGAATTTAGAGAATATTTGCAAAACAGATATATTATAAATTTTTATATAAACAGTTGAAATATTTATTTTTTTGTGATATAATGTATGTAATAAATAATAAGTGAGTATAAATATGTGTAAAGAAGTTACAGGCAATAGAGAATATAAAGATAATGTTTTTCGGCTTTTGTTTGGAGATAAAGTTAAATCGGCAGAATTATATAATGCAATCAAAGGCACAAACTATAAAGCAGACACTCTCAAAATGAATATGCTGCAAAATCCGTTCTTCTTCGGAGATTTCAGAAAC
>Ga0099364_10011449_pt1 | contig 12130 bp, 10 predicted proteins | sample TergutTh196P3_FD_73070 | JGI IMG/M metagenome (GOLD analysis project Ga0099364, IMG submission 73070) | Microcerotermes parvus P3 segment gut microbial communities from Pointe-Noire, Republic of the Congo - Th196 P3 | ecosystem: Host-associated > Arthropoda: Insects > Digestive system > Gut ...
CAATCCCGATGTTTTCAATGTCAAGTATGTCATTGTGTCCATTGGATTGGTAACGATAATCATCATTGCCTTTGGCGAAAATTCTGTTACTTTATTTACTACATTGTTTACAATATCGGCATTTGTTTTGATAAGTTCTTCGCGCGTCATGCCCGGTTTGCGAGGAATTCCGGAGGTAACTACCACTATATCTGAATTGGCAGAGGCTTTATAATCGTTTGTTACTCCTGCAACTTTTGTTGTAAAACCAAGTGCGGATTGAGTTTGCATAATATCCATTGCTTTCCCTTCGGCGAAACCTTCGAGAACATCTAACAACACCACTTCGGAGGCAATTTGATTTACTGTGAGCACATTAGCACAGGTAGCGCCTACTGCACCCGCACCAATAACTGTTACTTTTGACATAATTATATATTTTTAGAGTTTTCTTCTAAAAGAGCCGCAAAAGTAACACATATTCGTTGCAAAAAAAAATCATTTTTCATTTCCGACCGAAATCGGCGGGTATTTCACCCCAATCTTGCGTTTCCCATTTCAGAATGGGAATGGAGTACGAATTTTTGTGCAGCCATTTTTCGGCACGGGCAATCAAGTCGAAAATTATTTTGTTTTTTGATGTTTCGGCAAGTTTTGTGTTACATTTTTTCGTCTTTACCCAAAGTATGGCATTTCGGCTGTCGGAATAAATCGGAATATTTTTATTTTGTTGCTTGAGCAATGCTAAAGCGTGTACCAACGCCAAAAATTCGCCGATATTGTTTGTTCCTTCCTCGAATGCTCCTTGACGGAAAAATTCCTCTCCGGTGCGGGTAAACACACCGCGATATTCCATCAATCCGGGATTTCCGCTGCATGCGGCATCGACGCAAAGGCTGTCCAAAATCACTTTCGAAGGCAAAAACACTGGTTTGGTTTTCATTTTTTTTTCTACCAATTCCCAATAGTTTTTTTTCAAGGCTTCTTTTGCCGCCGCTTCCGAAGGAAAACCTTTGTATTTTGCGCCTTCAAATCCGTTTACCTGTTTTTTGCATTCGTCCCACGAATCGAAAACGCCCGTTTCACGACCTTCCCATACTGTGTAAAATTTATTTTTTGCCATTATCTCTTTAATTTTTTAATATCAAATTTATACGCAGCCGCAATAAAAACAAATAAAAGTATTGTATTTGCAAACATTCGCAGAACTGCCGATGAAAAGGGCAAAATCGCCATTATTGCATACAGAGCAATTGCTCCGAAAAGATAAGCCGCCAAGCGTTTAATTTTATAATCGACCGGATAAAATTTTTGCCCGAAAAGATAACAAATCACCATAATGCTTGCATAGCAGATACAGGTTGTCCAAGCTGCGCCCGTATAACCATACAAAGGCACTAATAAGTAATTCAAAATCAAGGTAATGACTGCGCCGATAAGTGCGATGTAAGCGCCGTATTTTGTACGGTCGGTAATTTTATACCAAATACTCAAATTGTAATATATTCCCAAACAAAGATTTCCAATCAACAATATAGGAACCACTTCTAATCCGGCGCGATATTTTGGTCCCACAAAATATTTAAAAATATCCATGTATGCAATTACGCCGAGGAAAATCAGGCAAAGGAAAATCACAAAAACCGTCATTACGTTTGAATAAGTTTCTTTGGCATCGTCTTTTTTCATTTTTGAGAAGAAAAACGGCTCGGCGGCAAATTTAAACGCTTGTATAAACAGCGTTATCACGATAGAAAGTTTGTAACATGCGCCGTAAATACCGAGCTGACTCATTTTATAAGCATCAATAGATTCGGGCGATGTGATAGTTTCGGGAACGCTTACCAAATGTTTCAGTGCGATACGGTCGAAAGTTTCGTTTATCATGCCTGCCAACCCGCCAATCATTACAGGAAAACCGTAAACCAACATTTTTCCCCACAGTTTAAAATCAAATTGTAAGCGGAATTGTAAAAATTCGGGCAACAGCAGTATAAAAGCAATGCCCGATGCTAACACATTCGATATGAAAATATAAAACGCCAAATCGTTCGGGTCGAAAAACCATTTTATCGTTTCACTAAAATCTGTTTTCATCAACCATGGACAAAGCGCAAGAAAAAATAAATTGAAAAAAATGTTTGAAAAAATATCGACAGTTTTTATAAACGCAAATCGTTTTGCTTTTTGCTGATTGCGCAATAATGCGTAGGGAATAGCCCGAAGCGCATCTAAAGCCATTATTAAAAGGAACAGACCGATATATTCTTTGTGATTTGCGTATCCCAACATTGCCGAGACAGGAGAAAGGCTCGAAAAACTAATGAGTAGAAAGAGCGCGGTCGAAGTGATAAGCGACAGCAGCGCAGTGTTGTACACCAGGTTTGGCTTCGCTTCGGTTTGCGAATAACGGAAAAAAGCCGTTTCCATGCCGTAGGTAAGCACAATCATCAGAAACGAGATGTAGGCATACAATTCGCTGACAATGCCGTAATTATGCGTAGCCATCGAATAAGTGTAAAGCGGCACCAGAAAATAATTCAAAAACCGCCCAATTATGGTGGGAATACCGTAGATTGCAGTTTGACCTGCTAATTTTTTTACGTCGCTCATGGTTTTTTCTGTGAAAAATCGTTCAAAAATACGGATATTTTTGTTTACAAACTTCTTTTTTTTGTTTTTCGTTTCACAAATTCAATTTTTTTGTGTATATTTGCACCCGTTTTAAAGGTTATTTTTCATAATAGAGTGTTTTTTGTGTTAATGGGGGCCTATAGCTCAGTTGGTTAGAGCAACGGACTCATAACCCGTAGGTCCTTGGTTCAAGTCCAAGTGGGCCCACTGTTAAAAGAAAACAGCAAAGTTTGTCGCTTTGCTGTTTTTTTTTACCTTTGCAGGATAAATATTAACCAAACACATTACAGCAATGAAACGGATTTCATTTATTTTTTTACTGCAACTGCTCGCTTTGGTCGTTTTTGCCCAAGCGCCTGCGGATTATTATGTGTCGGCGGAGGGGAAAAATAAAGCCCCACTTAAAACCGCGCTTTACAATGTAATAAAAGGGCATACACCGCGTACTTACGCTTATCTTTGGACTGATTTTCAAACTACCGACAAGCGTGCCGACGGAAAAGTATGGGATATGTATTCGAACTGTACGTTTACGTTTGGTTCCAATCAATGCGGCAATTACGGTGGCGTGTGCGATTGTTACAACCGCGAACACTCGTTTCCGAAAAGTTGGTTCAACGACGCAACGCCGATGTACACCGATTTGTTCCACCTTTATCCTACTGACGGTTATACCAATGGGCGGCGTAGCAACTATCCTTTTGGCGAAGTAGAAAATGTTACATGGAGCGGTAATGATGGGTGCAAATTAGGTAGCGCTAAATCGGATTTAGGCTATACCGGTACAGTTTTCGAACCTGCCGACGAGTACAAAGGCGACTTTGCCCGCACGTATTTTTACATGGTTACGCGCTACGACAATGTAGTCGCATCGTGGTTCAGCAATAGCGAAGCAAAACCTACGCTCAACGGCACAACTTATCCTGCATTTACAACATGGACACAAGAAATGCTGTTAAAATGGCATCGCCAAGACCCTGTAAGCGAAAAAGAAACCGACAGAAACAATGCCGTGTACGGCATTCAAGAAAACCGCAATCCGTTTATCGACTATCCCGAATTGGCAGAATATATTTGGGGAAATAAAATGGACGAAGCATGGTCGCTTTCGACAAGTGTGAACGAAGTGAAATCCGCAGTTTTTTCGGTAACGCCCAATCCTGCAAAAACGCACATTTGCGTATCGGGAACGTTCTCGGACAAAGCCACTTATGCAATTTACAACTTATCGGGAATAAGACTTCTCGCCGATGAATTGATTGCAGAAAAAGACATTTCGATAGAAACTTTGTCAAACGGTATGTATTTACTCGAAATTCGTAGCGAAAACACTCATAGTTTCTCAAAATTCATTGTAAATAAATAAGAAAATCTCAAAAAAAATATAATTTTGTAGCCTTGAATTTAAAACTCAACAAACTAAATATGAATATACCTGATAATCTTTCAATTACAAGTTCTGAATATATTACCGATTATGTGATAAGGTTATCGTTTTCGGATGGAACTATTAATGATGTGGATTTCGGCAATTATTTATACCAACACCCACATCCTCAATATGATAAATATAGGAATTTATCAAAATTCAAAAAATATCGCATCGAAAACGGCGATATATATTGGGGTAAACACGGTGATTTGATATTTCCCATTGAAAATTTATATTTTAACAATCTCGAAAAATTTTACGAATATTAACCGCCAAATAAATTTGAATTTAAAACCCAACACACAATGTCTCCATAAAACAAAATTGAATAATAAATAATTTGAATTTTAGCATTTATTCTCTTATCATCGAAATCTACCAATTTTTAGTGTTCGAGAATAAGTCGCGATGGTTCACGCCTCCAAAGCGTGAACTATTCGTTGCTTATTAGAACACGAAGGTTTAGGTAGAGCCTGATGATAATAATAAGCAATCAGCGAATAGTTTACGCTTTTTTTATTTACCTAATATTAACCATTTTAAAAACTTAAAAATTATGTTACAGGACAAAACAACAAACAGAGTAATGGAGGCAGAAACCATTCAAAAAAACGCGGCATGTCTGAAAAGCCAAATGAGTAGGGGAAATTTTTTAAAGAAAATGTGTTTTGTATTATTGACGGCAGTTTTTATCTTTAGTGGATGTGCAAACAATGAAGGATTGGGAACAAAAGATATGACCCCTACATTGCGCTACGAAACCGTGCCATACGGCAGCAGCGCCGGCGCAAATCTTCGGAGCGACAGCGAAACATACGACAATCTGGTATTTAAGGATTACGACGATGAGTACAATTATTATTTTTTTGTACTGGGGCATATCAATAGCGTACCGCTTGCCTACCGTCCGGCTATTTACTATAATGGTGTAACTCCTGTAACCGTAGGGTATTCAAGTAGCAATGTAACAGAAACATCGGTAAGCAATTCCCTTACAAAAGCCTTCGAGTATAGCTTGACTACAAGCCAATCGACCTCTTGGGGTAATGAGATAGAGGGCAAGACATCAATAAAAACAGGTATTCCATTTTTAGCCGAAGGCAAAATTGAAGCTTCGTATAAGCATTCTTGGGGCGGGTCAGATGGTATGTCCGAAACAAATTCTCGTTCGTTTTCCAATACTTATGAAACATCAAGTAAGATAGCAAGTGAAATAAAGGACGAAATATCCGTTACCATTGGCAATAACAACGAACCGACAGGATTATATCGTTATTCGCTGTTTTCCATCACTGATGTCTATTATGTTGTAACAACGGATAGGGCAAAAACCCGCATTGTCGAAGCAAATGTTGTATTCTGCGCCCGCCCAACCCAATATTGGAAAATAGACTACGATCCGGAAGAAAACGGTTCGTTCGGAAAAACCGCTTCAGGCGCGTTATTGCAAATTCCCGAAATTGTTCTTTCCCAACTTCCCGATGTAAACGAATGTATCCATAATTGGGGCGCTTGGACAATAACAACCGCCCCCACCGATACAAACGATGGCGAAGAAACCAGAACATGCAGCCTTTGCCAACGTACCGAAAAACGCCCAATACCAACAGCCGGAAAAGAATATGCCTTAAAAATATTGTTCAATGATTATAAAATCAGTGCAACGACTTCTAAAGACTATTTTTGTGTGGGTTGGTATTGGATGGGTATTGAAATAGGACAATATGGGGGAAGTTTCCTTGCAAAATATCCGACAGGCAATGACGAATATCATTATTATGGAAAGTATGACGATAATCTCAAAAATAATAAAACGGTAATTAGAACCTACTCAACCGAGCCAAGTCAAGCAAATGTAATAGTTGACAAAACCAAACCATTAGAAATAAAATTCAAAGTATATACCGAAGCACATAGATATTGGTGGACTATCGTTGCTATTTTTGGTGGAAAGGTATCTGCCTCCGGTGAAAAAACGGTTATTTTCGATTACAATCAAGCTACAGATACATGGGTTGCAAGAGGAGCAGGCGAACAATATTCTGCATCATGTAGCACATCGGGTGGTGAATTTACATTCACACACACCTTTAATTACAGTATAAATAAACAATAACGTACCAAAATGAAAACAACAAATTTATTTTTAGCAGGACTGCTTTTTGCAGCATCATCGCTCACAAGTTGCGATAGCGTATTTAATAAGTTTTAAAATCTTGGAAAGTCTTTTTTATTGTTTGAAAAAAGTTTTATCTTTGCGCAATGATTACCGAAGCGCAAAAAAATATTATCATTAGCACAATAATGCCATTTCAACCCGAACGAATAGGCATATTTGGCTCTGCGGCTCGTGGCGAGGCTACGGAAAATAGCGATATTGACATTCTTTATCAGTTAAAAAATACGGTTGGTTTGTTTAATCTTGTGCGAATAAAAGATGATTTAGAGGAAAAACTGAATAAAAAAGTGGATTTGGTTTCGGAAAAATACGTACACCCAAAACTAAAACCTCATATTATGAACGACTTGAAAATTATATATAATAATGGACAATAAGAATTTGTTTCGGTTAAGTCACATACGCAATTGTATTGAGAAAATTGAAACTTTGGCGTGTATGCTTCACAATCAAGATAATTTTGAACAAAAATGGATAGAACAAGACGCCATTATCAGAAATCTTGAAGTGATTGGCGAAGCCTCCATTAATATTTCAGACGATTTGAAACAAAAATATCCCAATGTTTCGTGGAAAGAAATGAGAGGATTGCGGAATTTTGTTACCCACCAATATTTCGGAGTTGAATTAAGCGATATTTGGAGCACGGTCATTAACGATATCCCACTGTTAAAAAAACAAATTCAACAAATAATTGAAGACATTGAAAACTCTCAAAATTAATAAAATTGATTTTTCCGCCAAAATGTCAGTCTTTCCAGATTGGCATTTTTTTGTTTATGTAAAATCATCTTTTAGTCTTACACATTAAATCTTAAATATTGTTATGAAACACCCATGTCAAAAACTGACACACAAGCAGATGATTATCTTGGGTGTTCCATCTGACAAATAGTAACAAAATAAATTATAAACAGATGAAAACAAAACTTCTCACATTCGCATTTATTCTGATTAGCCCCGTGCTTTTCAGTCAAACCAACACATTTTCGTATAAAACGAAAAACGGCAATGAAATTATCCTTCTTTCCGAGGGACAACATCAAGGACAAGCCGATATTTTAATTGGCGCAACACCCGAAGTACTTCACGAAACCATGCTCGACGGCGCCTTTCCGATGGCTGTAAATGCCTTTCTTGTGCGCACAAAAACAGGCAAACACATATTGATTGATACCGGTTACGGTCGGGAGTTGTTTAACAATCTGCAACAACACAACGTTACCGTTGATATGATTGACGCGGTTTTGATTACCCATGCACACGGCGACCATATCGGCGGATTGCTCAACGAAAAAGGCGAAAAAAACTTTCCGAATGCGCTTCTATATCTATCTAAACTCGAATACGAACATTATTCCAATCCCGCAACTAAAGGCTCGGAGCAGGCAATAGCGATTTTCGATGCTTACCGGGACAAGTTGACCTTGTTCGACCAACAGGAAACCATTGCCGAAGTAATTATAAGTTTACCGAATTTCGGGCATACTCCCGGACACACGATTTTTTTGGTTGACGAAATGCTGATTTTGGGTGATATGATGCATGCTATGGCTGTTCAAATGCCCTATCCTGCAATTGCCGTTACCTACGATACCGACCACAAAAAAGCAGTAGAAACTCGTTTGAATGTGTTAAAATATATTGTCGAAAACAAATTGTCTGTTGCCGGTATGCACATTCCTTATCCGGGAATGGGAACTTTGGCTGCCGATGGCAAAGGCGGGTATATTTTTACGCCGCTTCGTTGATTTTCCTTAAATAAACTTATACATTCAAAAAAATGAAAAAAATCATTATTTCTATACTTTCTGTATTTTTTACGATACAAATTTTTTCGCAAACACCGGTAAAACTTAACGGTTCCGTGATAAGTTCAAATAACAACAATGACGGCTATATCTACAACCAAGGCACAGACCATAACGGCAATACGGCAACAAACTGTTTTGATGGAAATTTAGACACCTTTTTTGCAAGTTCGATTGACGAAAGCGCCGCAAACGGCGGCACAAAAGGAAGCCGCGGCAGCAAAGGCGGTTGGGTTGGACTTGATTTAGGGCAAAAATATGTTATCACAAGCGTAAAATATGCGCCGCGCCCGGCTTCACCCGGACCCGAGCGTGTAGAATGCGGCATTATCGAAGGCGCAAACCGTGCTGATTTCATGGATGCGGTTGCAATCGGTATTATTTCCGAACCGGGAATTCCAAATCAACTTTCCACTTTGAATATCAATTCTACGCGCGGTTTCCGCTATGTGCGCTTTTACGGTTCGTTGCAATACCGCACCAACATTGCCGAGCTCGAATTTTGGGGTTATCAATCGGAGGGAAACAACACTCGCATCGGACAGCTTACAAACCTGCCGACAGTCAATATTCATACCGTAAACGAGGCGCGGATTGTGAACAAAACAAACTATGTCAATGGCGCTATTACTATTGTAGATGGCAGTTATATCAAGACAGACGATTTGGAAATTCGCGGGCGCGGAAACGCAAGCTGGGACTTTAAAAAGCAACCTTACAGAATAAGATTTGCCACTTCAACCTATCTTTTCGACAACCCTGCGCGAGCAAGAAATTGGACTTTGATTAGCAACGAAGGCGATAAAACGCTGATACGCAACCTAATGGCATTTGAAATAAGCAAAGGGCTTGATATGACCTACACGCCTGCGGGGCAACTTGTTGATGTAGTTATAAACGGCGATTACAAGGGTTGTTACCAACTTTGCGACCATATTGATATACGCGCAGGACGTGTTAATATCAACGAAATGACCGCGGCTGATATAAATCCTACAACAATCACAGGCGGCTATTTACTCGAAATTAATGCCTATTTGAGCGGGGAAGATATTGGTTTTTATACAAATCACGGTATGCCCATTGAGATAAAATCGCCCGACTACAATGTGCAAACACAAAATGACTATATTAAAAACCACATTAACACTTGGGAAAATGCGATTATGAATAACGGCAACTATCAGCAATACACCGATATTGAAAGTTTTTGCCGGCATTTTTTGGTTGGCGAATTTTCGGGCAATACCGACACCTATTGGCAAACCAAAATTTACAAAAAACGCAACGATGATAAAATCTATTTCGGACCTGTTTGGGACTTTGACATTGCTTTTGAAAACGATAGCAGAACACACCCAATTATGAATAGAACCTATCAAAATGAAAACTTATGGCTTTATCAATGGGGTGGAAGCAAAGCGAGCGGTGTTGGTTCGTTGATTAACAAATTAATCGGTTATGATGATGTTGATGAAAAATTAAAAGAAATTTGGGCGCATTCCCGCGACCATCACAAAATTACAGAAGAGAAACTGATGCAGACAATTGATAATTATGTAACGGAAATAGCTGTGTCGCAAGACCTGAATTTCAAACGCTGGGATAATCTCTATTCTTACGAACACATGATGTGGGAACGCGGCAACTACAACAATAACATTAATATCGTAAAAAATTATATCAAAGAGCGTTTGGCTTGGCTCGACGAAAAACTCGAATATGAGCCAAACCCTGTTCCTATTACCATAATTAACCTCGAATTTGAAAATGTAACTGTTTTTTCGAAAAATAATGAGTTGGTTGTTCATAATTTGTCCGAATTAACAAAAATTTCGTGTTACGATGTGTCGGGCAGATTGATTTTTGAAGATTTTGCCGAAAATAATTTTTCAAAAGCTATTCCGCAGGGAATTTATGTGATAAGATTAACAAATCCAAACGGCGTTTGGAAAATGTTTAAGTGCGTGGTGCGATAATTAATCGCGCATCAAAAGCGAACTGTCGCCGTAACTTAAAAAGCGAAAATCGCGGGCGAGGGCAAAATCATACATTTTGCGCCAATCGCCGCCAAGATATGCCGCAATCAGCAACAACAAAGTGCTTTTAGGTTGATGGAAATTGGTAATAATGGCATTCACTATTTTAAACTCGTAGCTCGGGACAATCATTATTCGCGTGGCTATTTGCAATGCATCGAATTTGTTTTTTTCGAGAAAACCGAGCAAATTGCGCAAGGCTTTTTCTGCTGTAATTGTGTTTTTTTGTTGATAAGGCGCCCATTGTTCAATGTGTAATTCCGTCATTGTCAAATCGGGATTTTCTTCCAAACGCGCACCCGCAAAGTACAAACTTTCGAGTGTACGCACCGAAGTCGTTCCTACGGCAACTATTTTCCCCATTTTTTTCAATAAATGTGCGATTGTTTCTCGTTGTACCGAAATTGTTTCGACGTGCATAGCGTGCTCCGTTATCGTGTCGGACTTTATCGGTTGAAAAGTGCCTGCGCCCACGTGAAGCGTGAGTTTTTCGGTTTCAATTCCTTTTTTTCGTAATTCGGCAAATACATTTTCAGTAAAATGCAATCCGGCGGTTGGCGCAGCCACCGAGCCTTCTACTTTTGAATACACAGTTTGATAGGTTTCTTTATCCTTTTCGCAAGTTGCGCGGTGCAAATACGGCGGAATTGGCAACTCCCCTACCCTATCCAAAATGTCGGAAAAATTCAACGAGGCATCGTTCCACGAAAAGCGAACAATGTGCAAATTGCCTTCAGCAGCGATACGCTCGGCGTGTAAATCAAGGTTTCCAACGGCGCGAATAATACCGTTTTTCCACCTTTTTAAGTTGCCAATCAGACACTTCCACTCGCAAACGTTTTTTTGCTGAAAAGCCAATGCATAATCGCTTGGCGCGTGCGGTTCGAGACAAAATATTTCGATTTGTGCGCCTGTTTCCTTCTCGAAAATCAGCCGTGCCTGAATAACTTTTGTGTTGTTAAGCATCAGTAAACTGTCGGCAGGCAACAAATGCGGTAAATCGGAAAAACGATGCTCGCTTAACGCGCCGTTACGGTTCAGCAGCAACTTTGACGCATCGCGACAGGCAAGCGGAAATTTTGCTATTCGCTCATCGGGCAGTGGGTAGTCGTAGTCGTTGATGCTGTGATGCATGATAGTCTGAACCATGATTTACAATTATTTTGCGCAAAAATATACATTTTTGGTCAAATTTGCAAAAGAAAAAAGTTGCATTGGTTTGTTGAAACTACCTTTAAAATCAATCGTAATTAACTTCGTTGACCTTTGGTTCATAAATATTCCTTACCTTTGCGGTTGGAAACAGCAGGTCGGTTTGTCGCTCTTTCGTCAGAGAAAGGGAGGAAAGTCCGGGCAGCGCAGAGCGCCAAGCTTCCTAACGGGAAGATGTTCGCGAGGGCATACTATCGCAGAAGAAAAAAACCGCAAAACCTCTCCCCCAACCCCTCTCCACAAAGAGAGGGGAGTGTTCCCCTCCTTTGGAGGGGTTTAGGGAAGGCTGCAAGGGTGAGAAGGTGTGGTAAGAGCACACCGGTAGTTGCGGCGACGCAATTAGCCGTGCGAGTTTTGGGCTGTAAGACCATGTATACCGGCGCCAGAGGATGGCTCGTCCGATGCCGAGGGGTAGGTTGCTGGAGGCAAATGGCAACATTTGTTCGAGATAAATGACAAACACTCTGCTTGCAGAGTACAGAACCCGGCTTACAGACCTGCTGACCTCCCCCTACCCCCTCCACAAGGAGGGGGAATTGGGGTGAGGTTTTTCCCCTGCCAAGTATTGCGTTCTTGCAAACGTTGTTTGAGTTTGTTCACGAACTCGAAATTTCTCACGTTCCATTTCGGCGCAATGAGAAACTCTTCGGGTGTTTGCGAGATAAACCGCTCTATTGCAATCGTTTTTGGTAAATATTCTATGAAGTCTATCACCAAGTCAATGTATTCGTCCACAGTATAAAGACGAAAAAATTCAGGATTTTCGGCGTATTGCTGTGCCATTTTTGTGTCTTTTATCAATTGTAACTGGTGCATTTTCAGGCTTTTCAATGGTAATCGGGCT
>Ga0099364_10011450_pt1 | contig 12130 bp, 11 predicted proteins | sample TergutTh196P3_FD_73070 | JGI IMG/M metagenome (GOLD analysis project Ga0099364, IMG submission 73070) | Microcerotermes parvus P3 segment gut microbial communities from Pointe-Noire, Republic of the Congo - Th196 P3 | ecosystem: Host-associated > Arthropoda: Insects > Digestive system > Gut ...
GTTCAAGCCCAGAACCTCGCCCTACGCGTTTCAGGGCAGACAGGTGGAGGGACTTGAAATGTTGCGCATGGCAAAGCGGGAAACCGGATTGCCCGTTGTTTCTGAAGTAATGAACCAGACGCAGTTGGACTTATTTGAAGATATCGATATAGTGCAAATCGGCGCAAGGAATATGCAGAATTTTGATTTGCTCCGGGCCGTCGGCGGTCTGAAAAAACCGGTACTGCTTAAACGCGGGCTTGCCAATACGATTGAAGAACTGTTAATGAGCGCGGAATATATAGTAGCCGCGGGTAACGGTCAGGTCATTTTGTGTGAGCGCGGCATCCGGTCTTTTGAAACCATGACCCGGAATACGCTGGATTTATCCGCCGTGGCGCTACTCAAGCAAAAAACTCATCTGCCGGTCATCGCGGACCCCAGCCATGCTTCAGGAATAAGAAGTCTGGTACGGCCTCTCGCAAAGGCGATTCTGGCTGTCGGAGCGGACGGCATCATGGTGGAAACCCACAACGATCCGGCAAAAGCCCTTTGCGACGGTGCACAGTCCCTTGATTTGGAACAGTTCAGCGAACTTATGGAAGATTTGAAAAAGCTTTCGTCGGTTGAACAAAAGATTATATAATCCGTAGCGGTATATCGGTCGATAACCTAACTGTTCGCCATATTTTTGAGGCGTGATCGTGATTTCAAACCACTTTTCCGTGGAGGAATGTTATGGATCGTCGCGTACTCGCAATGGTGCTGGCCGGAGGAAAAGGAACGCGCCTGTACCCACTCACCCGCGACCGCGCAAAGCCTGCGGTTCCATTCGGCGGAAAGTATCGAATTGTCGATTTCGTTCTCAGCAATCTGGTCAACTCGGGCGTCTTTTCAACGTATATACTGACACAGTTCAAAAGCCAGTCGCTATTGCAGCATCTGCGCGACACCTGGCAATTTGGCGGACTCCTGTCCTATCAGTTCATCGTACCGGTTCCGGCACAGATGCGCTCGCTCGACGAAGCCTGGTATCAGGGAACCGCCGACGCCATCTTCCAGAACATTGACCTGATTCAGCGGGCTCAGCCCGACTTGGTACTGGTATTCAGCGCCGACCATATCTACCGTATGAACGTGCGGGACATGATCGAATTTCATAACGAAAAGAAGGCAGACATTACGGTCGCTGCCGTATCAATGCCCAAAGAACAGTCTTCCGAGTTCGGCGTTATTGAAGCCGATGAAGAAAATCGCATTATCGGATTTCATGAAAAGAACCCGAATGCGCCCACCATGCCAGGTCAGCCCGACAGGATTTTAGCTTCAATGGGAAACTATGTCTTTTCCACCGAAACCCTCCTGACAGAATTGTACGCCGACGCACAAAACACAGAAAGCAGTCACGACTTCGGTAAAGACATCCTGCCAGGTATTATCAATCGCTCGAATATTTACGTTTATGATTTTATGAACAACCGTATTCCAGGCGACCCGCCGGAAGTGGAGCCCTACTGGCGCGACGTCGGTACGATAGATGCTTTTTATGAAGCCAACCTTGATCTTCGCGCGGTGACACCGGCGCTTAATCTCTACAATATCAGGTGGCCGCTGGGACCGACGCGCGAGATGCATCCGCCGGCCAAGTTTGTTTTCGATTTAGACGGAAGACGCGGTCACGCGATTGATTCTATCGTTTCCGGCGGTTGCATCATTTCAGGCGGCGTTGTTAGAGACTCGGTGCTTGGTCGAAGCGTACGCGTGAATTCCGGGGCACTGGTTGAAAAGTCGGTTCTGTTCGATAACTGCGACATCGGACGACACGCTCGTGTGCGTAACGCCATTTTGGACAAAAACGCCAGAATACCGGAAGGCGCAAGCATCGGTTACGACTTGGAAGAAGACCGGAAGCACTACCACGTTTCAGACGGAGGCGTCGTTGTTGTGGAAGGACACAGTTCCGTCGTCGAAGTCACCGTAATGGGTCTAAGGAAACACTGATTAATTGTTTGCGCGGGATGAAGTGCAAGGCGCACGGAGCGCAGGAACCGAGGCATATATAGAAATATGTTGAGGTTACGAGCACCGCGCAACGCAGCAATTCGCCCGCACAGGGAATTAATCAGTGTTTCCCTAAAACACAGCATTTGAACTATTGACAAACTCCGAAACTCAAACTCTGCGTTACGCGACCGGGACAAAATGTTAATTTACCCGTGAGACGCATTGCGTCTCTAACGCTTTTGTCTCGGCCGCGAGCGCTGAAGATTACGATTTATCAGTCGTCGTCATCGTCGTCATCGTAATCATCGTCATCGTCGTCGTAATCGTCGTCGTCCCAGTCATCATCGTCGTCATCGTCGTCCCAGTCATCGTCGTCTTCATCAAGCGGGGCCAGATCGAATTCCACGGGATCTGTCGAAACCACTTCGAGTTCAACGCCGCATTCGGGGCAGGTTACAATATCACCAACATCTTCGAATTCTTCATCTATTTCGGCTTCGCATTCAGGACAATAACCCACAGTGCACCTCCATAAAAATCATTCCTGATTTTCGACGACGGCCTTGGCCGGCGCGCCGCGAAAACATACCTGTAAAATTAATTCCGTGCAATATCTCTACAAATCACTATATTGTGCTACCATGTACAGCGTAAAGCGTCAAGCAGGTTTCCAAAACCTTAATTTTGCACTTTGGGAGCGCAACAATGAGTCGAATCGGAATACTGAAAATCACCCTCGCCGTCAGCCTCGTTTTTTTAATTTGCATATCCCCCGCGCAACAATGGACCGCCTTCATTTCGTTCACCCCTTCCGCCGCCGCTGATTCAGACGACGCTGGGGTTGATCCAGAAACGGCAAAACTGCCGCGCACCACCATATCCACAAACGTGGATATGGTGTCAATGCAGGTTCTGGTTACCGACAACGGCGGTAACGTCATTACCGACCTGAGACCCGAAAACTTTACCATCTACGAAGACGGGGTCAAGCAGGAGATATCTCATTTTTCACCCATGGAGGCAAACATTACGGTAGTGATGCTTGTTGAGTTCAGCAGGCGCATCGAATTTTTCCTCGACGATGTTTACAACGCCATGTATGGATTTGTGCGCACTCTGCGCCCTGGCGACTGGACAGCCGTTGTTGGCTATGATATGAGCACTACGATTTTCAGCGACTTTACACAGAACAGGGATGAGGTATACAGAGCCCTGCGGCAATTTGCTATTCCAAGCTGGAACGAAAGCAATGTCTCCGACGCGGTTATAGAAATGATAGAACGCACCCAGGAGCTTGAAGGAAAAGTCGCCATTCTGCTCATATCTTCAGGGCTTGATACTTTCGGTCGGCATACTTACGAGCAGGCTCTCAATGCCAGTAGAAACGCCAACGCTTCGATCTATGCTATCGGCATCGGTCGTTTTGTACGCGATTATCTCGACGCGCGCCGCATGCTCAGCTCGTCGGCCAATATGGATTTTCTCATGGGTGACAATCGTCTGAGATCCTTTGCCGATACGACCGGCGGCGCAGCGTTTTTCCCGCGTTTCTCGACGGAATTGCCTGGAATTTTTAATAATATTTCCGTGGCTCTGCGCAGTCAGTATAATATCGGCTACGTTTCCACCAACACGAAAAGAGATGGAAGATTTCGCAACATCAAAGTTGAGGTAGAAACCAACCTTACAGACAACAGGGGCAGACCGATAAGCCCCAAGGTTGTAACGCGCCGGGGATACACGGCAAGAACCGACTAAATATTAATGATCCGTAAGGGCGGAGAGTTATCGCGCCTTTTATAATTATGAATCATGAAAAGGAAAATTTTGGCGTATCCTCAACATCATTGTGACCACCCGCACCTGTCGGACGAAAGCCAGTTAAAATTCTGCCTACTGTGCGGCGCGCCGCTCGTGGAGCGCTATCTTGACGAGGAACAACGTACGCGCAAAGTCTGCTCCGGCTGTGGATACATTTCATATCTCAATCCCAAGATTGCGGCCGGCGTTGTGCCGCGTGAAGATGACGTAATCTGGCTGTTGCGCCGCAATATCGCGCCCGGCGCCGGGCGTTGGACTTTTCCTGGTGGTTACGTTGATCTTGGCGAAAGCGTTCCGGATGCCGCCGTCCGCGAGGCGTTCGAGGAAACCGGCTTGACCGTGCGCCTTGACGGCCTTTTAAGCGTGTATTCCTATAAAAATGTCGGAATCGTGCTGGTAGCGTACCATGGCTCGGTTGTTGGCGGAAACGCCGTGCCGACACACGAAAGCCGGGAAGTGCGCGCATTCCGGCTGAAAGATATTCCATGGGATGAACTTGCCTTTACATCCACGCGGGACGCGTTGCGGGATTATCTCCGATACGATTGCGCAGGAAAGGATTTTTCATAAGTGAACAGCGAAAGAATTCTGGTAACAGCGGCTTTGCCTTACGCCAACGGTCCCCTGCACCTGGGACATCTGGCGGGCGCCTACATACCCGCGGACGTTTACGTCCGCTATCAGCGGCTCAAAGGCTCGGACGTACTTTTCGTATGCGGCTCGGACGAACACGGCGTCCCGATCACCATCCGCGCGGACAGGGAAAACATAACTCCGCAGGCCGTTGTCGACCGCTATCACGCCGCCATAAAAAAAACCTTCGAGCGCATGGGCGTAAAATTCGACAACTACTCCCGAACGTCGCTGCAGTTGCATCACAAAATTTCACGGGATTTTTTCCTGCGCCTGAATGAAGAGGGATTCATACGCGAGCAGACCGTCCGGCAATATTACTGTGTCACATGCCGCCGTTTTCTTCCCGACCGTTATATTGAAGGAGAATGCCCGCATTGCTGCAGCCTCGACGCGCGCGGCGACCAGTGCGAACCCTGCGGCCGCTGGCTCGAACCGGAACAGCTTGTTCAGCCGAAATGCAAGATATGTCAAAGCACGCCTGAACTGCGCGACACAAAACACTGGTATTTCCGCCTCTCGGCGCTTCAGGGACGGCTCGAAAAATGGCAGGAGTCCAAACCTGAATGGAAAAGCAACGTCCGTGAATTTTGTTCCGGCTGGTTCAAAGAGGGGCTGACGGACAGGCCGATTACCCGCGACATAGACTGGGGCATTCCCGTACCGCTGCCGGACGCCGACGGCAAGGTGCTTTACGTCTGGTTCGACGCGCCGATAGGCTATATCTCCTCATCCGTCGAATGGGCGCAAAATCGGGGAACGCCCGACGCCTGGCGCGACTACTGGTGCGATGAAAAAACGCGCCTTGTGCATTTCATCGGAAAGGACAATATCGTCTTTCACGCCATTGTCTGGCCGGCCGCGCTGATGGCGCACGGGGAATTCATCGTTCCCGCGGATATTCCCGCGAACGAATTTTTGAACATAGAAGGACAGAAAATCTCCACCAGCCGCAACTGGGCGATCTGGGTCGACGATTATCTCGACGTCTTCCCGCCCGACCCTCTGCGTTACTACCTGGAGGCCAACGCGCCGGAAAACAAGGACGCCGATTTTACATGGAAGGATTTTCAAGCGCGTTACAACGGCGATCTGGCCGACGTTTTAGGAAATTTGATAAACCGCTGCCTTTCATTTGTGGAAAAAAACTTTGAAAACAAGGTTCCTCCGGCGGGCGCGCTTACGGACGCGGATCGCGAGGCGCTTGACGCGATTGAAAAGGCCGCGGACGCCATCGGCGGCGCGCTCGACGGATTCCAGGTACGCCGCGCCGTGGGCGAACTGATGGATCTGGCCCGCGTCGGCAATAAATATTTTAACGACGCGGCGCCCTGGACCGCGATGAAAACCGACCGGGCGCGCGCGGCGACGATTCTCAATACGACGATTCAACTTGAAGCGGCGCTGTCTCTTTTGATGGAGCCTTTTCTTCCCCACTCCGCCGAAAAGCTCCGGAAAATGCTGAACATTCCGGAAGATCCGGCATTAAAACTCTGGAGCGGCATAGCCGGGTTCCGGCTCGCCGACAATCATCAGCTTGGAAAAAGAGAAATCCTGTTCAGCAAAATCGAGGATTCGATCATAGAGGAACAAATAGCCAAGCTGGGGAAATAGTATACTGCTCCCGCCGGTTCCGCGCTTCGCGCTCCACCGACGGTTTGTCTCAATTGAGTAGAGTATGGATCGGATGTTTTAACCTCGCACCTTTCACCTGGGGCGAAGCCGGACGGGCGAGACTGCCGACGGATTGGAGTGGAAAGCAGCCGCCTACGTATTCGTTTGGAAAGGGAAACGATAATGCGCTTTACGTCTTTGAAAATGAACAGTTTTCGAGGATTTACCCATTTTGAATTGAACGGGCTGAAGCAGGTCAACCTGCTCATGGGCCGCAATAACTGCGGAAAAACGACCGCCCTGGAGGGTCTGTTTCTGTTGACAGGCATAACGAATCCACGATTATTGTTCGCTCTTAATTCTTTTCGGGCGGAAAGAAACATTACGCCGGATGGCATGCAAGCGCTTTTTCACGGCATGGATGCCAAAACGCCTTTCCATATATCGGCAGGAACCGTCGAATCCGGCATCGATGGAATCCGGAGTCTGGAGTGCTTCGCGCCTTCTTATTCAATCAATCAGGCTGTGACGAATACCGGCCAAATAATTGGCGCGACGAACGGATCCAGTATTCCGCAATATTTCACGCGCCTGCAATACGTCACAGTTTCGGAGGAAAACGAAAAGGCGGAAGGACAACTGGAATACAAGCCGGAACGGAACAATTGGGAAATCAAATTTGCGGCGGAGAATTACACGGGACGTTCCATCACGTCTTATTTTATGGTCTCGGACACTTTTTACCGTGACATCAACATACGACTGGACGCCGTGGTTCGCATGAACCAATTACCGTTGGTCATAAGCCCGCTTCGGAAATTGGATCCGGACATCCGCAATATACAGTTGGGCGCCATGAACAATATCTATGTTGATGTCGGCATCACTCCGTTAAGCCCTATTTCAGTCATGGGCGATGGAGTCCGCCGGATGCTCGCAATTTTGGCAACCGTGATCAGCCACACGGATGGAGTCGTCTTGATCGATGAAATCGAGAACGGATTCCACTATTCCTCACTGGCGGTTTTATGGAAAGCTCTCTTGTCCGCCGCTCGCGAATACGGCGTTCAAATCGTCGCTACCACGCATTCGGTCGAGTGTGCCAACGCCTTGGCCGGCGCCGTCGGCGATTTCTCCGATGACATGGCTAAGAATGTTTCATTCTTCCGCATAGATCGAAGGAAGGACGGATTGCATACCGGTATGTCGATGGATGCCGAAATTATCCTGACCAGCGAGGAAATGGGAATGGAGGTAAGGGGGTGAGCGCCGAATGCCAAAAGAACGAACCCAGAACGATCAATAAGCAATTCCTCGCCGGCATCTGCCCTTCGTTGGGCATAGGGGCGAAAAAGGGCGTATGGTCTTTCGAACATGACTGTTTTGCCGCCGTAGTTGCGTTCCTGCGTGCATTGTTTTTATAAATGCTTGTTCAATACCGGATTATTTAGAGTCTGTCCATAAAGTCGATTGGATTACGCCCTTTCAGGGCTTGGATTCTTATGTTCCTCTCGTAGGGCTTTGCCCTGCGCTATTGAATCAGTCCTTTCTGCGGGACGCTTGAACGCGGGCTTTGCCCGCTTTTATCTATGGTTAGAGCTACACTGGTTTATTTTTTCATCGGGATATGCGTGCTTCTTCTTGCGCCGTTCGGCCTTCTTTGGACCGTGTGCGCAAAAGACGCGCATCTGCTTTTTTGCCTCACGCGCTTTTGTATACGCGGCGCGGGTTGGCTGGCGGGCGCGCGCATAGACGTCGAAGGACGGGAGAAAATCGATCCCGCCCGAACCTGCGTTTTTCTTTCCAATCATCAGGGAAATTTCGACGGCCCGGTCTTGCTGCATGTACTCGGCCGTGATTTGCGCGCCCTTGTTAAAAAGGAAATGATGCGCATCCCGATTATATCGTTGATATTGCGGGCGACGGAATTTGTGCCTCTGGAACGTTCCAGTCCGAAGCAGGCGCGCGACGGCATCGAACGCGCCGTGCGCCTCATCAGGGAAGGAAAATCATTTTTCGCGTTTCCGGAAGGAACCCGCAGCCGTGACGGTTCGCTGGGCGAATTCAAAAAAGGGGGGTTCATCATGGCGATCCATGCCCAGGTTCCGATCGTCCCGATTACGATAACAAACAGCGCCGCGATTCAGCCCCCCGGCAGCTACGGCATACGCCCCGGCCGCATCCGCGTCGTCATTCATAATCCAATAGAAACAACGGGAATGACGTTTGAAGACCGTAACGCGCTGGTTCGGCAGACCCGCGCCGCCATCGCATCCGCGCTATGAAATATTCGGGCTGTGAGGAAATTGCAAAACCCCTGGGTACGCGGGCGTCTCGCCCGCAAATCTTTGAAAATGCGGGCATCGTACTTGATGCCCGCGTACCCAGGCAAAACCGAAGGTTTTGCAATTACCTCTTGGGAGTATAATTTTAAGTTTCCTCAGAGGAGGCATTATGAACAGATTTGCTAAATTGGCGTCAATTGCTCTATTAACAGTTATTGCTTCGACTCTCATAGGTTGCGGCGGCGGCGGCGAAAACAACCGGCCGCCTCAACCTCAAGCATACACGGTGACATTTGATTCAAGAGGCGGCGGCTCCGTGCCGTCCCAATCCGTGCAGCAAGGCGGCCTGGCGTCCGAACCCGCGGCGCCGACGCTCGCGGAACACAATTTCGACGGATGGTACAGTGAGCCGGAACGGATAAACAGGATTATATTCCCCTATCCCGTGACGCGGAATATTACACTGTACGCCAAATGGTACTGGACGGCGGGCGTCCAGATATACACTCCCGAAGACCTGAACGAAGCCTTCGGCAACGGTAACGGTCTTGATGGCAACTACAGATTGGAGAGGGATATTTCATTTGAAGGCTATGTCTGGGAGCCGCCAGGCAGTGAAGGAGAGCCTTTCATCGGCGTATTCGACGGCAACGGTTATAAGATCACCGGCCTTAAAATTGGAACCGACGCTGATCCTGAAAACGAGTTTGTCGGCTTTTTTCGCTATGTTGCCGACAGCGAGATAAGGAATCTTATTTTGGAAGATGTTGAGATTTCCAAAGGACGCTATGTCGGAGCGATAGCGGGACTCATCCGGAACAGCAAGATAATTAACTCTGCCGGCACGGGGAATATCACCGCTTTTTTTGAGTCATCCGATCCTCTTTCTTTTTCTTCCGTTAATGTTGGCGGCATAGCGGGCGCGGTATTTAACAGTGAAATAATTGGCTGTTACAGCGCGGTAAATATTACCGCTTCCGCCGGGTCTTCCGCTTTAGCCGGCGGCATAGCGGGATCGGTAGACAGCGCAACAATAACCGACAGTTACAGCACGGGAGATGTTACGGCTTCCGCCGTGTCAGCCGCTTATTCCGGCGGCATAGCGGGGAGGGTGTTTAACGGCACGATAACCGACAGTTACAGCACGGGAGATATTTCCTCTTCTTCCGAGTCAAGTTTTTCTTATTCCGGCGGCATAGCGGGATGGGTACTTAACGGCACAATAACCGGCAGCTACAGCGCGGGAGATATTGCCGTTTTTTCCGAGTCTGGCTTTGCTTCCGCCGGCGGTATTGCCGGGCGGATAAACAGCGGCGCAATAACCGACTGCCACAGCACGGGAGATGTAACGGCTTCCGCCGTGTCGGTCTGGTCATCCGCTTACGCCGGCGGCGTTGCGGGGTGGGCGGACAGCAGCGCAATAACCGGTTGTTACAGCAGTGGAGATATTACCGCTTTTTCCGAGTCTGGCAATTATTCCGCCGGCGAAATAACGGGGCGGGCATTTCCCCCCGACACAATAACCATCATTCCGTGGTAATGCCGTTTTTCACTTGCAGCCGTTCGGAGCATACTTCGAATAACTACAAGGAGGAGGGTTGGCAATGGAAGCGCTGCTTGAAGAAAGGCATTACACTTACGCGGATTACTGCGCCTGGGATGATAGTGAGCGATGGGAACTTATTGATGGAATAGCCTATGCGATGTCCCCGGCGCCGTCGCGGATTCACCAGACAGTAAGCGGGCGTATCTTCAGAAAAATCGGCGACTATCTCGACGGCAGGTCATGCCAGGTTTTTTTCGCCCCTTTTGATGTCAGACTAAACGCCGCCGACGCCGACGACACGGTGGTGCAGCCGGATATACTTGTGGTTTGCGACGACTCAAAGCTTGATGACAGAGGCTGTATCGGCGCTCCTGATATGGTGATGGAAATATTGTCGCAGTCAACGGCAATTCACGACAGGGTGATAAAATTTAAAAAGTATCTGCAGGCAGGAGTTCGTGAATACTGGATTGTAGATCCGGACAGTAAAACCGTATCCGCTCATGTTTTGAAAGACGGTGAATACGTGACGCGCGCCTATGCCGCAACCGATACGGCGCCTGTTCATGTTTTAGACGGCTTTACTCTGGATTTGGCCGATGTATTTACGGAGTAGCGTTATCTGGTAATATATATACGCGCGCCGGCGGACGGTTCGCGGTTTCAGGAAGCGCTGATTTAAAAAAAAGACAATCAGGAAAAAGGAAAGGATTATTATCCATGCGGCTGATTACTCGTTCGGATTTCGACGGCCTCGTATGCGGCATGCTTTTAATGGAAAAAGGGATTATCGACAGTTGGAAATTCGTTCATCCCAAAGATCTACAGGACGGCCTGTTTACACCCGATCCGGGTGACGTTCTGGCCAACGTTCCATACGTTCCGGGATGCGGCATGTGGTTTGATCACCATGTCAGCGAAAAGGAGCGTGTCGGCTGGAATCAGGACGTTAAGGGCGAATCCCGCCTGGCGCCATCCGCCGCTCGCATCATTTATGACTATTATGGCGGCGCGGAAGGATTCCCGCGGCATTTCGACGCATTGATCGAAGGGGTGGATAAGGTCGATTCCGGAGATTTGACCGTAGATGAATTGCTCAATCCCACCGGCTGGATATTGCTTGGCTTTATCTCCGACCCGCGCACGGGACTGGGACGCTTCCGGGATTTTCGCATCAGCAACCTGCAGTTAATGGAAGAACTCATCACCCGCTGCCGTCACAACACTATCGACGAAATACTGGAAATGCCGGATGTTAAAGAGCGCGTGAACATGTATCACGAACAGAATAAATTGTTCAAAAACATGGTTACCGCTCACACAAAAATAGACGGCAACGTCATCATTACCGATCTGCGTGATGTTTCCCCTATTTACACAGGCAACAGGTTCATCGTTTACAGCATGTACCCAAAGCAGAATATCTCCTGCTGGGTCGTGGATGGACGCGCCAAGGTCAACGTCTCGATTGCATGCGGATACAGTATCATCAATCGTACGGCGAAAACGAATGTAGGACGGCTCATGCTCAAATACGGCGGAGGCGGACATGAACGTGTCGGTACATGTCAGGTTGACTACGATAAAGCGGACGAAGTCCTCGGCGAAATCGTGTCGCAAATGAAGGCGGATGGTTAGTTAATTTGCGGGGGCGTCTCATTGCGGCACCCCCGCATGACACTCGTTCGGTTGCGCGCGCGGCGCGGCATATCTTTCCTCTTCCGCCTCCATAAAAATAATTTGTTTATTTTTGTAATTTTTGTGGTAAAACATTATCCGTTTTAAAAATTTGAAAAATGGAGACAAAGGTAATGAAACCTGTTTTCATATTCTGACAGTGATGCGAACGGTACGGCTCCCCGTGTGGGAAGCCTGAAATTCCCGGGGCGAGAAATGCCCGTAAAAGGGAAATCGCAGACGCGCATCCTGAACAATCGCATCCTCCATTCTGATTCCGTCTCTTTTCTCCTTTCACGGGCTTCAGCCCTGATTATAGTTTTGGTTCCCGGTTTCTTTTTTCGGCTAACCCGGATATTCATAGGATTTTTTTGCGAAAGGACGTCTCGGATATATTGCACAATATGTCGAGGTGTTCCCAAATAAACGCAACGCAGAAGAAACACATGAAATATCCGGGTTAACCCGGATATTTCATACCGTTTCGTACCGAGGGTGCGCAAGCGGGCGTAGAGATACTCCCGACCGGTATAAAACGAAGTTGCCTTGCGGTCTTTTTGACGCCATGCGT
>Ga0099364_10011451_pt1 | contig 12129 bp, 11 predicted proteins | sample TergutTh196P3_FD_73070 | JGI IMG/M metagenome (GOLD analysis project Ga0099364, IMG submission 73070) | Microcerotermes parvus P3 segment gut microbial communities from Pointe-Noire, Republic of the Congo - Th196 P3 | ecosystem: Host-associated > Arthropoda: Insects > Digestive system > Gut ...
GGTCGCGGGGGTTCTTAGGGGGCGAGCGGGGGCAGCGGCCCCCAGCCCCCTAAGCCGCGTTTTTCTTTGTTACTTTCTTTTTGGCGGGACAAAAAGAAAGTAAATAATTGCGTCGCGGAGCGCGCTGCTGCAACTACGCTGCAAAGTAACAGCCCCCGCGGCATGAGCGGCGAAAAACAACCATATCACAACGCCGAAACCCTCATCTTCAGCCTGAGCTTGTCCGAAATCATCGCGATAAATTCGGAGTTTGTCGGCTTGCCGCGCCCGTTATGGATTGTGTAGCCGAAATATGATGTAAGCGTATCAACATCGCCGCGATCCCACGCGACCTCAATCGCATGGCGGATTGCACGCTCCACGCGCGAGGACGTGGTGTTGTTTTTCTTCGCCACAGTGGGGTAGAGCTGCTTTGTCACAGAGTCTATAATTTCCGGTTGCCGCGTCACCAAAATAATACTGTCCCGCAGATAGTGGTACCCCTTGATATGCGCGGGGACGCCGATTTGATGGATGATTTCGGTCACGGCAATTTCCAGGTCGGGCTGTCGGCTGTAACGATCGGGGGAGGACGATTGCCGCGGCAGCAGCTTGTCGTCCGCCCTGGACCTTGCGATTTGGATGATCCTCTCCACCATGACATTTACATCTATCGGCTTGAGGAACAGATACGCCGCCCCTGCCGCGGTCAGCTCACGTTCCAGCGTCGGGCTGTCAAAGCTCGATACCGTCATAAACAGCGGGGCTTTCGCGGAGGGGCTGCCGCTCACAGCCTTCATTACGCCGATAGCGTCCAGCTGCGGCATAAATACATCCATCAGGACGATATCCGGCTGAAGGCTTCCGATGCTTTCGCACACCTTTTTACCGTCCTTCGCCACTAGGACGGCTTCATAACCATAGGCGCTGAAAATCGCGGAGGCTTTCGCGAACATCTCTTGGCTGTCACTCGAAATTAAAACGGCAGGCATTTTTGACTCTACTGTCATTTTACTCACTCCATTATAATTACCATATTTTGACATTTGCTGGTATAAGATTACCATATATTGGTAATTATTGCAAGCCCTTTGTCGAACAAAGCTTTATAGATATATTATATGAATTTTTGTGCATTGCGTCAATGATTTTATGCCGCGTTCGGGTATAAATCGACATTCGATAACTGATTATCCATGTTTTCGGCAAAAATCGCGTAGCCCCTTGTCGGATCATTGACAAAAACATGCGTCACCGCGCCCGCCAGCATATTATTTTGCAAAATGGGCGAGCCGCTCATGCCCTGCACGATGCCGCCGGTGGCGTTTAACAGCGACTGGTCCACAATGCGTATAATCATATTTTTTGTGCTTACAGTGTCGGAATGGTTTACCCGTTCGATCACAACGTCAAATTCTTGCGGGTGGCTTCCTGAAATAGTAGAAAGCATCGTAGCCGGCCCGGTGACGATATCCTGCCTGTGCGCCATTTGGACAGGCTCGGCGTACCCCGGCGAATGTTCAAGGCGGCCGAATATCCCCTTTTCGCTGTTATAGGTCAAGCGCCCCATCGGCTCGCCGTCTGAAAACGACCCGCGAAGCTCCCCCGGCCTGCCGCTAAGCCCCGTGCTTGCGCCCGATATATTCACAGACACAATCTCGCCGCTGGAAAGCGGCATTATTTTGCCTGTGTCCACATCGCAGATCGCGTGCCCAAGCCCCGCAAAGCCCATGGTCGACGGGTCGTAGTAGGTCAGCGTACCGATCCCCGCGGAAGAATCCCGCACCCAGATGCCCGCCTTGTAAACGCCGTCGTAATCCGTCTTTACGGGGGTGAGGTAGGTTTCGGTCACATTGCCGGAGCGCGAAAATACAATTTTTACCTGCCCACCGCCGCTTTCGGCGATATAATGCGCCACATCGTCATTGCGGCTGAGCTTATTGCCGTCAATGCTCAGCAATATATCGCCCACTTTTATCCCCGCTTCCTTCGCGGGGTTTACACTGCCTGTGTTCTGCTGTATATCTGTCATGCCAACGACCATGATGCCGTCTGTAAACATTTTTATCCCGAACGCCATGCCCCCGGGAACAACAGTTCTGCGCGCAGGTACGCCGCTTTGGTTTTGGCTTGCGGGGACAGCCTTGCCGGACAGGCGCAGGTTCAGGCTGTATTCGCCGCCGTCCGCGCCATAGACAGCCGTGCCGTTTTTGCCGCCTTCGTTCTGCGCGCTTATATATAGGAAGGGGCTGATTGAAAGTTCCCCGCTGTCAGGCAGGCGGAAATCCTTCGGCAGCGCCGCCTGTACCGCCAATGACAATGTAAGCAGGATGAAGGCACCCGCGGTTGCGAGCGCCGCAAGCCCCCGAACAAAATTTCGCATATATACTCCGAGCGCGGACAACCGTGCGCTGTCCGCGTTTCCGCCTTCTGGCCGCGGAACGCCGTTGATTTTTTCTTGCATAATGTAATTGTGCCTAACAGCGGGATTTATATTGGAGTAAATTTTAATACAAATTAGATTTATCTTTCAAAATTGGAACTTTATTTTTCTTTACAAAACGGCGCTTTGCGGGTAAAATATATTGTGATATGAAAAAAGGGGAAAGCGTCGTGAAGGTGGCAATTATTGGTTCTCGCAGAGAAAAAAATACAAGCCTGGAATATATGGAAGAAAGGCTCCCTGCCGGCTGTTCAAAAATCATCAGCGGCGGCGCAAGGGGGGTTGACACACTGGCGGAGCGGCTTGCGGGGCGGCTCGGGCTTCCCTTTGTCAAGTTTTTGCCGGATTACGGCCTGTACGGGCGATGGGCGCCGCTAAAGCGCAACATAAAAATAATCGAAAACGCGGACCTTGTGCTGGCGTTCTGGGATTTCCGCTCAAGGGGCACCGCGTTCACAATCATAGAATGTTTAAAACGGCAGATACCCGTCCGCGTCTACCCGCTGAAAGACTAGCCTTTGTTAACGTCATAATACATAAAATTAGTATTTTCACGATGCCCCGCATTATTCGGGATGCCCTTTTTTCTGCACGGAAGCCTTTTTTCTTGAAAAAAACACAAAAAAAGGTTAGAATAATCAAAACAGCAAAAACCCGGAGGTGCGGGATTATGAAAATTTTAGCGGTAAACGCGGGCAGCACGTCAGTGAAGCTAAGCCTGTTCGATATGCCTGTAGGGGCCGCCATCGCGCAGTGCAACTGCCAGCGCGTGGGGCTTGGCGGCGGCAATATATCCTATAAAGCCGGCGCGGAAAAATCCGTCATCGAATATGATATGCCCGATCACGGCGCGGCCCTGCGCAAGGTCATCTCGCTGTTTTGCGAAGGCGCGGGCGCGGTTATTTCCGACATCGCGCAAATAGGCGCGGTCACACACAGGATCTCAATGGGCGGGCCGGATTTGCGCGGCACTGTTTTCGCGTCGGACAGCGTGCTGGATACGGCAGAAAAATACGCCGCGATCGCGCCGCTCCACAACCCGCCGCAGGTCAGCGCGATACGCGCCTGCCGCAAGCTTTTCGGCGAAGGCGTCCCCATGACCGTGGGGTTCGATACCGCCTTCCACGCGACAATGCCCCCCGAAAGCTTCCGCTACCCCATCCCAAAGGAATATCTCGACAATTATCAGGTTCGCAGATACGGCTTCCACGGCCTGTCGTACCAATTTGTCACAGAACGCTTTGCCGCGCTTACAGGCTGCGATTTCTCCGATCACCGCATGGTTGTATGCCATTTGGGCGGCGGCGCATCGGTCACAGCTGTGAAAAACGGCAGGTCGGCGGCAAACTCCTTCGGCTTCGGGACAGGGCAGGGCCTTCCGTGCGCAACCAGATGCGGCGATATCGACACCACAGCAGTCGGCTACATCATGGAGCGCACGGGCATGGATTTTCATCAAGTGCTGGAAATCCTGCACAAAAAATCCGGCCTGCTCGGGCTGTCAGGCATTTCAGGCGACGAAAAAGAGCTTGAAGAAGCCGCCGAAAAAGGCGACGCGGACGCTATGTTCGCGCTAAGCTACTTCACGCGCCAAATCAAAAAATACATAGGCGCGTACGCCTTCGATATGGGCGGGCTGGATGCGCTGGTCTTTACCGGCGGCATTGGCGAGAACTCTGAGCTTATCCGCGAAATGTCCTGCGATGGGCTGGAGAGCTTCGGCATAAAGCTCGACTGTGAGAAAAACCGCTCCATGAACCGCAAAGAGGCGCGGGTTTCTACTACCGGTTCCGTTGTAGATATTTGGATCATCCCCACGAATGAGGAGCTTGTGTTGGCGCAGGACACCTACAAGCTTTTGGGGAACAGTTAAATGGATATACTGCGCGAGAAAACTCTGATCATCACCGGGCACTACGGCTCCGGCAAGACAAATCTTGCAATCAACCTCGCTAAATCGATACACAGCGCCGGCACTTCTGTAACTCTGGCGGACCTTGACATCGTAAACCCGTACTTCCGCACCGCTGATTTCAGGCAATGGGCGGGGCGTGAAGGCATCGGGCTGGTATCCTCCGATTATGCCGCATCAGGGCTTGATGTCCCCGCACTCAGCCCGGCGGTTGACGCACAGATCGGCAGCAAAGAAACTACGCTGATTATCGATGTAGGCGGCGATGATGCCGGCGCCTACGCGCTGGGGCGCTACGCGCCGAGGCTGAAAGCCTCCGGGTATCTGATGGTTTATGTGGTCAACGCGTTTCGGCTCCTCACAAAAACGCCCGAAGAAGCGCTGGGGCTTCTTTACGAAATCGAACGCGCCTCGCGCCTGAAAGCAGGATGCGTCGTCAACAACTCAAACTTGTCTGACCAGACCACGCCGGAGGATGTGCAAAGCTCAGTGCGATATGCACAGAAAATCGCGGAACAGGCAAAAATCCCGCTTGCGATGACATCGGTCCGGCGCAATATATATGAAAAGCTGGCGGACAAAAACGGCTTCTATCCCGTGGATATCTATATGAAACCGCCTTGGGCGGAGGATTAAGAGTATTACTTCTAATAAAAGGAGAGGAAAGCAAATGGCGAACAAAATTACCGTCGACCACGGGGTCTGCAAGGGATGCGAGCTTTGCGTCCACGCTTGCCCTAAAAAAATCTTGGAAATCGACCGCACAAAGCTCAACGCGCGGGGGTACCACCCCGCCGCCTGTACAGACACCGCGGGATGCATCGCCTGCGCAATATGCGCGGTTATCTGCCCCGACAGCGCAATCAAAGTAGAAAAAGAGGTGTAGCAAATGGATCAAAGAGTATTGATGAAGGGGAACGAGGCTATAGCCGAAGCCGTCATACAGGCGGGCTGCCTTCATTTCTTCGGTTACCCCATCACCCCGCAAAACGAAATCAACGCCTATATGTCAAAACGCCTCCCGAGGCTGGGCGGTACATACCTGCAGGCGGAATCCGAAATCGCGGCGGTAAATATGCTGTACGGCGCGGCGGCGGCGGGCATCCGCGCGGTTACATCGTCCTCGTCCCCGGGCATATCGCTTAAAACCGAAGGCATCTCCTATATGTGCGGCGCCGACCTGCCCGGGCTGATTATAAACGTACAGCGCGGCGGCCCCGGGCTTGGCACAATCCAGCCAAGCCAGGCGGACTATTTTCAGGCAACGAAAGCCCCCGGCCACGGTGACTTAAAAATACTGGTCTACGCCCCTAACACCGTGCAGGAAATGGTGGATGTAGTTTTCACGGCGTTTGATTTATCTGATAAATATCGCGTGCCCGCCATGCTGCTTGCCGACGGGATACTCGGGCAGATGATGGAGCCTGTGCAGTTCCCGGATCAGAAGCCGGACATCCCGGCTAAACCCTGGGCCACTAACGGCACAAAGGGTGAGCGCGCGCCTAATATAATCAACTCGCTGTACTTGGTTGCAACTGAACTGGAGGACAAAGTGCGCGAGCGGTTTGTACGCTACGGCGAAATCGAAGCCAATCACTCACAGGCCGAAAACTATCTTACAGACGACGCGGATGTGCTGCTGGTCGCTTACGGCGCGTCCTCCCGCGTTGCGAAAAGGGCGATCAACGCGGCACGCAACCAAGGCATCAAGGCGGGGATGCTCCGACCGGTTACATTGTGGCCGTTCCCCAAAAAGCAGCTTGAAGCCGCCGCGAAAAACGCCGCCTCAATCCTCACGGTGGAGATGAGCATGGGGCAAATGGTGGAGGACGTGCGCCTGGCTTTGCCGGACAGAAAGGTGCAGTTTTACGGCCGCACAGGCGGCGTAATCCCAACACCGGAAGAAATTCTCGAACAGATTAAAGCCCTTGGCGGAGGTGTGAAATAATGGCTGTTGTGTATGAAAAAACAACCGGGCTGACCGACAGGCCCCTGCATTACTGCCCGGGATGTACCCATGGGACGATCCATAAAATCGTGGCGGAGGCTGTTGTTGAGCTTGGCTTGCAGGAAAAAACAGCGGCGGTGGCGCCGGTGGGCTGCTCCGTCCTTGCATACAACTATTTCAACATGGATGCGGTTCAGGCGGCCCATGGGCGCGCGCCCGCGGTTGCCACGGGGATCAAGCGCGCGCTGCCCGACAATATCGTGTTCACATATCAGGGCGACGGCGACCTTGCGGCAATAGGCACCGCCGAGATCGTCCACGCCGCGTCACGGGGCGAAAACATCACGGTTATATTCGTAAACAACGCGATCTACGGCATGACAGGCGGGCAAATGGCGCCCACTACAATGCCCGGGCAGGTTACACAAACCTCGCCCTATGGCCGCGACACAGGCGCCGCGGGGTACCCCATGCGCGTATGTGAGCTTCTGTCTACCTTAGACGGCGTTGCCTTTGCCGAGCGCGTGGCGGTTGACACGGTCCCGAATATCCGCAAAGCGAAAAAGGCAATCCTTAAAGCATTCCAAAACCAAGTGGACAAAAAAGGCTTCTCTATTGTAGAAATCCTCTCTACCTGCCCGACAAACTGGGGCCTGACCCCCGTGGAGTCGCTGGGCTATCTCAAAGAGAAATTGATGCCGTATTATCCGCTTGGCGTATACAAAGACGCGGAAAAGGGGGTGCGTGTATAATGGCAAAAAGCTTCAGCGTAATAATCGCGGGGTACGGCGGCCAGGGCGCGCTCTTCACGGGCAAGGTAATCGCGTATGCGGGCTTGATAGACGGGCGCGAGGTCTCCTGGTTCCCATCCTACGGCCCTGAAATGCGCGGCGGCACGGTGAATTGCGGCGTACAGTTCGACGACGAGCCAATCGGCTCCCCGGTCGTGACACGGCCCGATGTACTTATCGCCATGAATGAGCCTTCACTGACCAAGTTTATTGACCAAGTGATCCCCGGCGGCAAGGTTATACTCGACAGCACGCTCATCAAAGCCGAAGCCGGCCGCGATGATATTGAGGTTTTCCCGGTCCCCGCGTCGCAGCTCTCCAATGACGAGGGCTTGGAAGGCATCGCGAATATCATCATGCTCGGCAAAATGTTAAAGGAAACCGGGTTCACTACCTTTCAGACAATCGAAGAGGCTGTCCGCAAAAGCGTCCCCGAGCGAAAAATCCACTTGTTTGAACACAACATAAGAGCTATAAAATTAGGGATGAGCCTATAAAAATTTGGTTATACTGACGGTGCCGGGAGGGTGCGCGATGAAATATGCGCTTGGCGTATTACTCGCGGCGGCTATCGGCTTAACCGCCTGCTCATCCGTAAACCCGCAGGTGGCGCAAGCTGTGGAAAGCCGCCTGCATGAGCTTGTGCAGGATTTCGCCGATGATCTGGAAATGCATATTATACCGTCGGCGCACAGCGCAGATGAGCTTTTGTCGCTGGGGCTTGCGGTCAGTAGCAGTGAATACACCTACAACGCAGAAGCGGTAAAATTGTTTCACGTGAAACAATTGGCGAAGCAGAACACGTCGCTGACATTTGCGTTTGCGGAAAACGGATTTGAGGTAAGCCGTATTGTTTTTGAAGGCGATTTCGGCTTCTATATGCGATATTTGCATGACCCGAGCCGCATCGGCGCGGAGTTCCCGGTCGTATGCCAATTCGTGGATGCATCTGCTTTGTCGGAGGATGAGGCGCAAAACAGCATTGCGCTTTCACTGCTCCGTGATAAGAAAACCGTTGCTGTTATTACGTTTTGCGGTGTTGAATAAGCGGGCATATCTCCGGTAAGATATGCCTTTTGCTTTGGGGGAAATGCTATGGTTCATTTTATTTTAGGTACGGCGGGGACAGGCAAAACCTCGCGCCTGCTTGAGGAGATCGGGCGTACAGTCCGGTCAGGCAGGAGCGCGATTCTTCTGATTCCCGAGCAGTTCTCCTTTGAGGGCGAGAAGCTTGTTTACGGCGCGCTTGGGCCAAAGCTTAATCTTAGTGTACAGGTTCTAAGCTTTACACGGCTATGCAACGCGATTTTTAGGCGTTTTGGCGGGGTTTGCGGCACGGAGGCCTCAAAAGCGGTAAAATATCTGCTCATGTCAATGGCTTTGGAGGAAGTAGAGGACAAGTTGGTTTTGTACAAAAAAAGTGTCGCAAACATATCTTTTTTGGAAACAATGCTCGCGGTTTGCGATCAGTTTAAATCGGCGGGGGCAAGCCCCGATTTCCTGGGAAAACAGGCGCGCTCCTGCGATGATATTGAGCTTGGGGAAAAGCTGAGCGAGCTTTGCGCGGTGTACGCGGCCTATCAGGCATTGCTGGAACGCGGCTTCGGTGACCCGGAGGACTGCCTAATCCGCGCCTGCGCTGTTTTAAATGACGAAAACTTCTTCGGCGGATATGATGTATATGTAGATGCCTTTACAGCATTTATGTCGGGAGAGCTTTTGCTGCTGCAGCACATCATGCGGCAAAGCGGCAACGTGTGGTTTGCCGTGACTACAGATACAACAGGCGCCACGGGCAGCGGGATGGAGCTTTTTGCGCCCTGCAATTCAACAGTTAGGGAACTGCGGCAATTCGCCCGCCGCGCCGCGATTGCAGAAGCCGTGCCGGAAATTTTAACCGAGCCTAAAAGATACACTACGCCGGAGACGGCTTTTTTATCAAAAAGCTATTTAAAGCCGGGGGAGGTTTATCCCGAAAAAACGCGGTCTGTCCGGATTTTTGCCGCATCGGACCCGTATGACGAGGCCATGTATGCCGCCGATGAAATCGACAGGCTGGTGCGTGAGGGGATGCGTTACAGTGAAATCGCGATAATTTCCCGGGAAATCGGCACGTACGCAAGGGCGCTACAGCTTTCTTTGGGGATGCATAAAATACCGTGCTTTTTTTCCGACCACGAGGATATCGAGAGCAAACCGCTTGCGGGGGCGGTTTTGTCGGCAATTGACGCTGTATGCTCCGGTTATAACGCGCAAAGCGTCCTTGCGTTGGCGAAATCGCCCGCGCTTGGGCCGGATACGGGGGCTGTGGCGGAGCTTGAAAACTACTGCTACACCTGGGGCATATCGGGGGCTGTATGGCTGAGTGATTTTGTGGGGAGCCCGCGCGGCCTTGCCGATACGCTGACAGAAGACGACATAGAAAAATCAGCCGATATAAACAGTACGCGCGCCGCTATAATCACGCCTTTAGAAAAGCTTCGGGAAGGCGTGCGGGAGGGGAACGGCACAGCTTTCGCGATAGCTATTTTTGAGTTTTTGCAGGAGATAAACGCGGCGGCAAACCTTACAAACTATGCCCGACAATTGCAAAATAAAGATGCGTTCCTGGATGAAAACGCGCAGCTGTGGGATCTCCTAATGGGGATATTGGATGTGTTCGGGAAGGTCATCGGGCGCAAGCGTGTGCCTTGGCGGCGGCTGTGCGAGCTTTTCAGGCTGTCTGTATCCGCGGCGGAGCTTTCGGTGCCGCCGCAGACACTCGACCAAGTTATCGCCGGGAATGCCGACCGGATTCGGCCTGCAGGGATACGCGCCTGTTTTGTCTTGGGCGCGAATGAAGGGGTTTTCCCGCCCCCTGTTATTTCGGGCGGCGTGTTCAGCGATGAGGAGCGCAGAAAATTAGAGAAGCTGGGCATAGCGCTGTCGGGCATGGGGCTTACGCAGGTTTTGCTTGAGCGGTATTTCACGTACTTCGCGCTGACGATCCCGTCGGAGTGCTTATATGTCACATTCGCTTCCTCCGACTTACAGGGCCGCCCGATGCTGCCGTCCATGGTCATAACACAGCTTTCGGCGATGTTCCCCGGGCTTTCGGCGCAAAAACGGCAGCAGCCGTACACAGCAGGATTTTCGGCGGCACTGCGCGCCTATTCGGAAAATCTGCATTCCGATAATACATTTACAAGCTCTTTGGAAGCTTTTTTGCGCGGGTGCGGCGGTTCGGGCGCGGACAGGCTGGATGCCGCCGCGAAGGGTACCATTCACGCATTGGAGGACAAAGCCCTGCCTAAAAAGCTTTTCGGGGAGAGCCTGCGCTTGTCCCCGTCTAAGATAGAGCGGTTTAAAAAATGCCCGTATTCTTTTTTCGCCGCAGACGGCCTGGGCCTGCAAAAGCGGCGGCGCGTCGAGTTTTCCGCGCTGTCGTCGGGTACGGCGGCGCATCATGTTTTGCATATAATGGTGCAGAAATACGGCGGGAGCGGGCTTGCGGCGCGGACACAAGCCGAGCTTGAGGAAGAATCGCGCGAGATAATCGGGCGGTACCTTGCCGACCGCGCGGCGGGCGGGGATATGCCGTCGGCACGATTCGAGTATTTGTTCGGGCGGCTTTGCGGTACATTGGCGCGGCTTCTCGGGCATATCGGCAGGGAATTCGCGCAGGGCAAATTCAGCCCGGAGGCTTTTGAAATGCCTATTGCCGCAGACGCGGATGTCACGCCGCTGCGCCTTAGGACGATGGACGGTACGCCCATAACCGTTGAAGGGGTCGTTGACCGCGTTGATGTAATGCGCGGCAAAAACGGTGACTATATCCGCGTGGTCGATTATAAATCCGGCAAAAGGGATTTCAAGCTACAGGACATAATGGCGGGGCTGAATCTGCAAATGCTGCTGTATCTCTTTACAATTCGGGAAAACGGCGGCGGGAAATTCGGCGACGTGTTGCCCGCCGGGGTATTGTATTTGCCGGTGGCGGAGCGTTTTGTGAGCGCGGCGCGGGACACGCCGGATGAAGAAATCACGCGGGAGCGCGAAAAAAGCTGGAGGATGAGCGGCCTGCTTTTAGAGGACGAAGATTGCCTGCGCGGCATGGAAGCGGACTTGGCGGGGGTTTATATCCCCGCGAAGCTGAAAAAAGACGGCACGCCTGACAGCAAATCCTCGCTGGCTAATCTCGCGCAGATGGGCAAGCTGGCACAAAAGGTCAAGCAGGAAGTCACCGCGATGGGCGAGGCGCTGATGGGCGGCAGGATCCCCGCGTATCCCGTGGACTCGGCCGATTATCCCGCCTGTGCTTACTGCGATTACCGTCCGCTTTGCGGTTTTGAGGAAAACGGCCCGGTGCGCGAAATTGCGAAGCTGGACAGGGAAGAGGTGCTGAAGCTTTTGGAGCAGGAGGATTCCTAGCAGAGTTTGCGGGCTGCCGCTAAATATAATAAAATAAAAGGGGAACAGAAATGAAGAAAAGGCTGTTTGCGGTTATTTGTGCCGGTTGTATTGCTTTTGCCCTCACCGCTTGCAAGGAGGAACATCATAATCCGTGTGAAGACTCATGCGACATACACGCTTCCGCCAATTCCTGCCATTGCCACGGCCATTGCGGTACTGAAGGCTGTGAATGTCACCATGCGCATTAAACGGTAATAAACCTCAACTGTTACGGGGTGAAAAAATGCCTGAACAAAACTGGACCGTTCCGCAGAAAAACGCGATAGAGGCAAGAGGCGGCCAGCTGCTCGTGTCCGCGGCGGCGGGCAGCGGGAAAACCGCCGTGCTTGTGGAGCGCGTAATTGGCATAATCTGCGATGAAGATAACCCTGTTGATGTTGACAGGCTGCTGATCGTCACATTCTCCAACGCGGCGGCGGCCGAAATGCGGCGCCGTATTGGTGAGCGGCTGGTCAAAATGCTCAGTGAACAGCCGAACAGCGCGCATCTCCAGCGCCAGCACGCGCTTTTGGGCAAAGCGCAGATCAGCACTGTACACGCGTATTGCCTGTCCCTCGTGCGCGACAATTTTCATAATCTGGATATTTCAGCGGACTTTTCTATC
>Ga0099364_10011452_pt1 | contig 12129 bp, 7 predicted proteins | sample TergutTh196P3_FD_73070 | JGI IMG/M metagenome (GOLD analysis project Ga0099364, IMG submission 73070) | Microcerotermes parvus P3 segment gut microbial communities from Pointe-Noire, Republic of the Congo - Th196 P3 | ecosystem: Host-associated > Arthropoda: Insects > Digestive system > Gut ...
TCGTCATAGCAAAGATTATGAATGCAATCCTGATTCCAGTGTGGCAATGATACACATTTCGATGATTAAAAAAATGCTGAACACACTGGAAAATAAGACTGTAAGAGTTTAGGGACTACCTCTGAGACGCAGACATACTATTCTTGGTGCCGCGCAAACGCATCGCATCACGTAACAAACGCTTCAAACGCTGAGAAAATAACAACCAATCACTAGAATTGTTAGATTGCGATACTTTCTTTAACTCTCGAAGCAAATGCACTAAACAACGCTGTTTATATGCGCACACCACCGCATTGTACGCACCATAAAAGTCCGTAACTAATACGCCTGCAAACGAATGCTTGAGAAACCGTAATAGAACAGGACTCGCACGGCTACGATCTATAATATAGTATGTTACATATTGATTACTAAAACACCAAAGCCAGTACGTCTTGCCGTTCACTCGCCAGCCGGTCTCATCCGCATGTAATACGGCAGATGCTTTTGCTATTTCTCCTATTGCATCATACCAAGGCTTCAACACCAACGCCAGGTTATGCCACGAATCGACAAGTCCGCCCGCCGTCAACTTAAAATGAAAGTGTGCATTGAATATCACTATAATCTGCGATATTGCTGTACCGACACAATAATGCAAAAACGCAGACAATACAACTGTACGATTACCGATTTTTGCTTTCGGCATGGCATCAGGTACGACAGGTTCTACTATCTTTTTGCATTGGGGACAATAATCACGATGTATTGTATGTTCGGTAACTTCTGGAATGATAGTATCGGGTATATCTTCAATTAATCTTGTGCGTACAAGGTTGCGTTTATTGAGTTTTGTGTTGCAATCGGGACAGTGTGTAATACGATGTGTTTCGTGTCGGTTGATAGCAGGAGTTGGTCGTCGATGTCCTTTATGTCCTATTTTCGCTCCGGGTTTCTTATTTCGTTTTTTGATAGTCGTTTTTTGATAGACAGGTATATTGGCGGAGGGCGTAGTAATAGGTATATTGTTGTTAGTGATATTATTATGAAGAGCGAGAGCGGCGAGTTGTAGTAGAGTGAAAATAACGACTTCTTTTCCTTGTGCGTAGATTGCTTCGGCGGTTTCTTTGTTGAAACCATTTTGTAGTAAAGTGGCGACATCGAGTGTATTGATGTCGGATGTGATTGGAAAATCTGTTTTCATATATGCTATTATATACGATGTAAATTATATTACAAGGGGGACGAAAGGAAACACGCTACAAATGACTGAAATGTTACGAAAAACATTATCCTTCAACAAGTTTGCTCCGTTTTCGATTCTATTGTGTAAGACATCGACATCGGCTTTGTCAATCGTCGAAGCCCAGATATTGTACGGATTAACCAACCCCGCCAGCAAGTTTCCTGGACCGCAACAGCAATCCCAAATGTAATACTCGTCATGCCAGTCTTCGCCGAAAACCTTTGCCAAGTATTCCTGCGATTTTACTACCCAAATTTTGGGTGTAGGAAATACACCTTTGCGCATTCGCTCATCATCTTGTAATAATATACTTTGTTGCTCTGACATTATCTTTTCAGAAAACCATACTCATATACTTTTGTCCGAATGTTCAATGCCAACGTTCTCAACGCATTTTTCAACGCTTTGTCGAGTTCGTTGAATTTTTCGTCTTTTGATTTCGTGTTCATTCTGCCTTGCTTGTTTCGCTCTTTGAAGAATTCTCTAATTTCATAAAGCGAAGCATCGACCGGCGGCGTGCGCAGTTTTCTTGTCTTCTCGTGATAGTATATCCACAATGCTTTTCCTGCTGCTAATACCGCTTCGGCTTCCTTGCTAAACTTGTCCCGCTGTTTCAAATAGCCGGACATAAAAGATGAACGAAAATTATCTTTTGCGCTCACTTCTCTTGCCGTAAAAGGAATCCAATGGTTAACGCCGGATTGCGACGTAATTTTATTCTTCTCATGAAACAACGAAAATATCAAGCAATCGTTCAGGAATTTGGTGTTTCGTTTATACCTTTTATCTGGAAACAAAAAAGGATCATTATGCCGAATCCATTTTTCTTTGTGTGGAACAGTCAAACCGATACTGTGCCGAACAGCGAGATAGATACATGACTCAATGAGATTTTCTTCTGTAACAGCAACACTCTTACAGCCATAGGGCAACTGTTCCTTTGTGTTGCATAGACAGATGTACTGGTTGTACTGAAACTCGTTTAACTTGCAACTCAAAAAGCCGATGGGACTATCGCCGGTCTTAACAGATTCCATCCATTCGTTAATGTATTGATGTCCATTATAAAAATGTTTGTGTCCGATGAACCACCCTTTTGCATCATAAACATCCGTTTGAATTGCTTGCGGAAAATCATTGACAGACGAAAAACTCCAAACTAAAAAACCTATCGGAAATTGCCCTTGAACATTATCAAATGTATTCGATAGACAAATGAATCCGCCGCGATAATCTGCTTTGAAAAACTCTCGGTACTTGCGAAAGTTATAAGCACTGACATATTTTATCGAAGCAAACGCCGCCAAATGTGCTGCTGGCATTGCTTGACGAGTATGCCCAAAGAAAAGAGCGGACAGTTCATTCGTTGCTTTGCCGATGAGCGGTTTGAATTCCTGATTTACCGCATAATTTGTTGCCACGCCGGATTTTGTTCGCCCTGTATAGTTGCCTCCCTCGGCATACGGCGGATTGATATAGATTATCAATTTCTTTTGTTTTTCAGGATCGTTGATAATTTCACGCAACCCTTCCGGCAATGTTGAAAAATCATCACTCAGAAAATCGAAACGAAAAACATGCGAGTCCAACAGATTGCACTTGCGGTTGTTAATACTCGTATGCAAAATGTCCACGTCTGCTTGGTCTATCGTTGAAGCCCAAATGTTATACGGATTAACCAACCCCGCCAACAAGTTTCCCGTGCCGCAACAACAGTCCCAAATGTAATACTCGTCCTGCCAGTTTTCGCCGAAAACTTTGGCAAGATACTCCTGCGATTTTTCCACCCAAATTTGCGGCGTAAAAAACGAACCCTTACGTTCCCGAATGTCCTGCGGAACGAGCAAGTCCCGACGGTCTTTCATGTAATCCCAAAACTCCTCCTTCGGCGGACGCTGATACCTTTCCCAAAAAAGTTTATGCGCCTGTCCGCCGTCCCGAAAATAAACTTCTTCAATCAACCGCTTCGGCTTGCCCGTTATGGAAACCTTGACCTTGTAATAATCGTGCTGCAACACGACATTCAAATCTTTGAAATCCGCAAGCGTGATATTTTCCTCCGACAGCAAATCGCCGAGATAAAAATCGCCGTCGATCAAACTATACTCCCTTTGAGTGTCGCCATTGATGTCTATCGAAGGTCGCACGGTTTCCAACCACTTCATAAAAACCGTCACGAAATTGTTCTTGTTGATTTGCGCTTTCGCCGTGCCGGGCTGACCGAGTACAAAATTGTCCCTGATAAAACCGAGAAGTTCCTGCGTATCTTTGGCATAATGAAAAACGACGATATTGTCCAAATACTTTGCGACCTGATCGACCGTCTTTTTGGAAACGGACGAGGGACGCTCCGTCCAATCGAAATCGTTTAGATGGAAAATTTCCAGAGCGTTGTAGTATTCGACGAAGGCGATTTTTTCTCTGTCGAAGACACCGAGAAACTTCGGCGGCATTTCTCCAGCGTCGATTTTTTTCTTGATGGTGAGCAGCAGTTGGGCGAACATTTCCAACACGCCGGTCGGCTTGTCTTTCGATTCTGCCCAGAGGCATGTTTCGGCAAAGAAATTGCCTCTTTCGTGATAGACCAGAAAGTCGATGCGTTCGTCTTCGACATCGACATCGTATTCGGCGAAGAACGCTTCTTTGACCTTCAGACGTAAGTCCTGTTCGCTCTTGACTTTCGCAAATTCTTTGACCTGCGAAAGCGTCTGGTGCAAGAGAAGGGGGGGCTGTTTTGTCATTATCGACAAGCGTTCAGGTTCTTCGGAGCGACGTTGCGTATTCTAGCATATTGTCTGGCGTAATGTGCCGCTCACCAATGGCACGAGTATCAAGTCCTCGGAATAACGATTTTGGCAGTTTCCGAACAAATCTAATCAACGTATGTATTATCTTCGAAAAAGTTTTCGTGGCGGACGATGCCGGATTCTTCTTCGACTTCGGTATGCGTCTGCCAACGCCAACGTCTTGGAGCGGCACGTTTTTCCTGATGGGTCTCTATGCGCGGATCGACGGTGAAACCCAGCAAACGCAAAACAGAGACCCACCAAGTTGGCTCGGCAATTGTCTTGACTTCAATGATTTCCGGCGGTTTTTCTGGTTCAAGATAGAGTTTCCGCATGGAGAGACGTTGTCCGAAATCCCCGCCGCAACGGCTGCACGGTGCCTTATTTTTTGGCGGTCTCACCGTATGTCCGCAGGCTTGGCAGATATATCGGTACTCCCAAGGTCCGTAACCGTAACTCCTCTCTTTCATGGCGGGGAAGTATAGCATACGGGAGAACAAAAGGGAAGGTTCCCCAGTATCATAGAAGATGTGCAAGATTGCGTTTTTGCCATGAAAGCCGGGAGTGCAACGCACACAATGACAACATGCGATAGCACCCGCTTGAAATCCGCCGCCGATAATGTTACGATAGCACCCGAAGTGTAAATTACAGCAGAATTTATTGAGGAGAAAACCGATGTACCGTATCCTTTTGGTGTTGATTACAATGCTCGTGTCTCTTCCCGGTCTTGTCGCAGAGAAGTACAAGGGTCCCAGTGCCATTTGCACCACCAGAGATGGCGGCACAATCTACGTCGTCAACAGAGATGCTCACGAAATTGCCGTCCTGAGCACCGCTCGCGACAGAATTATCCGAACCCTCACTCTGGAAGAGGGCTTTTTACCCGAAAGTGCTGTTCTCAGTGCCGACGGACGAACGCTGTACGTTGTCGGCGGCGCTCACAGAGGTCGGGTTTTGGCAGTCGAACCAGCGACTGGTAATGTTACGAAAACTGCCGCTGCCGGTCATACACCGATGGGAGTTGCGATTTCGCCGGACGGCACGAAACTCTTCGTTTGCAATCAGTTTACAGCCGACGTGAGTGAGTACAGTTTGCCTGACTTGGAATTGACCCGAACGATTAGCGTTGTTCGGGAACCCCGTGCCCTCGTCGTTACCAAAGACGGCAAGTACGTTCTCGTTGCCAATGCGATTCCGCTGATGCCCGGTAATTTTCCCGAAGACCCCGACGCTGACATTTATGTTGCCGCCGAAATTTCGGTCATCAACGTTGAGACGGGCGAAACCAAGTCCATCTATTTGCCGAACGGCAGCGGTGCGCTGCACGGAATGTGCATCACGCCGGATGGTCGATATGTTTATGTTACAGAAATCATCGCTCGGTTTTTGCTCCCCACCACGCAAGTCGAACGCGGTTGGATGAATACTGCCGCCATTGCAATCATCGACACCACGAAACTCGAAGAAGAGTGCGGCGGTTATGTCAATGCCGTTTTAATCGACGACGTCGACCTCGGCGCAGCCAATCCTTGGGGCATTACGACCTCAGCGGAGGGCAACACAATCTACGTGGCTGTTGCCGGCACCAGCGAACTGATTACCATTGATGCCGTTGCGATGCACCGGAAACTGGACGAACACGCAGAAGCCCGGGACGGAGCAGGACTCCGTGTCGAAGTATCAGATGACCTTGCGTTTCTCGCCGGTATGAAAAGGCGGATCAGGCTTCCTGGAAAGGGTGCCCGACCAGTTGCTGTTGCCGGAAATAGTATTTATGTCGGAATGTATTTCAGTGATACGCTCCAAAAACTTGATACAACGCAGTTGCGCCCCACTGAAGTCGCGCTGGGTCCCAGACCGGTATGGACACCGGAACGCCGCGGTGAAATCTGGTGGAATGATGCGACCCTTTGCTTCCAACATTGGCAGAGTTGCGCCAGTTGCCATCCCGATGCAAGAATGGACGGCTACAACTGGGACTTGCTCAACGATGGAATGGGTAATCCCAAGAATGCCAAAAGTTTGCTCCTTTCGCACAAAACACCGCCGACGATGTGGGAGTCGGTGCGGGACAATCTTGAAATCAACGGCTGGGACACCGAAACGCAGGGAATCGAATGCATCCGCACGGGATTCAAATGGATACTCTTTACGGAACCAGACGAAGAAATAAGCAAAGACATCGATGCCTATCTGGCATCATTGCAGCCGGCACCGAGCCCCTATTTGGTGGATGGTGAGTTGAGCGAAAGGGCAAGGCGAGGAAAAATACTTTTTGAAGACCCGAGAATCGGGTGTGCGGTCTGTCATCCAGCGGATACTTACTTCACCGACATGAAAATGCACGATGTCAATTCGAGAGCATACTTTGACCGGACAAGTTACTTTGACACTCCAACATTGATCGAAGTGTGGCGGACTTCCCCCTATTTGCATGACGGTCGGTACGTGAACATGAGGGATCTGTTTTCGCACGGTATTCACGGCGATACGCTGGGAGATGTCGGCAGTTTGACCGACGACCAACTCGACGATCTTGTAGAATACATTATGTCGTTGTAGGCAGAATCAAAGAACCGGGGACAAAGGTTCACGCCCTAGCCCCCGGCTCCACGCCTGTCAATTTAGGCAATCTGCACAATTTTTGCCGGTTGCGCCGTAAAAACCAATTACGCCCTCTTTTTCTGCCGATACACAGGGTAACGATTGTGTCGAATTTTCCTGCCGTAAAACTATGGGGCTCGGTCTCAAATCTGCCATCTACACCGCCAGCAGCGGGATGAAAGCGTCCGAAAAAACAATCAACGTCGCCGGTCATAACCTCGCCAATGCCAATACCACAGGCTACAAATACGAACGAGCAGACTTTGCCAGTTTTCTCTCCTACACCTATCACTACGGCACCTCGCCCGGAATGGGATACACCGCCGGAACAAATCCCATCCAAATCGGAATGGGCGTGAGCCTCGCCGGTGTTACCACCAACTTCTCGCAAGGAGGATTCAGAGAAGGAATGACCAACACCGACATCGCTATCAACGGTATCGGCTTCCTCATCGTTCAACAGCCCGGTGCAACCGTCAATGCCTATACCCGAAACGGTGCGCTCAAAGTCAACAATAATCTCACACTGACCACCAACACCGGCGAATACGTGATGGGATTCGGCATCAACGACCGATTTCAAATCCAATACGATGCCCTGACACATCTGCGAATCCCGATTGGAGAAATGCACATCGCCGAACAAACCAGCACCGTTTCCGTCGAAGGATTGCTCAATGCCACTGGCGACACAGCCACACAAGGGACGGTGTTGCAAACACCGCCGATGACCGATCTCTCCAAGTCCGCTCCCATTGACGAAGGCACCACTGCCATCACGCCGTTGCCCCGACCGCAACTCAACAGCGATACCAATGCGACCGGAACTGTCGCCGGTGGCAACGTCGAAACAGGCGATTATCTCTATCGGTTCGTCTTGGTCGATGCCAATGGGGTCGAATCCGATTACTCCGCTCCGATTAACGCTGCCGTTCAAGGCGGCGAAAACGCAATCGTCTTGAGCAATTTGCCGACCGTCCAACCGGGATACAGCACTCTTCGGATTTACCGAGCCGTTGCCCCCGGCGATCCCACGCAAACGCCGGTATTCTATCAGGTTGCCGACTTGGCATCAGGCGTAAGTTCTTACACCGACACCGCTTCGACAGCGAGCATTGCTGATCCGGCAAGGCAACTCAACCAGAGCCGACTGGGGGAAAGTCATCAATACAGTTACCAGTATTACATTACCTACACCGATGATTTCGGCAACGAAAGTTTGCCGGTCGCCGTCGGCAATCCGTACAATGTCAACAGCGGTCAGGTAACGCTCTCCGGTTTGCCGGCGGTTGATCCGGCAAACAATCCAGATAACTGGACGGGTCGAAAACTGTACCGCAGTTCCGGCTCCGATCCGACGGATATTCACCTCGTCGGCGAAATCCGCAATATGGACCCCAATGTAACATTCATTGACCGAATGTCCGATGCAGAGTTGATCCAACAGCAAGCCATCAGCGAAGCCGGTCGCGGAGATGTGTTGATCAACCAAAACACACGGCTCATTGATGTCGGTCAGTTCGTTCACGGTCAGTTCGTCCGTGCCTTTGATGTCGGTACATTGACATTGACTCCCCAGAAGGGAACGCAGAATCTTCGGGCGGCAACGATGGAAATCACGGAGGAAACAACGGTTAACGATTATTTGCTTTTCCTGAATGAGGCGTTTGGTATCCGCAACATTGCGGACGGTATTCCGCCGGATCAAGGGGAACTCGGTCGCACAATCAACGGCGGTTCGCAGGGAGCGGCGGTGATGGATGGTTCGTTGTTCCTGCTCGGCAATGCGGGCGTGGAAAATGCGTTGAGTCTTCGTCCCAGTGATATGCAGTTGCAGACGGCATCGGGACCGAATCCGCAGTTGATCAATCTTGGTTGGGGACAAGACCCTGCCAATCGGCAGGATGCCGTCGGGGCAGGTGTGAAAACCGATTTTCAAGTCTATGATTCGCTCGGTTCGCCGATTACGGTGCAGGTGACGTTTGTACTGGAATCGAAAAGCGACACGGAAACGTTGTACCGTTGGTTTGCGGATTCTTCGGATCATCAGCCGATTGATGGTACGGCGATTGCCACGGGGACGGGACTGATGCGGTTTGACCAGCATGGTCGGCTGATAGGGTCGGACAATACGACGATTTCGGTGGAGCGGACGCATGTTGCGTCGGTGAGTCCGCTTGATTTTGATTTTGACATGAACATTGGTGCGTTGATGGCATTGGCGACGGCTTCACCGGGTGTGCGGCAGACATATCAAGACGGTGCTGGTGCGGGCACATTGTACGATTTTACGATTTTGCCGGATGGTGTCATTATGGGTCGTTTCACGAGTGGCGCGGAGCGTCCATTGGGACAGATACCGTTGGCGACGTTCCGCAATCAGGAGGGGTTATTCAAGACTGGGGACAGTTTGTTTTTAGCGGGTACGAATTCGGGCGATCCGATGATTAACATCGCGGGCAGCGGCGGAATTGGTACGATTCGGAGTCATTCGTTGGAACTATCGAATACCGATATGGGAGCGGAAGTGATCAATATGATTTTAGCCTCTGCGATGTATCGTGCAAACGCCAAAGTGATGACGACCTCGAACGAAATGTTCGACGCACTGTTGAGGATTAACTAAACCACTTTCTCGCTTTCATGGGCGAGTCCTGTAACACATCTATGAGACGTGCATTAATCAGTCTTACTGTAGTTTTAGCAATTTTCACGGGGTTCGGCTTACTCGGCTGGTACTTTGCGAAGGACGGCATCCGTAACAAGTCGGAATATCGGCTCTCCGCCGATAAAATTATCGTTTCGCCGCCGCCCAATTGGGTTCCCGGCCGGTTCGTGGAAGACGTTTTGCCGAGTTCCGGGTTGAACCAAACAGGGTTTCTACTAGACAAAACACTGCCACAACAGTTGACGGAAGCCTTCGCTGCCTATCCTTGGGTCGAGCGAGTCAAGCAGGTTGTTCCCCGCTATCCTTCCGGTGCGGAAGTGATTCTTTTTTATCGTGAACCGACCGCACTCGTAGAGGTGCCGCAGCATGGTATTTTTTTAGTGGATCGTAACGGTGTTCTGTTGCCGCCGGAGTATCTTTCGGAATCAGATTCCGACAGTCGGAGCAGATATTTGACCATACAGGGAGTTCGATCGATGCCGCTCGGTTCGGTCGGTACACCTTGGGGCGATCCGATGGTTCACACAGCGGCGCAATTGGCGGCGGCACTCACGGATATTACCGAACCGTTGAACTTAGCACTGATCATTCCGGCAGGGGAGGCGGCACTCGAAGGTGTACGGATCGTTTGTCGATTACAAACCGCTGCCGGAACGGAAATTTATTGGGGCACCTTTTCGCCTGACAATCCGAAAACGGAAGCAAAGAAAAAAAGGCTCTGGGTATTACATGAACAGTTTCGATCCCTTGACAATGTTCCCGCCTCGCTCCAACCGATTGATTTGAGCAGAGAGTAAGAGTCCATTCTCTGCGCTAGTGTTTTGTTAAATAATTATTGGGATGAAAGCCGGGAGTGTAGGCGATAGCCGTAGCGACCGGATCGAACGCGGAGTACCAGCTAAATATCCTGTCACTGCGCTGCGCTCCCGGCTTCCATTACTATCCCAAGTTTTAACGCTAACAAAGGGCTAGTCCAAAGCGAAATCGAACGTGTTGAGCGATTTCGCTTCAACTTTGATGTCCTTGAACGGAGACGTTTGAGCCGACCCATACTGTACCGGTAACATATCCCTCAAAACTTTTTCGTCAACTTCTACTTCCGCTCCGTCGGGACCTTCGGATGAAAGAATCTTTCTTCCGGTCGGAACCCCCTCTCTTTTACTGATTGTAACAGTGTACGTTCCCGGCTCCGCTCCATTCGCCCCAAATGAAGTCATCAATGTATATTTTCCGGCGGCATCCGTTCTTCCGCCGGCAGTACTGCCGGAAGTATCCGCAGGAGTAAACGTTACCGACGCTCCCTCGACAGGCGAACCGTTATGCGTTACTGTCCCCTCAACACGGTAGGTTTTAAGACTCGAACCGCCGCAACCAGCGACGAAAGCAATGAGAACAAGTAACGGGAAAGCGGCGAAATGATGGTATCGTATTGTCATTATCTATTCCTTCTTGGTTAAAGGTGTGTGAAAATTTGATTTTTCCAAACGTCCACCGAGCCGCTGTCTTTCGACAGCAACTCTGTGAACGTTTACCGACTGAAGAGTTACGGCAGTGCTACTGACTCATTGCCGTCGATGGAACCGAGCGCACCCCAAACTCCGTAGGGAGACACACCCGTGTACGCAGTGTTTGTCAGCAAATTAACTCCTGAGAACTCTGTTGCCGACTGATTGGTTCCGACGTTAACCGAATCGTTGACAAACCGCCCCGAACCGTCCAGCAAACCAACATTAACACCGCCAGGGTGGTTACTGCTTGCGGTGATAAAACCTTGGGCTTCGACCCAATGCTGATCCTGATAGTCCGGTCTATGCACGCAACTGGTAGAATTCGGAGGCAACGTGGTGGTGAACCCAGAATAAACCAACGCGGCATGCGCCCAACGCAATCCTTTCCGTCCTTTTCCTCGGTCTGTATTTAACATTCCGTTTTGCCCTCTGAAGTCAGCACAGGCTTGCGGTGAGTCCAGCGGGTCCACTCCCACGACGGCAATCTTGATTCTGTTTTCTGTATTTTGATTCAATCCGGCAAGGGATTCGGAAAGTGCAATCGTATTGCTAGTACCGTCGGAAATTGAACTCATTGTGCGTGCGCCGGGACCGCCTTCTCCCCGAGCGAAAAGTCCCCGAGCCCGATTAGCCCAATCGCGCTCCATCGCCAAATCGCCCCAACAACCGTGGTAACTGGTTCGGGATATTTCATTATTAGGCGATTGCGCTACATTACTGTCTGAAGGGCAACGGAGAGCAACAATAGAGCCAGTACGGAAAGGACAGCTAACGGCGGCATCATCCGGACCTACGGGGTGGCTGTTGTGATTGCCCGGGTGGAACGCGTTAGTATGACCAGGTTTATTCGAACATTGCTGGTTGGCACCTACGATGGAATCGTAAATAGCATTTTGCTCGATGAAGGGAAGAAGCCCAATAAGGAAACCATACAAATGTATGTCTCCCAATGAACTGTTCGGATTATTACGTTGTCTGAAACTCATCCACATCGGATCACGACTACCCGCAGGAAACCGGGTTTGGACATCATGAAAATTGTGCAACGCCAGACAGAGTTGTTTGGTGTTGTTTGTGCACTGCATTCTTCTTGCGGCTTCGCGTGCTGCCTGTACGGCGGGCAAAAGAAGGGCGATGAGCATGCCGATAATGGCGATAACGACGAGAAGTTCGACGAGAGTGAATGCTCCCTCTCTTTGTTGACGTAAGCCCTTATGGTTTAAGGACTTACGTTGCCCCCCCCCCCCCCCCCCACTCCCCTTTTTTTTCCCCTTATTTTTTTTTTTTTTTTTTTTTATTTGTATATTTTTTTTTGTTCTTTTTTTTATGCGA
>Ga0099364_10011453_pt1 | contig 12128 bp, 11 predicted proteins | sample TergutTh196P3_FD_73070 | JGI IMG/M metagenome (GOLD analysis project Ga0099364, IMG submission 73070) | Microcerotermes parvus P3 segment gut microbial communities from Pointe-Noire, Republic of the Congo - Th196 P3 | ecosystem: Host-associated > Arthropoda: Insects > Digestive system > Gut ...
TTGAATTTTATAGAGTTACGGTTTCAGGTCGCCTGTAACTGTAAGACATTAAAATAAAAGGAGTTATATTTTAAACTAAGAATTAAGAATGATGAATTATGAATTTTGAAAGGACGCAGGCAAACTCCGCCGCTACAAGTAGGTTATCGATTATCCTATAAAAGCGGGTAACCGTGAAGGTTACCCCATAAGTGTCAACTTTCCCTCCGTAGCGGCAATCTCCGATTGCCATAAACCATCTGATAAAGCCAATCGGAGATTGGCACTACGGCATGAAATTATCAAAAGTTGACACACATGCCGTAAAGGTTACCCCTACGATAATTATTAATTATTAATTTTTCTTCTCTGTTTTTGCCCAGCTGTCTTTTAAATTCACTATTCTGTTAAATATGAGATTATCTTTGGTGGAATCGTAATCTTCCCAGAAATAACCTTGCCTTAGGAATTGGAATTTTTCATTTTTATCAGTGGTTTTTAAAGATGGTTCTGCTTTGGCGTTATTTAAGATTTTTAGAGATTCAGGGTTGAGGTTTTCTGTAAAATCAGAGCCTTCTGTTATGTCCATAGGGTCTATTTTATTAAATAAATGTTCGTAGAGTCTTATTTCTACATCTAGGCAATGGTCTTTTGATACCCAGTGTGAAGTTCCTTTCACTTTTCTGCCGTCATTTGTCCAGCCACCCTTGGAGTTTGGGTCATAAGTGCAGATTAGTTTTATGACATTTCCATTTTCATCTTTTATTACTTCAGTGCAGGTTACATAATATGCGTGTTTTAGTCTAACTTCTGCACCTTTTGTAAATCTAAACCAACCTTTGGGTGCTTCTTCTCTGAAATCGTCTTTTTCTATGTAAATGGTTCTAGAAAAAGGTATCTCTCTCTTTCCTGCATTTTCGTCTTCTGGATTATTTTCGGCTTCTAAATATTCTATTTGATTTTCTGGGTAGTTTTCTATTTCTACTTCTAGTGGGTCGAGGACAACCATAACCCTTTTCGCTCTTTGATTTAGGTCGTCTCTTAAGCAAAACTGTAATAATTCAAAATCAACGACAGAATTGGCTTTAGCTACCCCTATTTTATCACAAAAATTTCTAATAGATTCAGGGGTAAAGCCTCGCCTACGCATGCCTGCTAAAGTAGGCATTCTGGGATCGTCCCAGCCATTTACATAATTTTCTTTAACTAGGGTCAGTAATAATCTTTTGCTCATCACAGTATAGGTTAGATTTAAGCGGGCAAATTCTATTTGTCTGGGTCTGGCTGGTATAGGCAGCTGATCTAAATACCAGTCGTATAAAACGCGATTATCCTCAAATTCGAGAGTGCAACAGGAGTGGGTAATATGCTCTAAGGCATCAGAGAGCGGATGCGTAAAGTCATACATAGGATAAATACACCAGTCATCACCAGTTCTGTGATGTGAAGCTTTTTTGATTCTATAAACTACGGGGTCTCTCATACAGATATTCGGATGAGCCATATCTATCTTTGCCCTCAGAGAGTATCGTCCGTCCTCGAAATCGCCCGATCTCATCCTACGGAATATCTGGAGACTGTCTTCGATACTACGGTCTCTAAATGGGCTATTTTTGCCTGCTTCTGTAAGAGTGCCTCTGGTCTCTCTTATTTCAGCTTGTGAAAGTTCGCAGATATAAGCTTTACCTGTTTTTATAAGAATTTCAGCAAATTCGTAAAGTTTCTCAAAATAATCAGAGGCATAAAATAGATTATCGCCCCAGTCAAAACCGAGCCATCTGACATCTTCTTGTATAGAATCTACGTATTCGGTGTCTTCTTTGACAGGGTTTGTGTCGTCAAACCTGAGATGACAGGTTCCGTTATAATCACGAGCTATACCAAAATTATGACAAATAGCTTTGGCGTGACCTATATGTAGATAGCCGTTTGGTTCAGGTGGGAATCTGGTTATTATTTTATTATGCTTTCCACTTTCGAGGTCAGCATCGATGATTTGACGTATAAAGTTTTTAATTTCTGTGTCCATTTTTCTTTCTCCTTAATATTAAATTTAAAATCTAGCTACTCTCAGCCCTATCAGTGGGTTTTTTAGAGTAGGAGCGAAATTTCTATGATCTCTTACGTTAATAAAATCTCTATTATTAAATTTTTTAAACCCTAAGCTGTTATAAAAAGCCTCTCTTTCTGCTGTAGGGTAATTAAAATATCTTTCCGGGATATTTCCTACATCGTCAAATCTCCATTCTCTGACATTTCCTAAAAAATCATAGAGTCCATTTGAGTCTTTGTTTTTAGTTCCCACAGGATGAGTTTGATTATCAGAATTTGAATATATCCAAGCATATTCTTCTAAATTTTCAAAGATAGAATTATCTAATTTATCGTATAAATAAGACCATTCTGCATGGGATAATAGCCTATATCCGTTTGCATTAGGGTCAGGTTCTATATTATTCCATAAAGCTGCTACATGATTTGGTATTCCACCAAAACCAGCTGTCCATTCGTAAACGTCTTTAATAGGCTCGTCAGTTCTATGAACATCTCTATGATAAAAATAAACAGGTTCCAGTCCATGAGCTAAACTCAAAAGATTACAAAAAACAAGAGCATCATACCAGCTAATCCTTTCGACAGGCAAGTTCTCTCCTTTAAAGGCAGATGGGTTTGAGTTCATGATTTCTTCAAAAAGAATTTGTGTCACTGGTATTTCAGAGATGTAGAATGACCTTATATTTGGGTCAGATGGGTTTATGTTTACCATATTAAAATCATTGGCAAACAATAAACTAAGGTTTAAAAATAAAATGATAATTATATAACGAATAAGTTCCTCCTTTGGTGACTGATGCCCTTCATTGTTTCAGTTTTGTTAGTATTTCATAGACGATACTTTTCTCTATGCCTAATTCTTTAGCAATAGATTTAGCAGCCATAGAAATCCTTTCTGTTTTATATGAGTTTTCATAAATCTTTATTATATGAGCGTTTAAATCATCGATCATTTCTTTATAATCTAATTTTAAGATAATAACAAACTCTCCTTTTAAGGTGATATTGTCTATATTTTGGATTAAATCAGATAATTTTCCTCTATAAAAAGATTCATATATTTTACTTATTTCACGAGCTATACATAAATCAGCCTCTTGAAATGTGTCTTTTATGTAATTTAATGTTTTAATAACTCTATTAGGGCTTTCATACAGTATAATAGGACATTTTAAAGTCTTAATTCTTTGAAATAAAGACATTCTGTCTTTTTCCTTATTTGGAAAAAAGCCTGCCATGTAAAACTGTTCTGTATCAAATCCAGAGGCTACTAGTGCAGGTATCAGTGCAGTGGCACCAGGTAAAGGACATACCTTTATTTCATGTTTTAGAGCTTCTTTGACAATGATATTTGACGGGTCTGAAATACCCGGTGTGCCAGCATCTGAAATAATAGCGATGTTTTTACCTTCTTTTAAGAGGTTTATTATTTCGCTGCATCGCTCTTTTTCATTAAATTTATGATAGCTACGCTGAGGCGTGGTGATATTATAATGCTTTAATAAAACCTCAGATGTTCGAGTATCTTCTGAGTAGATAACATCAACTTGTTTTAGAACTTCAACTGCTCTAAAAGTTATGTCAGAAAGATTTCCTATGGGGGTGGGGACTAGGTAGAGGGTGGATGGCTGATAGTTATTTTTCATATATACAAATCGTTAATCATCAAACAAGTTAAATTCTAGTTTATAGTATAGCTCAATATCTCTCAATAAATCATTAATAGAAGTTTCTGTTAAATCATTTAACCATATTCTTAATTCATTTATGGTTATAATCTCTTCTATCGCTTTATCATATCTATCTTTAATGATTTTCATTCCACCAGATTTCTTTTCTATGTATTTGTTCAGGTATTCATGAATTGATTCTTTGCTTTGGAGAGTTTTAATTACAAAAGTTATTGGGAAATGTAATACTTTATCTATATCTAAAAGATATTTGTCATAATCATTTACTTCTGAGACTTGAAAAAAACGACCTAATGGTTTCATTACAAAATCAATGCCACCATCGTTAGCATTAGTTCTACCTGTTTTATATAAAGTTAGATACTCTTCTTTTAAGTCATTGATTGAATATCCTATATAAATTTTTTTATTTTTATAGTGGTTTTTCAGAATAGAATATGATACTATTTCAAAAATTCTTGCTTCTGTATTTTCATCAAGCATTTCAGATATTTTTATTTTCTTGTCTTTTGCTGAATCCATTCTTATAAGGTTTTCAATGTCATTACTCAGTTTGTTGTCCTTTTTCTTGAGTAAATAGATATATTTTTCAATGATTTGAATAGCTACTTTTGAAATATCTATTTTATTTACATATAAATAATCTATATGGATAGCATATTTCCCATCATTTATGACAATTAAATCATTGTTGACATTCGCAATCTTGTTTTTAAACTCACTGTTAACCCTTGAATTAAGGGCATGATTTTGGAGCTTATTTCCTCCATATAAACCTCTATAAAATTCAAATAATTTTGAATAGTCATAACCTAAAAAACTTTGATATTCTATAGGTTTGTTATAAAATTCGTCTTTATAAAAATAAAGTAATGAATAAATTGCATAAATATTTGCGAGGTTTCTTCTGGTTTTAGAGTTTCCACTAATTGCACCCATTTTTAAGTTTAAATATTTTAACAAAGGACTATTGTCAAATAACTCATTTATATTAAGTTTTGTATTTTTCTTGTAGTATTTATTTAAGATTATTTTTGTGAACTCTTTCATATCATTGATTTTTACTTATTAACATATCAAAAGTCAATTGATTTGAATTGATATGATCTTTCTTTGATTTATTCATGGTTTTTCTTGATTTATCCTTTGTTAACAATTCATTGTTTAGCTTAAAGTCGATACCTGTTCTGCGAACTCCTATTTTAAAATAATTGGGATTAATCTCAATTCCTATAGCTTTTCTGCCTAATTTTATCGCAACAGCTGAAGTAGTAAATGAACCACTAAATGGGTCTAATACTATGTCGTTTTTGTTGCTTGATGTAAGTATAATTCTTCTAAGTAATTCTTCAGGTTTTTGAGTTGGATGATTTTCATATTCGTCCATTTTATATCGAACTCTATTAAATGACCATACATTACCCGGCACTTTTTGTTCGTTGTATGGTTGTGGCGGGTTTTTACGATAATCGATTAATTTTCTTTCAGAACCTGTCCGAGTATCTATCATGATGTCTTTATAATTAAAAATATAATTACTTTTTTTGTCGTGAGTTATCATTAAAATAGGTTCATATAAAGAGCCAAATTTGTGCTTTGATTGAACGCCAGATGAATCATAAACCCAAACAATTCTGTTTATCACATAATAATTTTCATCGACATATCTATCAAGGATAGGCATGTATTGTGTGGAAGACATAAAATACATTGTTCCATCATACTTGAGGACTCTCATGCACTCATCTATCCACATTTTGCACCATAAAAAGTATTCATTAATATTTTCAAAGGTATCTTTATTTGTTCCGAAATCCTTTCCTATGCCATAAGGTGGGTCTGCAAATATTAAATCTATTGAGTTAGATTTTATTTTTTTTAACTCATTAAGGCAATCCCCTAATATAACACAAGACATATTGTTTTCTTTTTTTTCAATATCGATGTTATCTTTAAAAATATTTATCATAGCTACTTAATTACGCCTAATTCTTTCCCTACTTTAATAAAAGCAGCTACAGCTTTTTCTACGTCTTCAGTGGAATGAGCGGCTGAGAGTTGGACTCTTATTCTAGCACGACCTTTTGCTACTACGGGATATGTAAAACCGATGACATAGATACCTTCTTTTAGGAGCATATCAGCCATTTTAACGGCGAGTGGTTCTTCGTAAAGCATGACAGGAACGATAGCGGTATTTCCTTTTACTAAGTCAAAACCTGCTTTTTCCATAAGGTCTCTAAAATGTTTAGCATTGCTTTTTACTTTATTTATCAGGTCTTGTGAATTAGTTAAAATATTTAATACTTCGAGTGTAGCCCCTACTATTGCCGGAGCGAGAGTATTTGAAAACAGATAAGGTCTGGAGCGTTGTCTGAGTAATTCTATGATCTCTTTTTTACCTGATGTGCAGCCACCATTTCCGCCACCAAGTGCTTTGCCGAAAGTAGTGGTGATGATGTCAACCCTGTCTTCGACTCCATAATGTTCTGCTGTGCCGCGTCCAGTTTTTCCGATATAACCAGTAGCGTGAGAATCATCCACTACTACTATAGCATCGTATTTATCTGCTAAATCAACTATCTGGTCGAGCTTTGCGATATCTCCATCCATAGAAAAAACTCCATCAGTAACTATCATTCTATAACGACATTCCTGTGTTTCTTTTAAAATGTTTTCAAGTTCTTCCATGTTTGAGTGTTTATATCTTAAACGTTTAGCTTTACAAAGACGAACTCCGTCTATGATAGAAGCATGGTTAAGTTCATCAGAAATAATAGCATCTTCGTCTGTTAGGACAGTTTCAAAAAGTCCAGTATTTGCATCAAAGCAAGCAGCATAAAGGATAGTATCCTCTGTTCCGAGAAATTCAGAAACCTTTCTTTCTAAGTCTTTATGAATTTGCTGAGTTCCGCAAATAAATCTCACAGATGAGAGACCATAGCCCCATTCGTTCATAATGTCTTGAGATGCTTTGATGACTCTCGGATGATTTGACAAGCCGAGATAATTATTTGCACAAAAATTAAGAACTTCTTGCCCATCAGCTACATTAATATGAGCTGACTGACTCGAAGTGATGATTCTTTCTTTCTTGTAAGTTCCTTGTTCCTTTAGTTCTACAAAAAGTTTTTGTAGGTCGTTTTTGATGTTTTTATACATAGTTTCCTCCGGGAATATTATGATTGCGCTGGATTATTTTGAAATCCGATATTTTTGTTTTCATGAGGTGGCATTTGAGGGAGTTTGATTTCCCCAAATTGTTTTTCAAACTGTTCGATATTTTGTTGTAGTATTTTCAAAAGTTGTTTTGCATGTTGTGGGGTTGTTATGATTCTGCTTAAGATTTTTATATCAGGGATGCCTGGCACTGTTCTGCCGCAGTCGATGATATATTCTGAGGGGTTATTTGAAATCATAAAGAAATTTGTATAAACTCCTTCTCCTACTTTTTCATCAAGTTTGATATTGATTTTTTGTTGTTGAGGTGGTTGCATATTATCTCCTATTTTATAAATTTTCTATGGTTTTTAATGGTTTATGAGCGGTTGCGGGGTTAATTCCGTCTGAACTAATATAACCTAAAACTGGTTTACCGAAAGGCTGACCATCTTTTTCTCTAAATAGTTCTATTTTTATTCTAATATCATTTTCATCGCTACCTATAGGATATGGGTTATTATATAACCAAGCGAGAGCTATTGCAGCAGTGCCAGTTTCTTCGTTGACATTTTTTCTGGTCGAGCCGAGATAAAGTCTTTTTTCGAGAGGAACATTTGGCGAGATGATACATGACGTTACAGAGCCAAGTCTTTTTCCATTTAGATAAACTCCTGTATTTACGATATTTCCTTCAGCGATGATGACAACCATTTTTTTGTCTGTTTTGTCATTTAAGAGAGCTTTTTTTCCTATGAAATCAGGTTTGTTCATGTCGATAGCAGCCGAGAATAAAGGTGCATTTGTAGGAGTATGAAAATTATCATATTCAGCACCCATAAGAGGCAAACCAACGTTCCCAGCAGAAATTCTATTCTCATCTCTACCACCGAGTCCAACGAGCAATCCACCTAAATCAAGGGCTTTTAGAACTATTGTTTTAAATAAATCTTCACTATGTTTGACGGGGATATAAAGTTCCCAACCCCATCGATTTGTATAACCTGTTCTGCTGAAATAATATGTTTCGTCCTTGATTTCTATTTCATTAAAGGTAAAAAAGCCCATATTTTTTTCAGGATTAGTTCTGTTTTTTAGGACATCGTTACCAAAAATTTCAGTTATAAGTTTATAGGAATATGGACCTTGCACGTCTATTTTAACATATTTATCGGAAATATCTTTTATAAATATTTCTTCATCTTTTCTAGCAAAACTAAAGATATAATCAGCATCGCTGAGATATTCTATATTATCTTTAGTATCTGTTATATCATGTCCTGCATTTAAAACGAGAATAAAAGCATCATCTGATAGTTTCATAATGATTAAATCGTCCCTAACAGTTCCATTTTCATTTAATAATAAGGTATATTTACAAGAACCTATTTTCATGTTTTCTACATCAGCGGGTAAAACTCTATTTAATAAATTCATAGCATCTTTTCCAGAGAAATGCAGCTGAACCATGTGGTCGATATTAAAAATAGCAACTTTATCTATCGCTTTTGCTTCTTCTAAAACGGAAGTTAGGTAATGAACCGCCATATCATATTGTCCGAAATTACTTCTTTGTATAGGGTTACATGGGACATCCATTTTTTCAGAGAGCAGTTTTTGATACCACTCCTCCAGATGATGAACTGCTGTTTGTCGAGGAATCTCAGGGTATTTATAGCCTACATTAGACATATTGCCTCCTATAATATTTATTTTTACTGCAAACAAAAATAAAAATTAGTTATTTTTTGTAAAGTGTTTTTCTAAAAAATCGGTAATTTTCAAGTAAATATCAGGCGTGAATAGGATAATGATATGTAATGGAGGCTAATATATCCAAAAAAATATATTGACAGAAAAGATAGGTTTGATAAATTTGATTTTCGAGTAAGCTGTTGTTTTATGGTTAATAGCATGTGCAATAAAAGCAAATTGTGAATATTTTTTAACAACTGATAGAGGAATACTAAATAAAGATATACCTGAAATAATTCTTATTAACCCTCTCGATTTAATACAAAAATTATATAATTAGGAGAAAAAGCATGAAGGCTGATACATTAGTTCGAACAGAAGGAATGAATGCCCTTATAAAGAGCCTAGGGCTTATCGATGCAGAACGATTTGTTATGCTTATACAAAAGGAGACTTTTGATTACACCAAGTGGCAAGAAAACTTATTTGAAGATATGACAATAGAAGAAATATATAACAATGCTGCTGACATGAGAAAGAATAGATGTTTATGTGAAAACTAAAAAAAGCAAAAAGTCCTTGACAACTTTATTCTATCTTTAGAATTAGACCTAAATAATTTTAAGGAGTTTTATTATGAAAAAGAGAACTTTTTCCTTTTTAATACTGGTCGCCCTGACCTTTATTTTAGTAACGAGTTGTTCAGTTGATAAAAAAACAGAACCTAGAGTTATCTATTTAACGGAGAACGATTTGAAATGGAATTTCATTAATAACGGAACCGAGATAGAGATAACAGATTGTTTAGTATTTCCTTTTGATATAATAATCCCTGATGAATTAATATTTAGACCTGTTACCACCCTTGCAAACAGATCATTTTTTAGAAAAGGTATAAAGTCCATAACTATCCCAAAAGCAGTTACTTTTATAGGTGCTTATGCTTTTGCAAATAATCAGCTAACAAAGCTTACTCTCGGAAATAGGTTAAAATATATTAATGAGGGTGTTTTTATAAACAACAGACTAACCAGTGTGGTTATCCCAGACAGCGTGATAACTATAGAAAAATGGGCATTTATGAATAATCAAATCACTGAGCTTGTCATCGGCAAAAATGTTACAGTGATAGGGGCTTATGCCTTTATGAATAATCAGCTAACTAGTGTGACCATTCCAAATAATGTAACAGAGATAGAAATATCAGCTTTTGCAGATAATCAAATCACTAGGATTACTATCGGGCATAATGTTTTATTTGGCAGCGATACTGCTGGTTTAGGTGGAAACTTTGCTTTTATTTATAATAGAAGCGGTGGGACTTTCACACGACAGTCAGCAAACAGCACTGAATGGGTAAGATCGCGGTAACTTCCGTAGCGCCTATCTCCGATAGGCTTTTTTTGGCAATCGGAGATTGCTGCTACGGGTTTGAAGTTACAGACAAGCCACCGCGCCCCGTGACGGTGTGAACCATCCATGAGGTAACTTTTTTGAAGTTACAGACGAGGTTTTGGGGAGAGCACAGAGAATGAATTAAGAATAATTAATTATAAATCCGAAATAAAATTAATAATATTTCCTTAAAAATACATCGGAGATGTAATCTTTTTCTAGAAAACATGGCAATACCACAAACCCCACGCCGAAGGTGTGGGTCTTTGAGACCTATTTTATAAAGACCCACACCATTCGGCGTGGGGATTTTGTGTTTGGTGTGGTTTCTATAAAGAGTTAACACCTTCGGTGTATTTTTGCGGATTTTTTTGAGGTGAAATGGACGGTGGCAAACACCGCCGCTACGGAATTATGGGTTACACAGATTGCCGCTACGGAGGAAAAGTTGACACTTATGAGATTGCCGCTACGGATTTACATCAAAAAACCATAACTCCTTATATTTAAATACATTACAGCCACAGGCAACCTGAAATCATAACTCTATAAAAATCAATGCTTTACACAGCTGACGTCCAAGCAACGTCCAAGAAAGAAATAACCTCCCAAAAAACAAAATCCAAGTAATATTTTGATACTCGGATCTTGCTTGGACGTTGCTTGGACGTTGCCTGTTTAACTCATTGAAAAATAATGATATTACATTTTTAAAAATTAACTCTTTCTGTAAAGGTGAGAGTTTGAGTTCTACCAGCTGGTATTCTGATATTAAAATCATTTGTAAAGGCATTAATTCTTTCAAAGGCAGAGCTGGGGTTTAGGATTTCAGTGGTTCCGCCTGACATGCCTGAATTTCTGGTTACGGTCACATCTACAGCCTCTGTTTTATTATTTGTCAGAGTTATTTCAAATTCCATAGTTCTGATTCTGTTTGAAGTATTTTGGTTAACAATTTTAGTTTCAGCGATTATATCAAAGGCACTGCCTATTCTGAGCGAGACTTCTTGATTTAGGGAAGTGTTATTTATTCTCGCAAAGCCTACGAACTGCTGGGTATTATCTTTTTCATCTATTTCATAAAAGTTTATATTTCCTCTGGGAAGTGGCACACCTAGTCCGGCTCTTTCAGAATTTGTGAAATTAATAAAAACGTCAACCTCTGCCCCTTGAACCGTGTATTGATATTTTCTAGTGAAATTAACAGTTTTAAGGGGGTAGAGTCTCAGCTGTTTCTCTTGATTATTATCTATATCGGCTGTTTGGTCGAGGGTATATATTCTAAAATCAGAAAAAGCTCTTTCTTCAAAAGATGGAGCTGCACCCATAGCATCAAAAGACATCATGCCTTGCGGAGTAGCTCTGCTCAGCATTTGTTGATGAGTAGAAACATCACCAGCTATTAATTTAAGGTTTACATTTCGATAATCTTTTCCAGAACGGTTATTTATCGTAACCCACGAGTTTAATGTAAAATTATTTTTTCCTAATACAGCGTTATAGGTAGCTCTCCAGTCCATACCGTTCATTAAATAAGATAGGTCAGCCTGATAAGTCGCTGCTCTGTCAGCATTAAGCTGCCATCTAAGAGTAGGTTTTACATAAAAATCATCGGGCATCTCAGGTAATAAAACATTGTTTACCTTTTGAGCATTAATAATATTTAATTCATTTGTAGCTTCATCTCTGATACCATAATTTCCGTGATCAAAGAACATCAGGGTGCCAGAATAATTTTCATTATCAGTAGTGAGTCTGACATTTCTATTGATATATCTTTGCATCATTTTATGTGTATTTGCGAGGTCATATTCAAAGTTTTGGGAAAATAACTGTAGATTTCTATTTCTAGGGATAAAAATCACACTTTCAGTAATGATGGTAGTAGGAATATTTTCAAAGGAAAAATATTGTGTTCCTCTTTGTAAATCAAGGTCTATAGTGGTTTTATAAAGAGCTTGATTTTGGTTATAAATAGTTAAATAATCATTTGCATATAACGATATGCTGATAAATAAAATTAAGATGATAATAAGTTTTTTCATCGTGTTCTCCTATATTTTAGTTTTATTTTTATTTGCATAATAGTAAACTAATAGATGATATATATTTACTATAGCTATAAAAGAGTTTAAATATAATAGTGGGTATGTT
>Ga0099364_10011454_pt1 | contig 12127 bp, 12 predicted proteins | sample TergutTh196P3_FD_73070 | JGI IMG/M metagenome (GOLD analysis project Ga0099364, IMG submission 73070) | Microcerotermes parvus P3 segment gut microbial communities from Pointe-Noire, Republic of the Congo - Th196 P3 | ecosystem: Host-associated > Arthropoda: Insects > Digestive system > Gut ...
GTGATTAACGTCATTACAAATGTGTTCTTTACTGCCATGATTGCCTATGTTCTTTCAAGAAATGAATTTCTTTTACGCAAACCGTTTACAATGGTTTTAGTTCTTTCCATGTATGTAAATGCCGGTCTTATTCCAACCTTCTTCTTAATCAGGAGTTTGGGCATGGTCAACACTTTCTGGGTATACATTATTCCGGGCATTGTCAATGCTTTTAATTTTATCGTAATGAGAACCTATATGAAGTCGCTACCTGAAAGCATCATCGAATCTGCCCGCATAGACGGCTATGGCGATTTTACGATTTTTACCAAAATAGTTCTCCCTCTATGCCTTCCCGTTCTTGCAACCATTGCACTCTTTGTGGCAGTCGGTTCATGGAACTCATGGTTCGATACTATGATTTACAATTCCGGCAGGGAAAATCTGCATACCCTTCAATACAAGCTGATGGAATACCTAGCATCAAGCCAATCCCAAGGACGAAGCGCAGGAGATGCCGGCGCTATGGCTCTTGCAGCCCAAGTAGGCGCAGGAGGCATGGTAACACCCATGAGCATACGCGCCGCCATCACAGTAATCGCCGCCGCTCCCATTTTATTGGTGTATCCTTTTATGCAGCGCTACTTCGTCGTCGGTCTTAATGTCGGCGGGGTGAAGGAATGAGGATTGATATTAAAAAGTTCAATCATATTACAGATTTTCAGGATTCGCTAGACGGCATCTAGCGAATTCAATACTTATGTTCGACTGTTTGCTTTAATCAGAGAATATATTGACCTTTTTGAATGTCAATTATGAAAATTGATTTCCATGTAAAATATCCTCTTTACTTTGTTTTACACAATATCGGTTTAACTCCGTGACAACACCGATGTTATTATTTATATTATGTTATAAAAAAGAGAGCAAGGCGCAATTTGCATTGGAGTAAGCCCCTTCAAAGCCCTTCCTTTGCGCCGAACCAGAGGTTCGATTGTTCCTTGCTCTCAAATTAACCGAAAATGATACTTGAAAATATGAAAGATGGTTTTCAAGGTTTTCTTGTCCAATCAAAATTTTCAATATTCATTCTGAAATGCCTTTTTATAAAAAGTACGGACGCAGAGCCTTCAAAATTTATTCTGGTAATAATAGGTATTCCGTTTTGATAATCAAAGTAACATTCAGCTCTCATTGCCGATACGGCTCCGGACGGTTTTAACCAAACTTGCTCAATATATGTTAAATGTCCGTTTTCTGAAAAATGAGCAATACCTTCAACAGGACCTGCTTGTGTTGATATTGTATAGGATACTAAAGTTATATTATTCAGCGTTGAGATACTTGTGCGTACAGTCAAAGGGGCATATCTGGCATCAAAAGGCATTGCGCCAAATCCTTCTGAAGAATTATTATTACGCTGCCGTTGGTTTCTTCGGTCGGCACTTACGTCTACTCCGTTTCTTAGTACTATGACTCTTTCTTCACTGCCAATCCGTTCATAGCGTGTTTCAGTTATTTCGCTTGATTTAATCCTACCTTGTGCGTCAAGTTCAATTACTTCCGTTACTGTGCGTGATGGCTGAATTTGTGATGTTTGTTCATATAAACGGATGGTTTCTGTCCACCACGTTTCAACGGTATTATGCTGTGCATTAACCAGAAATAACGGAAAAGAAAAAAATAAAGCGCAAAAAGTCTTTATTTTTATATCATAAAAATTGATCATTATCTTTTTTCTCCCTGTTTTTTGTTGTGGGTTTAAGCTCTTTTTCGGCTTGGTTTTGAATTTTTTCATCATCAAAAAAGCCAAAATCTATGGTAGCAAGAGTCAGCCAAAAAGAAAAATCATTAAATGGGTTATAATTCTCTTGCGGTTCTCTTTTCCTACGTTTTTTTTCTTTGTTTGTTTCTTGCATACCTTACTTACCTCTAAATTCCAGTATTTAACATAAAAGTAAACAGAAGGTAAACAGAAGGTAAACAAATGGTAAAATTTTGGTAAACACATATTTACCGTTTTTCTGAATTAAAGATTCCATGCAACAAATAGTTTTACAGCATTATGCCATTTCCAAGTATTAGGAAAACCGTCAAATAAGCCCCATTCCATTGCATAGGAATTGGTAATGCCTAAAGAAATATGGTCTGAAACAAAACGTGAATAAGTAATATCCGAAAACAGCCAATAAACAGTTCCACCTGAAAGGGCACTGGTTCCCGGATAGCTCAACAAAACATAACCTAACAGAGCCGCATCAAGTCTGCCCAGTTTTCTGTTATCCAGATTAAAAAATAATTTTGAATTTAAGCCGTAACCATAATTTCTTAAATCTATACCCTTATATGGTGAATAGTAATTTGATACACCAAAAAAAGTAAAACCTGCATGGTATTTTATTTGCATAACGGTATTCTGCGAAAATATACGCTGATACTTTAACGTCCAGTTCAAAGCGCTGCTGCTCTGATCAATCGTACCATTATATATGCTAAATTCTCCCATAGACACAAAATCAAAGTTGAATGTAAGCCCCATACTCATTGAATTCGTATCAGTATAAATAGGTGAAAACGAAAATAAATAGCCGTCAGAAATTACGCGAATGCCCATATAATTACCCAGATCAAATCCAAAAGACATTGCTAGTTCAAAATGTCTATAGGGAATTTTTGTATCCTGTTCAAAAGGATTGCCATAGACAGTATTAAAGCCAACTTCAGTATAAGGACCTTTGAAAGAAAAAATTTCATGGTCATTGTCTGGGAGTGAATAATAGGTTTGTGCATAACCGCCGCTTAAATAAGTCTGAAATTGAAAGAGGTTTCTTCCGGTACTGGGCGGCTTCCAGCCGGTTACTAAACTATGAAAACCAGCCATAGGGTTGATAAAAAAAGCAATAGGCGCTGGAATACCAGCGGAACGAGCTTCTATATATAGCCTATAAAGCATTTCCCCGACAGCTAAAGAACCGGGGACAGTAGTAAAAAAGTCGTTGATAGATGCATGATTTGATTCAAAAAAAGCTTCCCACGTAAAACTGCCAAAAGCACTAAAAAATACCGATTCATAAAAACCAAATCCATTAACCCGTCCTGCGTTGAAATATAAAGAGCCTTGATATGGATGCCCAAAATTATTCACTTTGAAACCATCGGTGTCTTCCCACCCCCAAGGAATTGTAAAATTGCCTCGAATTGACTTAGTTGTAGGAAACGCCCAAGAAGATTGCATAACAAAACCATTAAACATCATGACGATCCCGTTACTCAGCAGGGCTTCTCCGCTCGCAATTAACCCATGTATTATGGTATCTCCGACACTTCTGGATTCAGGTACATCCCATGCCATGTCTTGAGAAAAAATAAGATTGGTATTAAGCAGCAACAAAAGAATGATTGACCTATAATGCATAATCTAAGTATTTAGAGCAAATGTAAACAGAAGGTAAACAAATAGTAAATTTTTGGTAAACTATTTTAGTAAGTGATATAAAAATAACTGATAATCAGTTTTCATACGATACATATATTATATTAGGTGATATATTGTCATGTTATAAAAAATAATAACCGCATGGATTTTCTGAAATAATATCTCTTTCCTTTATATCTCTATAATCTATTGGAAATGATTTGCAATTAGGCATACGGCATTTATAATATTTCATACATGATGATTTTCCATCGGTATCAAATACTAAATAGGGACATCTCTTAAATGCTAATTTACAACACGCACCGCATTGTAAACATTTCCCATTGCGTTTTGAAGCATTATTGATAATAAAGTTATTACAAAATATGTATATCAGAAAACGCCGTATAACACCTGACCATAAAAATAATTTATTACACATCGAAATATTATTATTCATTGGATTCAATTATTTCTTTTAGCTCAATATGCTGGTTTCTAAATCTTTCTTTGCTTTTTTCGTTTCTAAGCCGAATAACATTTTGAGGGCAAGCGTGGGTACAAGCAAGGCAATTGATACAATAGTCTAGAAATTTTGGCTTTTCCCCTTTTAATCTTACATTGTTTACGGGGCATACCTTTACACAAGTACTGCAATAGTTACAGTTATCTTCAACAGAAAATTTCTTTGAAAGGGTGGGTATTTTACTCCATACCTTAGAAATAATTTTAGTCTTTAGTTTATCAATCCCCGAAACTGGCTGAATATATTTTTTATTTCTGTTAATATCCGAGATAATACATTCAAGGTTCTCATCTATTTTTTTATTCGGTTCATCAGTAATTTGTTTTTCCATGTAATAAATAGGCAAATAGTTATCGACCATTAGGATAGTATCAATAAATGAAAATTCTATACTGTAACGATGTCCAATATTCACAAGATGGCTTACTGCGCCGCCGGCAATATTACCATAAGACAAGATCGCAAAAATATAATCACTTTCCAATTTGGTCTTTTGTAAAAATATTTCTACTATTGGTGGAACACTCAAAGCGTATACCGGAAAAACAAGCCCTATTTTTTCATCGCTAAAATGAAAGTTTTTAGATTTTATCATTTTTGGAATGGAGTATAATTCGCCACCGATTTGCTTAGCGATATACAAATTATTTCCTGTTGCAGTAAAATAGAATGTTTTCAATTTTAATCTCCTCTATTTGGTGAGGGTTTTATTATTGTTCCGACATATATATAGCCCTTTTTATGTTCTATGCTATCGGTTGAAAAAACAAATTTCTCACCAGAATGTTCGGTTGCTATAAATAAATGACATAATGCAATGCCTATATCAATTTTATTCAATTTTGTAAAAACAGCTATGGTAGCTTTTTTATAATAAACATCAATTTTTCCATTGCTTGCTCCAAAAAACCAGTTTTGATTGTTCATAGCTGAGGGAGCAACACGGGCGGCTTCCAGCCTGTCATCTAACCCTTTTGAGATGGCAGCTAATGATTTGCGTTTTAATTCTGTTGGTTCACGATGCGGCGAGCCTGCCGCTTTCCCAAAAGCAAGGGTAATTATGTGAGGCAGCTTTGTTTTGAAAGAGGCTACGGGTTTCCCCATACCAAGCCAGCATGATCCAAGTCCAAGGCTAGATAAATATAAGTCCATTTGTTGAAACATAAAACCGACATTCTCAAAACACCCATAACTTTTTTTACTTGATATAATAAAATAATGTGGCGCTTTTATGGGCTTAATGCTTTTTATACTAGACGTAATTGCAAAAGCAATTTCAATGCCGGAATATAAAGGTTTAAGATTTTCTGCAAAACGTATAATTTTTTCTAAAAGTTCAGGTTCCAAAGGTGTCATATCATATTTGCGTGTTGATTTTCTTTTCCAAATGTAGTCGTACAAATTCATTTTACCCTCCATTAGGTATGATTTATTTCAAAAACCGATACCCGGAACCCCAGACGGTCTGTATATGTACAGGGTCGGTTGGTTTTTTCTCAATTTTTTCTCGCAGACGATTCATATATACTGTAACGGTTTTTAGATCGCCATACATATTTTTTCCCCATAATCTGTCGTAAATCTGTTCTTTGCTGAATACATGATCGGGATTGGATGCAAGAAAATACAACAGTTCATATTCTTTATTGGTAAGTATTATCTCATTTTCTTCTACAAAAACCCTAAGAGTATCATTGTTGATTCTAAGCCATCCAAAATCTATATCGTCTTGTTTTTTAATTTGACCGGAATTTTTGGTAAGCCTCTCATATCGGGCAATGTGGGATTTCACACGGGCAACAAGTTCTGTTATGGAAAACGGTTTTACAATATAATCGTCTGCACCGAACCCAAGCCCCCGTATTTTTTCATTATCTTCTATGCGGGCTGTAACTATCAAAATTGGTATATTTATTCTATCCCGAATTTCCCTGCAAATCTCTATGCCGTCTTTGCCGGGAAGATTTAGGTCAAGCAGTATAAGTGAAAAATTACCTGACAGGGCTTGTTTCTGACCTTCCAAGCCATTATATTCTACAACAACATTAAAACCATTGATTTCTAAGAAATCTTTTTCAAGGGCGGCTATTTCCTTGTCGTCTTCTATGATTAATATGTTTGCTTTTATATTCGTCATTATCTTTATTCTCCTTGTAATAATGGCAGTGTGATTACGATAGCAAGGCCGCCTGCGGCGGGTAATTCCGCGTGTATATTACCGCCCATACGTGCAATGATTTTTTCGCTTATGGCAAGTCCAAGACCAGAACCCAGTTTATTGCGGGAAGGGTCGGTACGGTAGAAAACATCAAATAATTTCGGCAACATATCCGCTTGTACACCGGGACCATCATCTGCAAAATGTAGCATAATAAGGTCATTAACCACTGTTGCGCTTATCTCCATTTGACCACGTTCTTTTGTTTTATACTTTACGCTATTTTCTAAAATGTTAATTATTACATTTCTTAAAACAAGCACATCGGCAGAAACATAAATATTTTTAGGCATTTCGGTGAACTTTATATCAAGTCCGCAGGAAGCATATTCAGAGTATAAATCATCCACCATATCGGAAATGGCAAGGGTTATATTAGTACGCCGCAAGAATATAGGAAATTCATCCATGTCTAATTTTGAAAAGAGAAATAACTGCTCAATGATGTGTTCCATGCTTGAGGCTTTGTTTTTTATAATAGTAAAATATTTTTTTTGTATTTCCAGAGTGGATGCAACCCCGGTTTCTATTCCTTCAATATACCCTTTTATTGATGTTAACGGTGTACGCAGGTCATGGGATATACCCGCAATAAGCTCTCTTCGGTTTGCTTCGTCTTTTTTCTGCTTAATAGTAGATGCCTCTAATTCTGTCGCCATTTCATTAAAAGCCTCGCAGATCGGACGGAATTCGTCATTGTTTTGGTAATCAATTCGGTAAGCGTAGTTGTTTTCTTTAATATGACGAACGCCTTCGCTAAGCGGTTCTAATGGTTTAACAATACGCTTTGTCATACGATGTGTTAAAAAATTGTTAATGATACTTATAATTATTATAAAAAGGGCAAACCCCAAAAACCACAGTGTCATACGCAAATCATGGCTGTGAGTTTCCTGAAATCTTATAATGGCTTCCAGGGAAGGCCGCCCTGTTCCATAAATTAAAAATACTCCTATGCGGCTGATAAACACAAATGCCCCAAAAGATATGAGAGCAATACGGAGATTTGAAAAAAAGAGACAGCGTTTTATGGTCATGGTTTTTTCCTTCCTTCTTGGTTTTAGATCTCTTAATATAAGGTAATAGAATATTTTCATACCGTCCATACGTTACCTCTATCGGACAATATCCCAAAATGGAATATTATGTCTTCCATGACGTTGATTTAAGGATATATGATAAAGGTAAACAGAAGGTAAACAAAAAGTAAAATTTTGGTAAACTTATTTCAAAACGGGGTTAAAAAGACATACCAATATTAAAACTAAATTGGAACAAGCCGGAATTCATGTTGTAAGCTATGCCGCCGCCCATTGCGGGTAAAGCAAGACGGCTTAAATATAAATTTAGCTCCGCTGTAGGACCGTGGTTAAATTCAAAATCTGAAATAGAGCCATAAGAAAAAACGCCCTGCCATGAGCCTTGAACAGAAAGTGTCCCCCAACGGAATTTATAGAGGTGTTTTTCTAACCCTGCGGAAAAACCTGCATAATGGAGCGCGGAAAAAGTCCGGGGAAGGATAGAAATTTGAGCCTTTCCAGGTCCTTCTTCAAAAAGAGGATCAGAAGTTGATTTCCAGACACCACCGCTTCGTATATTAAGACGAAAGCCGGGAATGAGCGATTGTTCATAAGTGCCTCTTAATTCTAACTGATGAAATGATGAACCGGAAAAGGCGAGATTATAATTATATCTTAATGAAATACTTTTTTGGGAAAGAAAAAAACCGTCCCAACTCCTGTGTCGCAATGAAAGTCCATGGGTAAAACTTAGAATTGTGGCTCCATTTTCGGGCGGGTTAAATGTATCATCAGTTTTTTGAAGGGATATATCCACAAAAGAAAAGGAGATATATCCGGTAATAAATTCCAAGAATAGGTAGTTCAAACCTAAAGAAAACCGAAGCTGGTCTGCGGTATATTTGCTGTATATTTTTTCGTCTTTGTCGGTTGTTTCTATTTCCTGTCGGCCATACATAAAAAAAGTATTCCAACCAGGTAGGCCATTCTGCCGTGGGGTGTGGTTATATGCCGCCATTGCAGACCAGCCGAAAGAACCGTATGCACCGCCAATGGCAGCCATATCACGCTGGCCAAAAGCGTTTAAATCCAAAAAGAAAAGTCCGAAATTTGTTCCGCCGGAACTTGCCATAACCAGAGGCAAAGGAAAAATTGTCCACTTTTCTTCTACTATAACATGAAGGGTTAAGTCATCTTCGGTTTCAATGAGCTCTGCTGAAATAGGCTCCAGAATACCTATATCCTTTATTACCGCAAACACTTCATTCGGATCGAAGGCTGACCTCTCTATGCCTAAAAACTTTTCAAGCGGGTATCTTGCAGTATGGGGTTTGGTGCGTTGTAGACCTACCACTTCTATGGAAGTAATGACATCGGTTTCGTTCTGAAAACTATCGCTAGAAGCTGTTTGTGGATAGATTGGACTAACCTGAATAATTAGAAAAAATACAATAATATAGAGTGATGTATAAAAATTAGTATAGTTTTTCCAATTGATAGGTAAAATGATTGTAATCTCCTATTGTATATGAAAATAATTTATAAAAATGAAATTGTAGAATATAAAGGTAAACAAAATGTAAATAAATGGTAAACAAACGGTAAACAAAATGGATAAAAAATTTACCAAATATTTACCCTGGTTTTTGTGACAAAAATTTGCTTTCACGGCGAAGTTTTTTTAATTCAAAGTAAATCATAGTGCCGGTAATCAAAAACGCTCCTGTATCGGCGGTTGGTATAGCGGCAACTACTCCCCATAAACCCCAAACCCTGCCAAAAATTAATAAGCATGGAATAAGAATGATACATTGCCTTAACATGGAAAGTAAGATTGATATTTTAGGACGGCCTGTTACTACAAAAAAGTTTGTTGAGATAATCTGAAATCCGGCAAGTGGTAATAGAATAACAACAGTACGCATTGCACGAGGGACAAAGCTCATAAGTGCTTCACTTGCCTGGGGTGCAAATATCTTTACCAGATGAACGGGGAACAGCATGGTTACGATAAAACCTGATACACAGATCAAGGTAGCGATGGCAACAGCGCCGAGGTATGTGCGTAACACCCGATTATATTTTTTTGCACCATAATTGTAACCAAGTATGGGCTGCGCCCCTTGTGCGATCCCAAAGATCGGCATATTTATCAGCATGATAATAGCGCCAATGATGTTAATCCCGGAAAGTGCAATGTCGCCGCCGTTTATAACTCCGAGAGCCATTTCACCGTACCAGCTCGCACTGGAATTTTGTAATAGCTGTACACCTGACATGATAAACTGAAGTAGAAACTGTGCAGAGCCAAAGACCATGATTCGTCTGATTATCATGGGATTAGGGATGAAAAAATGGGGCTTGAGCTTTACAAGTGCTTTTTTCCCCATGATGAAGCTAAGTATGTAAACAGCAGAGACAAATTGTGCGATAATCGTTGCCCATGCCGCGCCTTCAACTCCCCATTTGAAAATAATGATAAAGAAATAATCTAAAATGATGTTTAGAACTGCTCCAATAATCATGCCTATCATGGTAATGGCAGGGAAGCCCTGCGCTCTTGTACAATGGGACATTCCAAAACTTACCATGAAGAAGATTTGACCATAGAGAATAATGCTAAAATATTTTATGGCATAACCGAGAGCCTCGCTGTCCTCTGCCGCACCCATAAAAGAAAGAATAGGGTCAAGAAATACCAACTCGGTTACCGTCATCAAAACACTGATTCCAATTAAGAGAAAAAAACAATGGTTTAGCGCATTTTCGGCCTCTTGCTGTTTTCCTTGCCCCAGCCTCATGGAGATCATGTTTGCTGTTCCAACACCAAAGAGCATTGCAAAAGCCATACTGATAGTCATTAGAGGCATTACAAGAGAAATTCCGCCAAGAGCTATTTCATTAACACCTTGACCGACAAAAACCCTGTCTGCAAGATTATACAGGGCGTTGACCAGCATACCTGTTATTGCAGGAATGGAGAAACGTAAAAGTAATTTACCAACTGGCTCTGTTCCAAGCCGGTTGGCGGCATCATTACTTTGAAGCGTGGGATTTTTTTGTATGTTCAAGTTTCATACTTCCAGTTGACAGGCAAGATAATATAATCTCCTATTGTATATGAAAATAATTTATAAGGATGAAATTGTAGAGTATAAAGGTAAACAAAATGTAAATAAATGGTAAACTTTTGGTAAATTTTTTACTTTTATGTATTTTTCACATTTTGCAGTATAATTCTTTCAAATGATTCAAATGTCGTATTTAAGCTTGTTAGCAAAAACGACAAAAAACTCCTGTAAATTGCACCAAAGGACAGTACCTTTCTAATTCTCAACGGCTTACCTTGTATATATGAGTAAACAAGGAAACAGCCAAAATACTCTTTATTCCCTTATTCCCCTTGATGATTTTAAGGCATTGATGGGTGTTGATGATCGAGAGGATAAAACTGCCCGATTTTGTCTTGTAACGTCTACTTTGTCTATTGAGCAATACTGCAAGCGGCGGTTTTTGCGGAAAAAGCATTCTGAAACTGTCGGCTTTTATGGTGATTTAGTTATTCCCCTTCGTGAATATCCTATATCCAATGTTTTAGCCTTATACGCTTTATATTCTTTACGACCATCAGAAATTATCGAACCTGAATTTTACTGTACTGTTCCCGATTGCGGAACTGAAATTGATTTGCCTTTCAGTCTATTTCTTTCCCCTGCCCTGAAACAATACAAGGGTATCAATGCGTTAAAAGCGGTTTATTGGGCGGGGTATGCACATAACAAAATCCCTGCCGATCTTTCATCGGCTTGTCTTGAATTGGTGGCGTGGAACTTGAATAGATACAGGGGGCGGCATATTGGGTTTACAGGAAATGTAAAGGGTAACGGCAGGGAAGGACAGCATTTTGAAATGTCTATGCCGGAAAATGTAAGAGGTTTATTAGAGCCTTATAGAAGGAAAACGATATGAAAGATTTTATTGAAACCAGAATTATTTCTGCGGTACAAAAACTTTTGACTGGTAAAGTCAATGAATTGTTATGTGATACTGAATATCATATCCCGCTGATTGAATTTTCTGATTATCGGGGCGGTACTGCTGTAAGCCCTGTTATTTCATTTTCATCTTGTGAACAGAGCGAAAAAGAACGGATTATTCGGCTGGATGCTTATTCATTGACAATAACCTTTTCTTTGGTAGATACGTCGTCTCCAAAGGAGACGTTAGATAGCGAATTGCACTGTTACGCTTATTCCGGGGCTGTTAGCAGGGCTTTTTTTGATGATCCGTCTTTGGGCGGTGTTGCGGATAGGGCATTAATAACTAACAAAAAATATATCCCACCGAAAAACCCCCATTGCGGCGAGGGTTGGGGATTAACTGTTACATTGCGAGTAACGGTAGAGGGGGTAAGTAAATGAAAATACAAGGCTGTGATTGTTCCATTGTTATTAAAACTACTTATCGGGAAATTGATTTACCCTACTCGGAAGAAACTATCAGAGATGCATATTCTTTATTGCAAGAAGAAGCGGCTATTGAAGGGGATGGTTCATGTAAGGTGATACGGAAAAAATGCGGGGTTACAGGGTGCATTGTTACGCCTTTAACAATCGGGACTGCTCCGCTGTTACTCTACCTTGCTTTTGGAACTGCTGGGCTTCCTGTGTTTGTTTCGGAAACTCGCAGTTTGTATCAATACCGATTAAACCTTCTGCCTATGGAAGATTCGGGCTGTTTTGATTTGGTACAAGACAGAGGCAGAGAACGAAATTTGTATGAGGGCTGCCGTGTTAAAGGTTTTGAATTGCGTACTGAACATGAAAGGGCAGTTAAATTGAAATTGGATATTTGCGGGGAAAGGTCGGCTGTTGTATATCCTTATGTAGATACTGTTAAACCGGAAGCGGGAGAATTTTTCAAAGATGATTTTGTTACTTTCAAAATAAACGGAAATGAATATAACA
>Ga0099364_10011455_pt1 | contig 12127 bp, 13 predicted proteins | sample TergutTh196P3_FD_73070 | JGI IMG/M metagenome (GOLD analysis project Ga0099364, IMG submission 73070) | Microcerotermes parvus P3 segment gut microbial communities from Pointe-Noire, Republic of the Congo - Th196 P3 | ecosystem: Host-associated > Arthropoda: Insects > Digestive system > Gut ...
TATATTGATTCGCTTGTGTTGACCGAAATAGAACAATTACGCCATTCAATCATTATGAAGGGCTTGATTGCGATTCAAGCCGGAGAAATTTCAAATAAAATCAAGGAAGAACTCTATGCCCTTTTGGGTGAGGATTTCGCCCGGTTCGCCGACGAAAATGACGAAGGCCCGCTGCTCGACACGGAGGTTGAGAATTATGAGTGAAGCAAATCAAAACGAGCAAAACCTTCTGCGGTTAGCTGACGCATACAAAAAAATCGAATTAAACGGTTGGGTTTACTTTGTTGATACAGAAAAAGAAAACAAGGGGCTGTTCAGGGTGCGTACCAATGGCTCCGGCTTGACGCGGATAGTCGATAGAGAGTGCAGCAAGTTTGAAATAAAGGATGGAATGTTGTACGTCTATGAATCCTTTACCGAACTTGCGGACGAAGGCTGGAGGACTAATTATTGCTCCGGCGAGGTTATATATAAGATTGACGGCGATGAGTTAATCGAAAAGGAACGCACAAAATCGGTTGACCACAGCGTACTCAGCCGATAGAAAGGCGGATATGGTAAATGAGCAATTTGACTTGGGATAGCGCCCGCGCAATCGCCGAAATCATCATCGACAAATATCCCAACACCGATGTGCTGTCACTCACCGACAAAGGATTGCTCGGCATGATGGCCGATACCGGGATATTAAGCAAGCTGCCGGAGATTGACGCTGACGAACGTGAGGATTGCTTGTTTTCCGTAAAGTGCGCCCTGTCGAGGGTGATTGAAAACGACGAGGATTACAATGGCCACCAAAACGACGCTTTGGTGTAAATAGAAACGGAGGTCATCGGATATGAAAACCATTGATGAAGTCTTAAACGCCGTAACGGAAGCCGATGACGGCGCAATGATAGTCCGACCTGCCACGGCGGAGGATTTGAAGTCATGTCAAGCAGACATGGCCGACGAGGAAATGCCGCTCATTCCGCAGGGATATTGCGACTTTCTCGCCATGCTCAACGGCTTCGCGTGGAACGGCATAGAGTTTTACAGTACCGACCAAGTTACGGACAACGACACGGGATTTATGCTGAATGACATCGTTTCAGCCAACGAAAGATTTGTCGAACATAACAAGGGGTTTGAGCATTGCGTTCAGCTTGGCAGAGCCGACGAGGATTTGTTCGTCTACAACACGCAGAACGGGCGCTATGAGGTTTTAGACATGACCGGGCGCGACGTGATGGAGGAATACGAAACCTTTGAAGCGATGTTTTACGGCGTGGTTTGGCCGAGAATTTGAGAGGACGTTATGAGCAAAGAAGAAAACGCAAAATATCTTGAAGAAGCCATAAACGAGCTAAACAACACGGCGCAGCGCGGCGACATGGCGGCGGGAAAACTGCTGACAGCAAAAAAAATTACTGATGAGGGCGACTTTTGGGGCAGTGCGGGCAAACAATGGCTGTATGATTTGGCGACCGCCTATTACAAAGGCGAGGGTGTAAACCGCGACTTTAAAAGAGCCGTATATTGGTACAACATCATATACAGCGGCCCCACCGATATAAACGGCATTGACAAAGACGCGGCCTACGCCTTGGGTATGTGTTACTTGAACGGTGAGGGCGTGGAACAGGATTTTGAAACGGCGATGCGTTTGATGAAAACAGCGGCGGATTCCGACGAATATGGCGGCGGGGATGTTACGATAGCGGGTAACATGAACGCCATGCGTCAGCTTGGCAATATCTATCGGCGCGGAAAAGGCGTGGACATGGATATTCACGCCGCTATATCGTGGTATGAAAAAGCAATCGCCGCCGGCGATAACGACGCTCGCCACAATCTGGCCTGCGTCTACGGCTCTGATGAAGTGGGCGAACCCGATTATGAAGCCGCTTTCCCCTTATATAAGGAGTGCGCCGAATTGGGCGACAAGGATGCGTATTTCTTTGTGGGATATTTTTATTCCGAAGGTTTGGGCGTGGAGCAAGACCACAAGAAAGGTTTTAAGTGGCTGGAAAAGAGCGCCAGAGCCGGGGACGCGGAAGGGCAGTATTTGGTTGGCTTAATGTACGCAGACGGCGAGGGTGTGCGTGAGGATTCCTACACCGCCGCTCAGTGGATGAAAAAGGCCGCCGAACAGGGGCAGGCACAAGCGCAAGAATGGCTGGATGAAACTTTTAGCGGACAGCTTGAATTTACGACGATTGAACAGCTTTTGACAGACCTTGCCGATGAGGAAAGCGCAACAATCCCGCCGCCCGCTTTCGCGGAAGATTTAGAAAAATGCCAACAGGAATTGACGGCAAAAGGCTTTCCGTCCATACCGCAGGAGTATCTTGATTTTTTACGCAAGTGCAACGGTTTTATGTGGGGAATATGGTTTTTCGGAACGACACCATTTTCTGGTTATGGGAATTATACTACACACAAGGGTCTTGTAGCCGCCAATGAGTATTTTAACGATCTTGAGTGTTACGATTGGTTGCACCATTGCCTTTATATCGGCGAGGGGAGCGAAAAGATATTCCTATACGACCCAGAAAAGAAGCTCTTTAGGACATGGGATTATGACGCCGGATTGTGGGACGACTACGAAACCTTTGAAGCTATGTTTAGGGATGAGAATGATTTGGGCGAGGACGACTCGGAGCCGCGAAAGAGTATGTACGAGCTGCTTGAAGAAGCCAAACAGGGCGACACCGGCGCGATGCACAGGATTGGAGAGAGGTATCACTCCGGCGAAAGCGTTTATGGCGAAGCCGTTCGATGGTACGAATATGCGGCGTTTCTCGGCAATGCGGCCGCGCAGATAGGTCTAAATAATATATATATGAACGGATGGGGATTGTGTGTTGCGCAGGATAAAGAGAAAGCGGTCTATTGGAAGCAGCATTTGGCAAAAACCAACCTTAATCCGAACAGACAGAAATATGTGGACGAATATATAGCGCAGGGCTACGGTCTTGCCCCTGCTGAATACGTCAAGAAATATTCGGGAAGCGACGAGGAAAAGGCTCTGTATTGGGCTGAAAAAGTCGCGTGGACTGAAAATCCGTCTTTGATTATTGAGAAAATTAAGAGCATGGACGAATTGCCCGACGAGGACGGTGATGACAATCGGTTATCACGCTCTGACATAGAAAAAATCGTAGAGCTTGCGGGTGAATACTCCGACAAGGAAGAATACGAGGAAGCGTTCGCGCTCTATAAACAGGCGGCTGAGGCCGGAGATGCGTTTGCTCAGTTTTATCTTGGCTTGATGTATTATTACGGCGAAGGCACGGAGCAGGACTATGAGCAAGCCTATGTGTGGTATGAACGCTCTGCTTATGGCGGAAATTCCGATGCTCAACTTAACCTTGCCTTGATGTATTTCAAGGGCGAGTTTGTGGAAGAAAACATGGAAGCCGGAATGAGGTGGATGCGGGAATCGGCAGAACAAGGCAATGAAACCGCGATAGAAAACATGAAGATACTGGACAAAGCAGACTTAGAGGAAACGCCCGATGAGGACGATGATGGCGGCGATGATGATTCTGATGATGTGGAAGCACTAATGAAAAAGCATTTTGAACGGCCGGAGGGAAATTTCTACTGCGGAAAATGCGAAACCACCAACTATATTTACGATGACATGAAGCCGCCTTATAACCGAAGGTTTCAAGGTTCCCGGGACCCGCAGCAAATCTTTGATTTGCGTGGCGGGTGGGGTTCTTATAAATGCGATAACTGCGGTCCTCTTTTGGAAAAAGAAGAAGCGGATTCCGACGATGACGAGGACGAGAAAGGCGACAGCAAATCCGGGCGGTACTTCGACTGCATAAAAGAGCGCGTCCTACCGTCTATTGATTATAAAAAATTAGACGTCTCCTATAAAACGGATATGGTTTACGCTAAAGAAATACTGCGCTGCTTGCACGAAGCGATGATAGAAGTTTACGGCGGCGATACGCTCGACGCTGATTCCGGCGACAACGGATTTGTGCTTATTCCGGGAATGGTGTGGGGTATGGCGAATAGTGAATTGTGTCTTGCGCTATTTTCCCTCGACCTTTCTTCGCGCGGGGAGCTTTGGGGAGCGGAGTTTATTACAGGAGACGGTTTATCTTCACAAGACAAGGGCTATACCTACTATGTGCCGTACAATTATTACTATACGGCGAATATACCCTGCGACATACACGCTGAATTTGACAATCTGCCGCATGAGCTAAAGACTGTATTTGCGGAGTTTCATAACGATACCCTGACCGCCGGAGATGCCCAGATACCGGATGAAATGACCCTGCAACGGATTAAAACGATTATTTCAGAGCATTTCGCAAAGGATATATCCGGGATTGCCGCCGATACCGATTTGCGCGGCGAGCTTGGGTTGAGCAGTCTTGATGGCGTTGAGCTAATAATGGCTCTTGAAGCGGATTTTGAAATTGACATAATAAACGAGGATGCTGAACGCTGGCGTACTGTGGGCGATGTCGCAAATTATGTCCGACGTAAAAACAACGTGTGGAAAGATAATAATCCTATCCACAGGATTCTACTCAAAGAAACAAAAGCGGAAGAACTTCTGCCGCCGTGCAGCAGCAAGTTTGGCGGTATGCCTGATGTGTGGGATGAGTTTGTGTGGCCGGAGGCGACGAATGGCTTTAACGGAATAGGCGACGATGAATACGAACTTGATTTCATCTGTCAAATCAACTGCGCTGAAGCCACAAAGTATGACAAGGACGGAATCCTGCCGAAAACAGGTATGCTGTACTTCTTCTACGACCCGCAACACGGAATACGCGAGGATAAAACCGTTGTGCATTACTATGACGGCGACCTCTCAAAGTTAGAGCCTTTTCTTCCCGTAAACGCGAAAGGACATTCTCTTGAATCCGTATGCGACGGCGAACCTTTGTTTTCGGTTTCGCCTGAAAAAATGCTGACCTTCGAGCATGACGAATATGCAGGGCGTAATGAAGGCGGATACCCTGTGTGGGCTTCCGACAAAGAAGGCAGACACTTCCCGCATTATCTGCTCGGTAAGCCGGACGACCCCGACCAGATGGGGCTTGGCACAGGAGGCGATTTGCCCGATAATCAACAGTTGATTTTTCAATTAAGCGACTGGCCTTACGGCAGTTTGGCAATCTGCTGGATAATAGACAAGGACGACCTCGCTAAAAAGGATTTCAGCAAGGCATGGGTTAAAAATGTATATGATTAAAAATAAATGGGATGATTGACAAAGGCTGAGCATTTCAAAAAAAACACAAAAATCAGGCTGACCAACGGCGACGTCGCCGTTATCAAGGACAGCTACTTCTGAAAACGGAGGTTATTAAGAATGAGCAGAATGGATGAAATAGCGAGAAACCTAACCAAAGAGCAGCTATATGAACGCGGCGCGGAGTTTCGCTTGAACGGTTCCAAGTATCTGCGAATACCAATGCCCGATGCCGCCATCGAATTCTTTCTCAAAGCCGGTGAGCGCGGTCATGTGGAAGCACAGTACGCTTTGGGCTGTATGTATGAAAAGGGTGAAGGTTCCTCGGCTGATTTGGAAAAAGCAATCGAATGGTACACTGCCGCCGCGTCACGGAATCATGCCGCCGCCAAAGAAGCGCTGGAACGGCTGAGAGACAGCAGCGATTAAAAGATAGGAAAGAGGGTTTGGTTATGGATTATTTCAAGAAAAACACAAAAATCAAGCTGACTAACGGCGATGTCGCCGTAGTCAAGGACAGGCTCGGCGAGGGCGGCCAGGGAGTCGTCTACCGTGTGATGGTGGGTAAGGACGATTACGCGCTCAAATGGTATCACAAGGGCACGATAGCCCAACCCAAACGCTTCTACGCCAACTTGCAGAGCAATATCGCAAAGGGAGCGCCGACAGCCGCGTTCCTGTGGCCGCTGTTCCTCACCGAACCCAAAGACAGCAGCTTCGGCTACATAATGAACCTTCGGGCGAAGAATTATAAAGACTTCGCCGATTTCCTGCTGGCAAAGACGCGTTTCGGTTCGATTTCGGCGGCGATTGCCGCCTGCCTGAATATCACCAACGGATTCCGCGACTTGCACCGTAAGGGCTTCTCATATCAAGACTTGAACGACGGCAACTTCTTCATCGATCCGCAGACCGGCGAAGTGCTGATCTGCGACAACGATAACGTCGCCCCTTTCGGCGACAACCTCGGCATAGCGGGCAAAGCGCGGTACATGGCTCCCGAAGTGGTGCGGAACATGAAAAAGCCGGACACCATGACCGACCGATTTTCGCTTGCGGTTATCCTGTTCCGCATATTGTTCCTCGACCACCCGCTTGAGGGCAAGAGGGTACTTGTACCCTGCCTGACCGAAGATTTGGAATTGAAATTTTACGGGATAGACCCGATTTTCATATATGATAAGACTGATTCATCAAACGCCCCCGTGCGCGGCGTTCACGGCAACGTTATCAAGTTTTGGCAGCTTTACCCCGGCATGATACGGCAAATATTCACGCGGGCGTTCACAAAAGAAACCATGCAGGGCAAAACGCCCCGCGTGTCCGGCAGCGAATGGCAGATCGCCTTTACACAGCTTCGGGATATGCTCATCACTTGCCCCTGCGGAGGCGAAACCTTCTTTGACCCCGCCGGGGACAGCGCGATATGTATTCATTGCCAGGTCAAGATACCCCGTCCGTCCGTATTGTCAGTGCAGAAATACAAAGTCGTGCTGTTCCCCGGCCAGAAACTCTACCGCTGCCACACCGACAATGACAGCGATAATTATACGGAAATCAGCGGCGAAGTCATCCGCAACCCCGACAAGCCGCAGATATGGGGGCTTCGCAACCTCAGCCCGAAAGCATGGACGGCGACGGCGCAGGACGGCACGGCAAAGACAATCGCAAACGGCGATGTGATGGTGATCGCAAGGACGAAAAGCCTTGACTTCGGGAATTGCACAGCGACGGTGCAATGAGGGGGGAGATAAGGTATGTTCAAAATAAATAACGAAAACTTTGACATAGAATATGCCTTCCTTGAAGCCTATAATGCCTCTGACAGGGCGCAGCGTTTGATTTTCGACCTCGAAATCGGCGCGAAAAGGAAAGATTTTGTATTTAATGGCCATGAAATACATTTAGATTCCGATATAAGATTAGAAATCGGAAAATTGTTGGTCATTTATCCGAATCAAATAAAAAAGTGGGAAGACATTGCGGGAACAACAATAAAATGGCATGAGCCGGAACGGGACGAGCCGGAAAGTGATTACCCCGAAGAAGCATTTCTCTATGTTCTGGACGATAAAGAACCGGACGATGTGTATGACGGGAAAGCTGAATTTAGGAATGTAAACGGTAAATTATTTCTGCGTATCAAAGCGTTTGTTGATATGTATGTCGGCAGTAAATGGTATAAAAAATTACCATTGGAAATTGAAACGGAGCTTCATTTTAATGGAATAGCATACTGCGATTGGCCGGAAGATATATGCAAAGAAAAAACGAAACCATATTTAGACGCTGATGAATATGAAATTGTAGAAAATATATGGGGGGCTTCCATACTGATGCCCGGTTCAATGAAGGAGAAGTATTTTGACAGAGCTAAACACGGGCGATTTGATTAAATTCGGTAAATACGATTGGCGTGTGCTTGATGTACAGAACGGCAAGGCGTTATTTCTGAGTGAAAGGGTTATCGAAAAAAGAAAATATCACGGCGAGTTTGCAGGCGTCACTTGGGAAACTTGTGATTTGCGTAAATTCTTGAATGGGGAGTTTTTGGAGCGCTTCAGCGCGCCGGAACGGGCGAAGATAGCCGAAGCGAAGGTTATTAACAGCGATAATCCGTGGTTCAAAACACCGGGCGGAAACGATACTCTTGACAGAGTATTCTTGCTCAGTTTAGACGAGCTTGTGCGCTATTTCGGTGATAGCGGACAGCTTAACAGCGAAACGCCGGATGATAATGATTTGATAAACGACCGATTTAACCCCCTGAGAATAGCGGTAAACGCGAAAGATAAGCCTTTACATTGGTGGCTGCGTTCACCCGGAAGTTCAAATGAATATGACGAGTCTAAGCTGCCGCCGGAGGAACGAGGCCGCTCGTACTGCGCCGCCAGTGTTGATACATATGGCAGAATTTACGTTAGAGGTTTCTCCGTCAACAATGGTGTTATTAACGATGCCGATTTCGAGATTTATGGTTCTTCCCGCAGCGACCAAAAATTCGACGCCGATTCTCATAGCTGGTTTATCCGCCCCGCTATGTGGCTGACGTTGGAGAACTGCACAGCGACCGTGAGCAACGGTTAAATTAAAAATGATTTGGAGGAAATCGCAATGAAAAGGGTAATCTTGTTCGTTTTCAGCGTCATATTTGTCGTCGTCGCGTCAGCCGCGCTGCTTTGCGGCATAGAGCTTGTTTTGACGGCAAGCGGGATACCGCTGTTACCGCAAAACTTTTGGGAACAAAAGGCTGTCGCGGAATTTTTGGTTGAATCTGAAACAGAAACAGCGGAGGGTTTTTTATCGGGGTTAGTGGTTCTCATGGGTTTAGTCTGCGTTGTCCTTCATGTAATCTGCTCAAAAATCGGAAAAAGCCTTGTTGACGACGGCGAGGACGTTCGCGCAAACATGGGGATTTCCCGCGCAGCGCATTTGATTTTTGTCTTGAGCGTTCCTACGCTTATACTGGATTATATTTTCAGAGGCGTTTATGACGGAGGATTTATTTTGACTTGCGTAATGTTTGGTATTCCGTGGCTTATTTTCTCCGTTTTCACCGTACCGATGTCCGTTTCAATACTCTTGAACGATGAACTCTACGAAGGCATTCCATTTTCAGGCGGTTCGTATTCGAGTAGCAGTTCTTCGCCAAACACAAGCTACAAATCGAGTAGTCAAAGAGCCGCAGAGACATATGCTGCACGGGCAAAAGCTGAGAAGCAAGCCTATGATGCTGCGTACCACAGAAGAAACCAAAGAGATTTTTGGGGGGACAAACGAGGTTAGTAATTCTGACGTGATGATGATAACGCAAAATGTCGCCTCTGCGGCGACCACGAATATTAGTGATTAGCGTACAGTGGTTAGGTCTAACCACTACGCACTAACGGAGGTGAAGCAAATGAGCGATATTGAATGGGATGACAATGACAGCTGGGATATGGACAGATTGAAACTCCACCAGGCTGTAATGCCGGAGCATTACGATATATTGCAAAATGCCGACGGTGATATTTTGATCAGTATGGAGCATACGAAGTCCCCTGTGACTGAGTTTGACGGAGTTTATCTGTACTATGACGGCGGCAGGCACGCGCTGTTGCTCAAAAATTGGGATATTGTCGTGATTTGGAGCAATCTGCACCCGGAGATACGCAAACCGCTTGCCGACGCGCAGAAGATTCTCGTCGCGGAGGTTACGTCGGGTAACGTAATGGAAGAATACGAAGCCGAAGTTTTATACGACGCGGGCATAGAGAAGCTCGTTGATGAATTTATACAAGGAGGTCAAAACAATGGCTAAGAACATTTACGATGAAGCGGTCGAGGTGGCGAGGCGCACAATGGTGCTTTTTTTCGTGGTGGACACATCGGGCAGCATGGAGGGCTCAAAAATCGGGACTCTAAACTCGGCAATCGAGGACGTTATTCCCGAAATCCGGCAAATTTCAGCAGAAAACGCCGACGCGCAAATCAAAATCGCCGTATTGGAGTTTTCCGAGGGGGCGAAATGGCTGACCCCCGCGCCGATGGATGTTGCCGATTATTCATGGAACTACCTCAACGCGGACGGCATCACCGATTTCGGCGCGGCCTGCAAGGAACTTAACTCCAAGCTGTCGCGGGACGCTTTCATGGGCGATGTCGCTGGTTCGTTCGCTCCGGCAATCTTCCTGCTCTCGGACGGCGAACCCACCGACGACTACAAAAGCGCGTTAGTTGATTTGAAAAACAATAACTGGTTCAAAAAATCCATCAAAGCGGCGGTTGCCATCGGCGACGACGCCAACAAGAACGTGCTGAAAGAGTTTACCGGCAGTATGGAAGCGGTGCTGACCGTCCACAGCCCCGAAGCCCTGCGAAAGATGATTCGGTTTGTATCGGTCACGGCTTCGCAAATAGGCTCAAAAAGCAGCAGCGTAGGCAGAGCGGGTGTGGACGAGGCCGCGTCCAAGCAGGAGGAATTTATTAAACAAGTACAAAGCTCGGACATTCTTGAAGATGATGAGGATTTGAAATGGTAGCCACGACATGGGTGTCTTTCGCTCATTCGGTAATCGGGGCGAGCCATATCAAAAACGGGCAGCCCTGTCAGGACGCTTCGCTGTGCGTGAAAAACAAGGCGTACACCTTTATTGCCGTTGCGGACGGTCACGGCGGCAAGCCTTATTTTCGCTCGCACATTGGCAGCCGCTTTGCCGTAGCGGAAGCGAAGAAGCGCATGACCAACCCGGATGTGCTGAACGCGCTTAGAACCGCTCCGCGGGGCAAAGACCGTGAACGTGTAATAGAACAACTCAAAAAAAGTATTATCATGAACTGGAACGCGGCAACTTTGCTGCATGAGGACATGAAACATTTCACCAATAAAGAACTTGCCTGCGTTTCCGAAGAGTTCGCCGCCAAATACCGGGGGGAAGAAAAACTGGTTAACGAAGTGATTACAGCCTATGGCACTACGCTGATTGCGGTTTTGCGGACGGACACGTTTTTGCTTGCCTTGCAAATCGGCGACGGCAACTGCGTGATCGTTGACAAAGATGGTGTGTTTTCACAGCCCGTTCCCGCTTGCGATAAATGCTTCCTGAACACGACCACTTCCCTTTGCGAAGAAAACGCGATTGATAATTTCCGTCATGCTTATGTTGATGCCCCTCCCGCCGCCGTGCTGATCGGAACGGACGGCATTGACGATTGCTTTGCCGGAACGGAGAAACTGTTTGACTTTTACCGGGTCATTCTGAAATCGTTTTCCGAAAAAAACGAGGACGCCGCCAAGACCGAGCTTATAGACTACCTCCCCCGCCTTTCCGAAAAAGGCAGCGGCGATGATATATCTTTCGGTATTGCGGCCGATGTGGAGTTACTGCGGACGATGACATTTGAACCGGAACAGGAAACACCGTGATTCAAGCGGGAGCGGGTGATCATTATGGCGGCAAGCGTTATATTGGCAAAATGCGGCACGCATAGCGGCACATTCGGCATCCGCGTTGAAAAACGCGAGAACGATTGGGTCAGCACATGGGCTTTCCGTGTTGACGACAGCAAAGCCAGGCGCGAGGGCTTTGATAAAACGAAGATAAAAGGTTCATTCCGTTCGGTTGACGATTATCCGGGCTGTCCGTATTGCGGCGGCGGCGAGCTTGTTCAATGCGGCTGCGGAAAAATGATTTGCTATAAAGAAGGCGGAGCCTACGGAAAAATAGAAAGAAAAACCGGATCCAACTCGTTTCGATGCCCGTGGTGCGGCGTTAAAATTGAGGAAATAAACGAAGTGGAATCATTTACCGTGAAATCAAACAAATTTTAGAGCCGTTGGCTCTTTTCTGTACAAACTTTTCAATACTAAATTTAGTTTTTACAGTATTTTATGTGCCTGAACTTTGTGCATGATTTTGAGAGGCGCTATAATATATCAGCAAGACTTTATATACCGCCCCGCGTCATCAGACGCGTTTTTTTTCTAAAATCCCTATTTGCGCAATGGTGTTATCTTCTTGTTAAAAGCCCGTACTTAAGCCATAAAAATCTCTGTAGAAACGCAAATGAATTCAACAATAAAGCTAAATGCCTTTCTACAGTTTTCATAGTAAAATATGAGTCAGATATTTTGAACGGGAGTGTGTCAGAGAAATGAAAATAACGTTGTCATTTGTTTTGTCGCTTTTTGTCGCTATGTTTTTTGTTGGTGCGTGTGGAGCATCCTTTGCCGCAGCGGAAAGCGGCGAAGAAAAATATATCCTGGAAAACAACATCCCCGCTACCCACGCGGAATTGATTACCGCCTTGGGCAAGCTTACAGAAGTGGATATCGAAGGGTATTTGGAAAACCGTTTTGCCGATGATGATGGGCAATTTACGCCCGACACCCCCATCACTCGTGAACAGCTTGCCGCATTGATAAAACAACTCGCT
>Ga0099364_10011456_pt1 | contig 12127 bp, 5 predicted proteins | sample TergutTh196P3_FD_73070 | JGI IMG/M metagenome (GOLD analysis project Ga0099364, IMG submission 73070) | Microcerotermes parvus P3 segment gut microbial communities from Pointe-Noire, Republic of the Congo - Th196 P3 | ecosystem: Host-associated > Arthropoda: Insects > Digestive system > Gut ...
ATCTACAGGAATATTTGTCTCTCTGAAGACGTCCTCTATGGAGGATGTTTCAGGCACAAACAACAGCCATCTTGCATTCTGGGACATTCTAGTCTGAAACATAACTGACAGGAGAATCGCAAGCAAAATAATATAATTGCTAATTTACTCTTAATCTACAAGTAATTTTGAATTTTGATTTTATTTCAAATTTATTGATGATACGGCTAATGACTTCATTATACTCTTTCACATATGAAAGGTTTCTCTGGTGCACGCCTTAAAGGTGTATGGAAGAGTGGAGGTATAACTCCACACTTTCTCAATCGCTGCACTAGATGGAGTTGAATGATAAGCTTCAAGTCCTGGCCATTTTACTTCTCGTTGTCGATCACCCAGTATCAATTTAATATGCAGCTTGGGCCTTAGAACCAGTGCGGAAATTTTAGATTAGAGAAAATATATTTTCTTTGCCGGGAATCAAACCAATGTTATTCCGTAGTCCAGCCAGTAGCCTAGACATCGCACTGACTGACTAATCTAGACTCCGCCTTTTATATATAAATAAAATAAATTATATATATTTTTTCCAAATTTTTTAAGTCTCTCGTGTAAAAACGTTGCATTGGCAAAATATTTCTCTCTAATTTGCGATAAGTTTGACTCAGCACAGCTCTTGAGTGTTAAAGATAGTGATGCAATGTTATGAAAAAAAAAATGTATTTTGAGCCAGGTTGAAAATGCTTACATAAGAGCCATGTACGCCGGACAAATCCGATTCTGGGTCTGAGCGATTTTTTCCGGGCTTAGAGGCCTATTTAAAAGCAACGAAATGTGTGCCGAAGTTGACACTACATACCGGAAGGAAAGAGTGTATTCTGCTGAGCAGGACATTTAAAGGGTGATTACACCTGCACTGAACGTTGTAATCCAAGGACTCGTGGTGAATTATGGCAGTTTGCAAGTTCTGTAGCATCAAGTGCTTCTCCAACTTCATCAGAAACAGGTTGTCTCCAAGAGCTGCGCCAAACGGAAATTTCTCATAAGTACAATGAACTTTTAAAAATTCCTATAAATGTATGTTTGTCTGTTCATCTTGATAAAACAGTTATTGTCCTTTTCATGTACAATTTCCAAAATCAGGGTTTGTTTGCAGGGTGTTATAGGAGAATCTGCACAGTTCACAGTCTTTTTGATGTTTATTTTAATTTTTTTCTGAATCCCGTAATATTTTATTATTTTTATTTGCTTTCGTTTGTTTTTCAGCGTTGTATCAATCAGTAACAAGCGAAGTACGTATTTCTTACTTTGTTTTTTGTATCACATTCTTGCACGACCAAGGTCTGACAACAGAAGAGCTAAAATTTTCTATATGTAGCTACACTGTAAAGGCACGTTCTCCCAACAGCATTGATACTAAACTGAAGACAAATGTCAGCTTGTGCTCTAAACTCAATATACGTAGAGGCCCCAGGCTTACCAATATCTGTGTCATCCGTTCCTTGTACAATTGACAAGCATCGAGAGTGAAAATGTTTTTGAACAACAGCTACAACCTCTGCCGCAGTAGAAACAGATAACTTATTCTGTCCGAAGACATTGTTACACAGCAAAACTACTAACAAACAGTCTTTAATCCATGTTGTAGCTGACATAGTGCCTTACTTCTTAATAGTACGTACTAACGCTAGTTGTTTAAGCTGCTTCTCTGTGACACACTAAAAGTCGAATAATATTCTTGAGGTTACTTGGCACTGGATGACGCAAATTTGTTACGCGTCACTAAGAAAATCAATAAGTGCTTGATAAATTAAACGTGTTGTTTTTAGTACGAACACTTTGTTTAATTAGGGCAGATCCCGGTTGCTGCGCGGTCTACAACGTGGGTCTGGAGCCTCTCGCTTGCTGGAGTTGCGGGTACGAATCCGCCGGGGACGTAGATATATGTCTCTTGTGAGTATTGTGTATGTTTTCAGGTAGAGACCGCTGTGTCGGTCTGGTCACTGGGGCAGAGAAATCCTACCGAGAGTAGTGTGTCTGAGTGTGATCGTGAACCCTTGATAATGAGGAGGCCCTGGCCCACTACGGGCTGTCGCGCCATAACAAAAGAGTTATTTTCGGTCTATAAAATAATAAATATTTTGTGCAGTATATTCCTTACATGTACAGTATATAGATATGTGTTCACAGTTACAGATGTGGGATAATTTTTTTGCATTTGTATCCCGTTTTATCCCGAATGAGAGCAGTCCGGTATTCCTGTGTATAACCTGATATTCAGACGTCCCCGATTCAGTAATAATTCTAAACATTAATACTAAAAATTAAAGAAGAGTATTATGACAACAATCACCTAAACATTGGAGTAGAGCCAGTTAACGAAATCTATAGGCCTGTATTAGACTACCACATCAGACAATAAACGATGCCGCAGCGTGGCATTAATTAAATATATTGAAATGCAAGTTTTATTATGATCTCTTTATGTATTCATATTTTATTCATACTCAAAATTTTTAGGCATTACTTCTACAAAACATAATTAAGAAGTCGTGACTTTCCGCCCGCTGTCATGTTGCAGCTGCATTAACAGACTTGCAGAGTTCTGTATGGACTTATAATAAAATTAATGTGAAATGAGTTTACTTCGTAGCAGGTCAATAGGAATCTAATTCCGAATTGATCTTTATATTTTCCTTAAACAGCTGTGTAAGTAAGTAAGTAAGTAAGTAAGTAAGTAAGTAAGTAAGTAAGTAAGTAAGTAAGTAAGTAAGTAAGTAAGTAAGTAAATAAATAAATAAGTAAATAAATAACTAATAAGTAAGTAAAAGTAGAACCAAATAGTTCGTAACCACAACACATTCCCCTTGTAATTTCGACAATTTCTGCAGTAGCAGTGTTTAATTTTGTAAGTTGTAATCCTGCAATTTAACCACCAACACTCCTTTAATTTGCAGAGATGGAAAACGTTATATTTAAGCGTACTTGTGATTGATACAGAGCATGCGGTAACGCAGTTGGTTGAGACACTGCGCTACAAGCCGCAAGGTAGCGGATTCGAATACCGATAGGTGCAGTGTGTTCTTCATTGACTTAGTCCTTCCGGCCGCAATTTGTCCCTTGGGTCGACTCAACCCCTAACAGAAATGAGTACCACGGTTATCTCCTGGGGAGGATAAGGTGGCCGGTGCGTATGGCTGACAACCTTGCCACCTTCATTTGCCAATGGTCTGGAAATTCTGGGGGTTTCACCCCCCTGGAGCCCTAAAGACCTGCCCAGACCGGTCGAGAGTTAGCTTTACATAAGATGTATCGGCTTAGAGCGCCTTCTTCTGACCATAACACAAACTTCCCAAACTTCACGAAGTCAAATTCGAGCTACGCTATCGCTGGTGCAGCCTATGGAAAACCTCTCTTAAAATAATTACCTTCAATGATCCTCTCCACATCTCACAGTCAAGCGTCTCGCAGAGAGACAGGCAATCGCGTTTGTCTGACTTAATTGGATGGGCTATTCAATAATTTGTCAAAAGAAACGGAAAGATGGAAGATGAAATTGACAGCGACCCAGGAGGGAGCTGGAGAGTAATGAACTCGTCGGATATAGGAAAGGGCTGAATCAATTTTCAAATCTTTTACTAGAAAAGAGACTGAATGGAAGGGTAAAGAGTTGCAAACGAAGTTTTCTTCAAGGTTATTCTTCAGTCGACTTTGATGCAAAACATAACTATAAAAATCTAGCTTAAAAAAAAGCAAAATTATGTCTCTGTAGGCCTGCAGGTTCATTTAAGAGAAACAAAATCACTCACAAAGTAAGAAGAGGAATTTATTTGCGCCTTCTGGTATCTCACAATGCATGACAAATTACTGAATATTCATGCGATACAAAATGATATATATTTAAACCTTTGAAGTCTAGTGCTTTTTCTAAATAATATTTAAAAGTGATGTTACTACTTCTCAAAAACATACGTATTTTCCATTACAAAGGAGATCAGATTAAGGCTCACAGGTGAAAAATTGCTGGTTATTTTGAGAATTGTAAGGTGCACATTAATATTAGTTACTCGAAAGCAAAGTTCAACGTATAATTTGCCATGACTAGCACAGAGGGAGAGCAATAATACAGCTCTACTCATTCTTAACCACGCCACAGGATAGGGTAGGCAGTCACCGCCGCGCTCCGGCCGTTTTTTCCTGGTAAAGTGCCCCGGTACCCATTGTACAGGAGAATGGGTTACAACCTAACCCAGCTCATCAGTCGGTTGGCATGTCTTTCTCCCAGGGAATCTAAGTGTTCTAAGTGCACGACAATAATTTAACACTATTAAATTTTCTATATTTAAAACACTATTGTTGGAATTTACAAATGTATTAAATTTATAAATGCGCCATTAAAACACTGAAATCACTCTAGCTCTAATCACGCGTTTTCAACTTGTCATCACCAAGATATAAAGCAGACTCTTCCTAACGTTAATATTTCAAAGTTGCTCAATTCAAATCTATCCCCCCTTTTATCCTCACTCTTCCTAATTGGCTATCTCTTTAAATCCCCCTTACTCCCTAGTAATCAACAGTCAAAATTTTAAATACTTTAATTCTATTGGTCTACTTAGGTAACACTGTTCCCTTATCTTATTGGTCTATACTCTCTCTCTGTCTATCATCCTCTCACTCTCTCTAACCCTCTATCCCAGTAAACTGCTATACAACCGCTCAATCTATCAAATATAAGATTTTAACAACTAATAAAATAAAACCAATTATAACGGTTACAAATCTCCCCCATTGAAAATTTATAACTTCGGCAAAGCTAAAGTGATAAATCTTTTCAATGCCGCGTCCATTTACATTTTTTTTATTACCATACAAATAAATTCTTAATCAACACTACAAAAATTTAACAGTCTGCTTAATTCTCTTCTACTTAAGCAGTCTAAGTTATACCATCTTCAATTTTGAACTTCTGCTTTTACTTAACCTATGTATTTAAAAAAACTCATTTTTAAAAATAAACAAAGTAATATTCTAATACAACAATCATAATTAATTACTAAACTAAACACACTAAATCACACAAATCTCTTCTGTCAATGTTATTCATTATTCTTCTCATTTTCAACATTTTTTTAACCACTTTATATCTTATATCTACTTAACAATATTGTTTTATGTAACTCTGAGTTCCAATGCTCAAGTGCTTTATCAACTCAATACACCTGTTCACAAATAACAAACTGAATTTAACAACATAAGTAACCATCTGAAACACCTAACTAGAGACTAACTTCATAATCTCTCCTTCCCTTCTTCCCTTTCTTTTATAGTTTTCTCTCATGTCTTATGTAATAACATAGTGTCTCTTTCTGTTAGCTGTCAGCCTTTAGTTCCTTTCTCACATTTCCAGTCTCTTAATCGTCGTATCAAATTCGGTTTTCTACATGAGTCTCTCATTCCTCTGTTTGGGTGTGTGGTTCTTCTTTGTATTGCTTTAACTGTTTCTTGTTAAACTCACCCCTAACCTTGCCTTGCTCATCTCGCAGCTCATATGCTGAATAACCTAAAACTTTACTAATCCTATATGGTCCCTGAAACAAATGTAAGAATTTCGAAGTTATCCCTCTAACAGCGTCGGATATTGGCTGAGATTTAACTAGAACCTTTTCATTTAGTTCTGGTTTCCACTCCGAGTTTCCTCGCTTGCAACGTTTTTCCCTTGCTAATGCTCTCTTTTTCATTTTCACGTAGGCCTTGCGAATCTTTTCCTCAATTTCTTCTTCTTCCTGGTCCGGCCATGACTCTCTAGGCACTATCTTCCTGAAGACATTTGGTCGCTCAGTCCCGTACATTAATTCACTGGGAGTATATCCAGTCGAACTGCAAACAGAGTTGTTCATCCATTTTTCTATGGGTGGTAGTAACTCAGCCCACTTCCTGTGATTCTCATTGCAGTAAATCCTGCAAAACTTGGATAATTCACGCATACACCGCTCGCTGGGGTTCGACTCAGGATGTCGAATAGGGGCAAATCGAATGTCCACTCCTTGTTGCTGCAACTGTTTGCTCCAAGACGGCGATCTAAATTGCGTGGCATTGTCAGAAAGAATACATTTAGGCTTAATAACATCACCAAAATATTTGTTAATCAGTTTGTTCAAACAAGCCTTAGTTGTAACAGATTTAAGGGGATAAAGTTTAATATACCGAGAAAATACGTCGTGGCATACAAGAATGTAGCGCACACCTCCCCTTGATGTAGGTAGGCTCCCATATATATCAATGGCACATACATCTCCCGGTTTCTCAGGCAAATGATGCCTCTCTTCAACAGTGAATGACCTGTTAGGATGCTTACATCGTTGACACACATCACAGTGAGCTATAAACTTTCTGAGTTTCCTCCCCAGATTTCTGACATGAAACATGTATTTAATTTCTTCCATGCATTTGTCAACACCTGAATGTCCTAATGTAAAATGGACAAATTTAAATATTTTCTGCTCCAAGCAGTTTGGCAACATCGCCTTGTATCGCTGTCCAGTTTTCTCTCCTCTGCAGTATAGTACGTTGTCTTGCAGCACAAACTGGGTCTGATCAGTATACTGGTATTTTGTAACTCTCTTCTTTATAACAGCTAACTTCTCATCTGTGTCTTGTAATTTAGCAAGTGCTTTCAGCTCCTTCTTAAGGATTTTGTCCTCATAGACCTGGATGTGATGAACTATTACTTGGTCAGGTCGGGTCAAATTTCTTGTTTGTTCGTCGGTCATCCCACTCGGATTACGACTCAAAATGTCAGCTAAGTGATTTTGCACTCCTCTAATGTGTCTTATTTCCAAATCATATTCCTGAATTTGTATCATCCACCTAGCCACTCTGTTAGATGTAATGACGCAACGGTGTAGGAATGAGAGTGCTTTATTGTCTGTAAACAAAGTTACTTTGCGTCCATAAATGTAAATCCTAAAGCGTTGCAATGCATAAACAATAGCAAGTAACTCCTTCTCGCATGTTGTATAGCGCTGCTCAGTTTGGTTCAGGACCCTTGATGTAGTTGATACAATATTGAATCCTCCATCATCCCTGTCCTGTAATAATACTGCACCGATGGCACGGCCACTTGCATCTGAATTTATGATCCACCCTTTTTGTTCATCTGGATGTATCAATTGGATACTGTGAGCAAATTTATCTCTAAGAGTTTCAAATGCTTGTTGCAAGGCATCAGTCCATTGCCACTTGTTCCCTTTACGAAGTAAAATAAGTAAGGGTTCTACATATGAGGAATAATTTAGGATAAACTGTTGATGGAAGTTACATATCCCCAGGAATTTACGTAACTGTCGTTGGTTCTTCGGTACAGGATACCTCAAAATTGCTTCAATTCTTTCACGGTCTGCCTTTACTCCTTCAGCCGAAATAATGTGACCAAGAAACTTAATTTCTGGCTTACAAAATTGGCACTTTGCTGCGTTAACTGTAAAACCTGCACCTGTGAGTTTGTCAAAAACTAAATCAATGTGATGTAAATGTTCTGTAAAAGTTGACGAATGGATCAGTAGGTCATCTACATACATAACCAAGTTATTGTTTAAACCACAATCTCCCAAAACCTTTTCTAGAGCCCTGATGAATGCTGCTAGGCTGTTCTTGAAGCCATATGGAACAGTGGTAAATTGGTATACATTGCTTTCAAATTGAAATGCCGTCCACTGCCTAGAAGATTGCTCAAGAGGTATCTGTAGAAAAGCACTGCTTAAGTCTAAACTCGTAATGTATTTGGCACCATAAAATTTTTGCAAAAGTTCACGCATTGGCATAACTTTTGTGCGGTCTGCAACCATCTGTTTGTTAATCCGTCTAGCATCTAAGCAAATGCGAACCGCTTTTCCCTCGCGAACTACAAGAGTAATGGGATTAATATATGCTGAGTGCGACTCTTCCAAAATACCATCCTTTAACATTGCCTGAATTTGTTCACGCACCTGGTTTCTTAGTGCGAATGGGATTGGTCTTGAGTTGGCACTATGTGGCATGCTACCCTCTATTTTAAATTCATATGCAAATTGTGTGCATTTGCCTGGTCGTTTCGTTAAATGTTGTCGATATTTAGTCAGCACATTATACAAGTCTTCCTGTTGCTCAGTTGACAATCGGTTGTCCTCACAAACTTGGGTGCGAAGTTGTTCTTCAGAAATCGCTCTGTCATCTGTTCGTAGCTTATTAGTTCCCGACTCTTGTGGTGAGGTGACGTCATCAGTCTTTGGACAGGTCGTGGCTAAACACAGTGAGGTACGATCAGCGACTTCATTATTATTTCCATTATTGTCCTTAATTAATTCATATTTATCACTAAATAAACTGTCAGAATTCTGACTTTCCTTAACCTCCGCGAACGTAGTAAAGCCCTCTTGACACAACTTGTAACCTCTTTTATTCTTCGCAGCTGTACCACTTTCGACGCAATTCCTTTTACTTTGCTGCATTGACGCTTCATTATCATCATTTAACACACGTTCGCACTCTTTATCATCATCTAACAAGTACTCGCTGTCTTCTATGCACGTACCAGTTTCCCTTTTCTGATCCTTAACTGACTCGTCTACACCCCCCGTAGCGAAATTCTTTGTGTAGCGGTGACCTATATTAACAGCTGTTAACTGGTTTTGAGTTTGGGAATGGATGGACATCAGCCCCAAGTCGCAGAAACAATTTGCTGATGGTTCTTTAGCACCAGTAAATTCGAAACTGAATACCTCTTCATGAATTCTGAGCGTTATTCTTCGCTCTGGAAAACTTATTTCTGCTCCATAATTAATTAGGAAGTCCAACCCTAAAATCGCTTCAGTAAGAAGTTGTGCTGACAACAATACTACTTGGTCTAACTTTGTATCCCCAATATTTACTTCGAGCAACGCTTGCTTCTTAACTCTTTTACTTTTGTTACTAAATGCACTGATAAGGTTCACATGTTGAGTTGGTAGCTCTAGACATTGTAACCCTGCGTGCCTTAATTTGTTGTATAAACCTTCATTTAAAATTGACATCTCACATCCCGTGTCAATTAAAGCTTGTATTTCCTCTCCAGCAATTTTAATTTGTAATTTAGGACACTCATGTCTTCGGCTTTCCGCAATATACAAAGTATAGCTAATATTATCAGTTACTTCGTGGTTGTCTGTCTGTCCTTCATTTACCGTTAGTTCATAAAATTTTCCAATATTAAAATTTTCTATCTGTTGCTGAATTTCACTCGAGTTTAAATCAGCATTCTCATCACTTTTGTTGCTTGCGAAATTGGGCTTTAAAATTAAATTTGTGGTCATGTATGTCGACGTGGTTCGCCCATCAATCACGTCTTCTAGTTGTTTAAATTCTGGGTATTGTCACTGCGGTCCCTATCACTACGGCTGTTTTGTCCCGCCAGAGTTCTTTCGTCTCTCGGATTGAAGCGTGGCGCTGCAGTGTTGAGTCTGCTTGTTTCAGGTTCTCCTACTCTCCCCTGCGCGCGTCCATTAAAGTTCGGTCCGTCTTGATAATCTTGGTGTCGACTATTGTATCCCCCGCTACGTCGGTCTGACTGTCCTCGGATATACCTCACGTTTACATTATTTCTGCGGTCCCTCTGCCTTTCATCTCTGTTTGGGTTATCCTGCGTTCTCCTACTCAAATCTCTCCGGTCATAATCTCGCCTGGGTGACCTAAAACTTTCCCTGCTTTCTCCGAGTCCTTGGTATTTAGCGAGGAATGCTAATGCGTCTTGGGTATTTTGGAAATTACCGCAAATCAGCCCTTGTTGCACTTTGGTTTCAAAATGCGATGTCATTGCGGATAACAAATCCATCTCCGTCATGGGTGGATCTAGTGTAGATGCTAGGTTTGCATACCTAATATAATGATCCATGTAGGATTCTCCAGAATTTGGATTGTACCTGTCTAAATAGATCGAACTCCTAATACTGGCCTGACGACTTGGATTCCAGAGTAATTCTGTAAAGGCTTTCTTGAACTCGTCATAACTTTTAAGTTTGTCAAAGGAACTGGAAAGCCACTGCTTCGCGAAAGGTTCTTGGATTGCTCTGAATACCAAAGGTAAGCGTAATTCGTCAGGTGTCTGTCTAAGATTGAAGTACTGGTCAAGGTCCCTAATGAAGTGAATAGGAACTTGCTTTGTGCTGTCTGAGAAGGCAGGTAAAGTTAATTCACAAAGCTCTGCACTTTTCGCATGTAACTCAGATGTAACATTTCCATTTCCATGGCTACATGAATTTGTTGGTTGGTTAACAACACTATTAACATCATTACACACAGATGTACTACAACCATTCACACCATTCTCTCCATGCACACTTGGAAATGAGTTGTTAGAACCAGTTGTATTTATTACACTATCTACCTGCTGCACCGCCTCTGACCTGACATCAATCCTGACTGGAACAGCTGATGATGTGCGGTCTGATGTCCCTGTCACTAGCTTAGCCTGCAAATCTCCTAATGTTGCACTTAACCTTGATATCTCAGCTGCACTATGTTGTTTAATATCTTGGATTTTCCCTGAAACTGTACTGAACTTGCTATCAGCATACTCTTTGGATTTACTGATCTCGTGACTTAAATTTTCAATTGTTACTCCCACCTGTTCTTTGTGTTCCCTGATACTGGCTAGCAATGAACTCGAAGCTGCTGTAATTTCCTGTCCCTGCCGATCTGTTTCTTTCCTAACCTGGACCACATGTGCATTCATCCTTTCATTCATGCATTCACGCACACTCTTAATGGTATTGTTCACGGCAGTAATTTCATTTTCAGTGTCCCTACTTACATCATCTATCTTGTCTGAGACTATTCTTATTTCTGAACTTATTTTTGCATTAAACTCCTCTCGAATAGCAGCATTTGCTGACTCAAATCTAGCTATCAGTAATTTCATTTTCAGTGTCCCTACTTACATCATCTATCTTGTCTGAGACTATTCTTATTTCTGAACTTATTTTTGCATTAAACTCCTCTCGAATAGCAGCATTTGCTGACTCAAATCTAGCTATGAGGCTCTCAGCTAATTTTTCGTTTTCATATCTAAGTTCAGATTTCAAACTCTCTATAGCAGAAGCTAACTTAGCTGATTCAGCAGACTGTTTAGTGCTTTCAGCTGCTAATTTTTCTTCTAAGGCCGCTGTCTGCTTACAAATTTCAGACTGAATGGTTTGCTTCAAAGTAAAAAGAAATTCCTGCAGTTGAGTAGCAGACATACTACCTTCATTACTAGTAACTACAATATTTGCATTTTGTTCTGCCTGTTCTAATGCAGGATTTTCCCTAACTGTAAGTACAGCATCTGATTCAAAACAGGTGACATTACTATTTTCCATGTTTTCACTATGGTCACTATCTGCCTGACTGACTACAGAATAACTTCTATTACGTAATTTTCTACAGGCCATGAAGTTACATTTACACAAGGATTCCCTATAACGCCGATATTAATATGTTTTACTTACAGTAGGTGCACAACTGTAAATTTACAGGTGACGTGCTGAGAGCGTTTTAGGCCTACTCGCCCGTACTCACTAGTTCCTGACGTCGGCAGGTGACTTGCCACTGGCCGTATCGCTTATCACTCGCACTAGACGTTTTCTCACAGACACTTTTCTTACAGCACTTGCCGTTGATGCTGACAGGCCGTTGCTTCCTTCTCCAATGTGTAGCGTCTGGGTGTTTGCTTCGACTTCGGACTCGTGACGATGTTTCGGTGCCTCCCGACGTTTCAGCACCTCCGACTTTCTGCCTGAGTGACTTCTCACGTACTCCTTTCTGTTGTAGGCTTCTTCTACATATCTGGCTAATCCTTGTTTATCTGAATTTGGCTCTTATTTGTCTTCCATTAATTTTCACAGGAATGCCTTCTCTGTCCTCAGTGCCACTTAGAATTCGAGTCCCGCAGTTGGGCAGCCATTTTCTACAACCTAACCCAGCTCATCAGTCGGTTGGCATGTCTTTCTCCCAGGGAATCTAAGTGTTCTAAGTGCACGACAATAATGTTTAAATAATTTAACACTATTAAATTTTCTATATTTAAAGCACTATTGTTGGAATTTACAAATGTATTAAATTTATGGATGCGCCATTAAAACACTGAAATCACTCT
>Ga0099364_10011457_pt1 | contig 12125 bp, 12 predicted proteins | sample TergutTh196P3_FD_73070 | JGI IMG/M metagenome (GOLD analysis project Ga0099364, IMG submission 73070) | Microcerotermes parvus P3 segment gut microbial communities from Pointe-Noire, Republic of the Congo - Th196 P3 | ecosystem: Host-associated > Arthropoda: Insects > Digestive system > Gut ...
TTCCTCCTTTGGAGGAGTACGGCGAAGCCGGGAGGTGGTTTATGACCATCGCTGGCGAGGGGGTTATGACCACCCCGGCACTTCGTGCCACCCCTCCAAAGGAGGGGAATTTAATTTACAATTTACGGATTTACTAATCACTATTCACTAATCACTATGGTACATCCCGCACACAACGCAGGGCGAGCCCGCGATTCTTAGCAAGGTCATCCTGAGGGAAGACGCGGCCACCCGTGTCAAAGAACCAGTAACGAGCATTCGCAGTGGTAGCCTCTGAGGACGACCAGTAGACCCCGTACGACCCCTGAGTGGTCAGCGTCCCTGTCCTAGAGCAACTGCCAACGTAAGCACCTCCCCAAAACTGCCCGGCACCGGAAGTTCCGGAAACATCAATAAGTTTGTTTCTTACGGCAGCAGCACCGCTACGGTCGATACCGGTACCCCCAAGGGCGATATCCAAATTAATAAAATCCTGACAAGTAGGAACTCGCCAATCATCGGGACAAAGCACAGTAGCATGCGTCATAACAGCACACCAAGAAAATAAATCTCCAAAATAATTCGCAGTGTTTTCGCCTTGATTGATCGCTGTAGGACGGGTTTCGTTGGTGCCGGTTATGCGATTTTGACGACAATCATTATTAAAGTTCGGATCAGAACCACCCGCAAAACCTGTTTTTCCGCAAGTAGAGGTCAACACCACATCAGACCATTCCTGAGAGATGCCTCTGCCGGAAATCGCCCAAGTGGTGGAGGTTTTAAAATACTGCGTGCCGATACCCGTGAATGTAGTGCCGTCCCTTGTTGGCGAGCAGCGGTTATCGCTTGGCGTTGGGTTGGTGGTGGCAGCACAGACAGGTATGGGATGTATGATGGTATGTCTCCCGCTGGTATTGTTAGTTGCTGTCGTGCTACCGCAACGGTCAGTTGCCACGGCATAGTAGTACACGCCGGTGGTGTTGATTGTTGTTACGGGTGGTGCAAAAGTTTTGCCTGTGGCACCGCTCACGGCTGTTCCGCTTGCTCCGGCTGAACTGCTTGCCGTTGTGCTCGAATACCATTGTATGGTAATCGGTGGCATACTGCCAATCGGATCATCTGTGAGAGTGAGCGTGGAATCGAAGGCTATGTTTTGGGGTGTGGCTTGGTCAATGGTAGGTGTAACCGTGCCGATGGTGGGTGATCCTGCCAAAGTGATACTGCCATGTAGCAACTCTACGCCACAGGTATTGCTTACGGTGTAGTGGTGAGTGCCGGGAGCTGTAGGCGTTCCTCTGATGATAACAGGCGACGAATGCTCCCGATTCTCGGGCGGACCCGAAACCGTGATGCCATCAGGCGTGTTGATAGACGCAAAACGTGTACCGTCAGTCCACCAATTGATGATTAGAGTTTGTCCGATTACAGAAGGAAACTCGATATCATCTATCGCTTGGCCTGCACAGAGAACCTGATGCAAATCGGCGGTGGGACACCATTGCGGAATAGGACAATGAGCAAAACTTTGGCTCGCAAAAGTTGTAAAAAAGATTAAGATTAGGGTGATTTTTTTCATAGGTATTTTATGGTTTATGTTTTATGATTTATGGTTTATGATTTTTGGCAATAAAAAAAACGGACTTACTATCCGCAACTGAGGTTTTCGACGACCCAAATATTCAAATAAGATAAGCCCGCAATTTGCGAGTGCTCACTTATTCTTGAATATTTTGGAATTGTCGAAATTTCAGTTACAAGAATAGTAACGCTATTTTATATTTTCGTTTTTTACATATTTTTTAATTAAAATTAGACTGCAAAGATACGAAAAAAAAATGACATGCAAAGCATTTCGTTTTTTTTTCTGTAGAGACGTGGCATGCCGCGTCTCTACAAATTCGGGCACGGTCAATAGCAAGGGGATGTCTCCGCTACGCACGCTTTGCGTGCTCCGGTCGACATGACGGCAAAAAATCGGAACAAAGGGTAAGGCTGAAAGCCTTTTATCAGTCAGCGTAGGGCATCGCCCTACGTTGCGTTCGTATCCCCTCTCGCCAAAGCCCTGTAAGGGCGTAATCCGATTTGATGTCGCCCTTTCAGGGCTCTATTGGGTGGTGTCGCCTTGTTCGTAGGGTGTTACCCTACGCTGTTGATTACGCCCTTTCAGGGCGAGAGGCGAAGCGTAAAACACCATGAGCGTAGCGACGAATACGTTACCGCAGGAAATGTCAGAGCGTAGCGGCGACGTATTTCCTGCAAAGAGTTTTTTTGAATACTTTTTTTGCTCTCAAAAAAAGTATTAGGAAAAAGTAATAAAAAATTATAGGCACGGATTACAAATCCGTGCCAGCGGCGTGCTCCGCTCGACATGACGACGAAAAATAGTGAAATGTAGGGGCGACGCATGCCTCGCCCCTACATTTCACCGTACCGTAATCGTCTGCCCCTCTTGGGCTAAATGTAAAACAAGTTGAGAAACATACATCGTAATGTCCGTTACACCACTGAAATTGATGAGATCCGGCGTGTCGGAAAGTCTGTGATAATGCTTAACTTGTTTGGTGTCGGTAAACGTGCGAAACCACAACACCGGAATACGCTCAACATAAAAAGAATAATGATCGCTAAGTCGAAAACCCCAAGAATTGTACTCCACTTGAAAACCGCTCCCGGTCTCTGTTTCGGAAATTAAAGCATCGAATTCCACCGCCGTATGGACACCCGCAACAATCAAAACGGAATCCAAATGCCCAACCATATCGATATTGATCATGGCAACGATGTTTTCTTTCGGAACAGGCGGATTTTGGACGAAATACTTCGACCCGTGCATACCCCTTTCTTCCGCAGAAAACGCAACAAAAATAACGTTCCGTTCCGGTTTTTTTTTCGCAATAAATTTTGCACTTTCTATCAAAACCGCCACACCCGAAGCGTTGTCATCTGCACCGTAATACACCATTTTGGTTTCGCCGAAACCTCTTGTTCCCAAATGATCGTAATGGGCTCCCACCACAATATACTCCTCCGAATTTTTTGTACCGCGAATCATCGCAACTACATTGGTGCCATGTGCCAAAGCCCCCGTTTTGTAGTATATTCCGGAACCTCTGGAAATAATTTCTTCTTCGATAATGCCGGCATTGACATCATTCGAATCAACTCGTATCCAACGATTGAAAGGGAAAATTTGATAACCTTCATCGTAAAGCAATTCGCTTTCGATGGCTTGAAAATGCGACAAAATATAGTTTGCCGCTTTTCTTTCGCCTTCGCTGTCTGCAAGCCGCCCTTCCAACTCATCCGAAGCGAGAAACCGAATATGTTTCTCAATGTCCGCCGAATCAATCGTTACAAGTTCTTGTATGCACTCGTTTTCCTGCTCAATTTGCACGGTTTGTACCGCCGGAGTTGTACAACTATTCAGCGAAATACACCAAAAAATAATAAAAAAGCAAAAAAATTTGGTCATTTCATTTTTTTTTTGTAACTTTGTAGTCCTTTTTTGCGAAAGTAGCTCAGTTGGTAGAGCACGACCTTGCCAAGGTCGGGGTCGCGAGTTCGAGTCTCGTCTTTCGCTCACAAAAACCTCAGACATGAGGTTTTTTTTTATGTTCAAATTCCAAAAAGTTTCAAGGTTTGCGTTGTCGTTTGTTCTGCAACCGTTTCGAGTGGCATATCTTTGATCGTTGCGATACGTTGAGCGATGAGCGGAATGTATGCCGGTTCGTTTCGCTTACCGCGATGCGGATCAGGTGCGATAAACGGAGCATCGGTTTCCAACAAAATATGATCTAAATCGAAATGCTCAACCACTTGCCAAAGTTTACTGTTTTTGAAAGTTACAACACCACCGATGCCGAGATAAAATCCTAAATCTACAATGCGTTTGGCTTGTTCAATCGAACCTGTGAAACAATGAAACACACCTCGCAACGCCCCATTATCAAAGCGTTTCAAAACATTCATCGTTTCTTCAAACGCATCGCGCGAATGAATAATCAACGGCAGATTTTTTTCTTGAGCTAATCGAATTTGCGTTTCAAACACATCAATTTGTTCGTTAAAAAATGTTTTATCGTGATACAAATCCAAACCTGCCTCTCCTACAGCGTAGTAATGACGCTCGTTTGCGGCTTTGAGCATAATTTCCAAATCCGTTTGGTAATGCTCGTTCACGTGAGTCGGATGCAAACCAATCGCCGGAAAACAATGGTTCGGAAATCGATCACAAACCTCTGAAACCTGCGATATAGTTGCACTATCGACGTTCGGAATAATCATATAGTTTACACCGGCTGCGATGGATCTGTCGAAACATTCTTGAAGATCAGGTTGAAAATCGTCAAAATAAAAATGAATATGTGAATCTGCAAAAACCATTTTTTTTATTGTGCGGCTAACGCATTTGCACCGGTTGTGATTTCGATAATTTCGCTGGTAATCGCCGCTTGACGGGCTTTGTTGTAGCGAAGTTTAAGTTCCTTTTGCAACATAATGGCATTCTCAGTCGCCTTGTGCATAGAGGTCATACGTGCGGCATATTCAGCCGTCACAGATTCCGCCAAACGCATGTAAGCACGGACTTTGAACGACACAGGAATGATGTTGTGAACCACCGTATTTTTGTCCGGCAGATAGAGAAAATAATCGGATTCCGTACCAACAACAGGACATTCTTGGATGTTGAATGGCAATCTTCGACGAACTTTTGTTTTGTAGTTTACCGCATTGACAAACTCGTTACTGACCATTTCCACCAAATCATACGTGTGATTTTTGTAGGATTGAAGCAGATCTTCGGCAATTTGATCGTATGTTTCGTAATCCAAATGAGCCATCAATTCGATATGATTTCCGACAACATTGTAAGGTTGTTTTGCAAAAAACTCCATGGCTTTTTTTCCAAAGCACATAACGGAAATCTCTTTAACATCAGGGTTTGCAAGATATTTCGTTTTGATGTGATTCATGGCTGCTTTTAATACAACCGTATTGAATGCCCCGCAAAGTCCGCTGTTTGAAGTTACCACCATCAACAAAACTTTTTCCGGTTTACGTTCTTCCAAAAACGGCGAATGCAACAGAACATCACCATTTTGTATGGTTTGCACCATGATGTGATGCAACTTGTCGGAAAACGGTCGCAAACGTTGCAAGATCAGCTGTGCTTTTCGGAGTTTCGACGCCGAAATCATCTTCATTGCGGCTGTGGTTTGCTGCGTTGATTCAACAGTTGCAATACGATTTTTTATTTCTTTGAGGTTTGCCATTATTTCACAAACGTTTTTGCTAAGGTCAATGCTTCGTTGGTTAGTGTTTTTGCTGTTTCATCGCTGAGTTTGCCGGCTTTGAGTTCATCAAGCAGAGATCGATAACTTACTTCGAGAGTATTGATAAATTGTTCTTCAAAATTTTGAACTTCGTGAATCGGTACATCTTTGAGTAATCCGTTGGTTCCGCAGAAAATCATAGCAATTTGATGTTCCACTTTCATGGGAGAATACTGCGGTTGTTTCAAAAGTTCTACATTTCGTGCACCTACATCTAAAACGCTTTGCGTGGCATTATCCAAGTCGGAACCGAATTTTGAAAACGTTTCCAATTCGCGGAATTGAGCCTGATTCAAACGTAAAACACCCGACACTTTTTTCATCGCTTTGGTTTGGGCATTTCCACCTACGCGAGACACCGAAATCCCTACGTTAATCGCCGGTCTGATTCCCGAAAGGAATAAATTACTTTCTAAAAAAATCTGTCCGTCGGTAATCGAAATCACGTTGGTTGGAATGTAAGCCGAAATATCGCCGGCTTGAGTTTCGATAATCGGTAATGCGGTAAGCGAACCCCCTCCTTTGACGCGGTTTTTCAGCGATTTAGGCAAGTCGTTCATTTCTGCGGCGATGTTGTCGTTAGCAATAATTTTTGCAGCACGTTCGAGCAAACGCGAATGTAAATAAAACACATCTCCCGGATATGCCTCACGTCCGGGCGGACGACGAAGCAACAACGATACTTCGCGGTAAGCCACAGCCTGCTTGGATAAATCATCGAACACCACCAACGCCGGACGACCCGTATCGCGAAAATACTCGCCGATAGCCGCTCCCGCAAAAGGAGCGTAAAACTGCATGGCAGCAGGTGATGATGCCGTCGAGGCAACAACGATGGTATAAGCCATGGCACCATATTCTTCGAGCACTTGAACGATGTTGGCAATGGTCGAACCTTTTTGTCCGCAAGCCACATAAATGCAGAAAACCGGCTCGCCTCGATCGTAAAATTCTTTTTGATTCAAAATCGTATCAACAGCAATCGCCGTTTTTCCGGTTTGACGGTCGCCAATGATGAGTTCGCGCTGTCCGCGACCAATCGGCACCATAGAGTCGATGGCTTTAATACCGGTTTGTAGCGGTTCGTTTACCGGTTGGCGATAAATCACTCCGGGTGCTTTGCGTTCGAGCGGCATTTCGATTAAATCGCCGCCAATCGGACCTTTCCCGTCGATAGGTTGTCCGAGTGTATCCACCACTCGACCAAGCATTCCTTCGCCAACTTGCAACGAAGCAATGTGATTGGTACGTCGCACCAAATGCCCTTCTTGAATGTTTTCGTTGTCGCCGAGAATAACCACACCGACGTTGTCTTCTTCAAGATTTAGGACGATGGCTTTTTGTCCGGTGCTAACGAATTCCACCAATTCACCCGACTGTGCGTTGGAAAGCCCGTAAACACGAGCAATTCCGTCGCCCACTTCGAGCACCGTGCCGACTTCTTCGAGTTTGGTTTCGACAGATAGACCGGAAAGTTGTTGCTTTAATATCGCCGAAACTTCGGCGGGTTTGATATGTGCCATAAACTAAAATTGTGTTTCGTAATGATTAAATTGGAGATTAAGACGAAAATTTTTGAGTTGCCTGCTGATACTTCCGTTGAAAAGATAATCGTCGTAGCGAAGGACAAGTCCTCCGATTAGTCCGGGATGTGTCCGACAGCGAAGTTCGATGGTTTCGCCCGGAATCTGGCTTTTCAACGTGGTTTCGAGTTGTTGCTTTTGTGGATCGAAAAGTTCTTTTTCGGTATAAACCGTAACAGTTTTAAGATGATTTTCGATGCGATACATTCGAACGTATGCCGTAGCGATATTCATGATATTTCCAACCCGTGCTTTTTTGAGAATCAACAACAAAAAATCCAATGTCAGCGGATTAAATGCATCGGTAAACAACAGTTTCAAAATATGCGCTTTTTGCGAATTTTTGATAGTCGGACTTTTCAAAAAATTCTTAAAGTCAACGTTGTTAACGGTCAACACTCGCAACTCAAGCATATCATTATACACAGCCTTTTCGATACCGCGTTCTTTGGCGATTCGGAGCAAGGCTGTTGCATATCTGACATCTACACGTTTGGCTGTAATCATAACTTATTGTTGGTGATGTCTTGAATGGATTTTTCGATTAATTTATCGTACTGTTGTTTGTTTTTCATTTCCTCGCGAAGGATTTTTTCAGCGATGTCGATAGAAAGTTTAGCCACTTCGTTTTGCAATTCAACGATGGCAGCTTTTTTCTCTGTTTCAATAGCCAGACGGGCGTTTTCCAAAAGTCGATCGTATTCTTTTTGGGCTTCGTTTTGAGCCTTTCCGATGGCTTCTTTACGCATTTCGTTTCCTCGACGGAGAATTTCATCGCATTGCATCCGTGCCTCTCGTAAGAGTTTTTCGTTATCGGCATGAAGTTGTTTCATCTCTTCGCGTGCTTTTTCGGCAGCACTCAAAGCGTTGGCAATAGCGGTTTCTCGCTCTTTAAGAGTCGACAAGATCACAGGCCACGCAAACTTTTTCAGTAGCAAAAACAGCACCAAAAACGTCAGCGTTGTCCAAAAGACTAAGCCGATATTGGGGGAAATCAGTTCCATTTATAGAATAACGGCTAATAAGCAAACTACAACGGCGAACAACGCCACACCTTCGATAAAGGCGGCAGTAAGCAACATATTAGTACGAATGTCGCCGGCAGCTTCGGGCTGACGAGCGGTAGATTCCAAAGCGGCTTTACCGATATTTCCAATACCGATTCCGGCTCCGATAGTAGCAATACCGGCTCCGATAGCACCGGCAAGTTTCGCGAAAACGCTAAGATCCACTACACCTTGATTGACAAGTTCTGTGGCTTGATTTACAATGTCTTGTTCCATGATTTTTTTTTGTTTTTTTTGGGTTAATTGTTTATTTGTTTATGATTTACTATTTACTATTTACTATTCACTATTCACTAATCACTATTCACTATTCACTATTCACTAACTCTCAATGATGTTCTGCTTTTGCCATACCAATATAAAAACTCGTCAACAGTGTAAAAACAAAGGCTTGCACAAAAGCCACTATCAATTCCAGTAGACTGATGAACAGCGTAAAACCGACCGATAAAGCGGAAACGCCGTAACCGGCTATGGCACTCATATTTCCCAAGATAAAAATCATACTTATCAAGCCAAGAATGATGATATGTCCTGCCATGATGTTGGCAAACAGACGAATCATCAACACGACCGGTTTGGTCAAAACACCGATCACTTCTATCGCCGGCAACAACGGAATCGGAAATTTCATCCACCACGGTGCTCCGGAGGTGTTGATAATTTCTCGAAAATACGTTCGGTTGCCACTCACAGTGGTGATGACAAACGTGAACATGGCAAGTACCAACGTTACCGCAACATTGCCTGTAACGCTTGCTCCACCCGGAAAAAACGGCACCAATCCCAACAAATTGCAAAACAAAATAAAGAAAAACAACGTGAGCAAATAAGGCAAATATCGATCAACGTATTTAATTGGTATCGCAACTTTGACAATATCATCGCGAACAAACAAAATAATGGGTTCAATCAGATTTTGAAATTTGGTTGGAGGCAGTCCGGAACCGCGTCTTTTGTAGATTTTCGAGATGTTTACGAAAATGAAAAACAAAAGACTTGCGACAAACAAAAGTGAGAACGCATTTTTGGTAATGGACAAATCTATGGGTAATTTCGGTAAGATGTTTCCTTGCGAATTAACAGCGACAATTTTGCCTTTATAGTCGCCTTCAAGCATTAAGCGAAATCCGCGATAATCCGAGTGTCCGTGATGAAATTTCGATGACATGAATGCGTGAAATTTTCCATCGTGAATCAATAAAATCGGCAGAGGAATGGAGATATGTGTTTTCCCGACTGTTGCAATATGCCACTCGTGACTATCTAAAATATGGTTGAGAATCATCTCTCCCGGATTGAAATCGGACTCGGGCTCGCTTGCATTCAAAGGAAATGCAACGAACATCAACATGAGAATAGAGAGGGTCTTTCGGGTAAACATTTGGCAAAGTTACGGAAAAAAAATGAAATTTCCAAATTACGCTTTATTTTTTCTTACATCTTGCCCCCACATGAGTTTGGTGCGAATAGTGTCGAAAAAGTGTTGGTTTTTCAAACGAATGGTGTGAATGGCAAACGGCGTTTTTTCAATGAAAAAGGTTTGTTCGCCTTGAAAGGTAAATCTTCGAGAGTCTAAAGTAGTTCGGAATTGCGACTCGTTTCCGGAAATTCGGATTTCGATTTTTGCGGTGTCGGGAATGACCAAAGGTCGTACGGTTAGCGTGTGAGAGGCAATCGGCGTAAGCACAAAATTTTGATTTTCGGGCAATAAAATCGGACCTCCACAACTGAGACTGTACGCCGTAGAACCCGTTGGTGTTGCAATAATTAAGCCATCGCCAAAATATGTGTTTAGAAAAATTTCATTGATATAAACATCGACATGAAGCAGTCCGAATTTTTCACTTCGAAACACAATATCGTTCAATGCAAACGGCTCCGGAATAGCATTGTTCGAACGAATGTTCAACAAACTTCGACACTCGATATCGTAGTGTTTTGCACATAAATCTTGAACCACATCTTCCAAAATTTTGGCATCAATCAGCGTTAAAAAACCCAATTTCCCGAAATTCAGTCCCACCACCGGAATTTCCGAATCTCGAATCAACGGAATGGCATCTAAAAACGTGCCATCGCCACCAATCGAAATCAACAGTTGGGTGTTTTGTTTCAGTTCTTCGCAAGACGAAAACGTTGGAACACCGGAATTAATCAGTCCTTGCTCAATACACTGCTGAGCCAACGGTTTGTAAAAAACACCTGTAACATTATTTTTCCGGAAAGCCTCAAGCAATCGCCCAAAACAGGAGATATGTTCGGCTTTGATAGTCGTTCCAAATACGCCAATATGTAGAGAATCCATCATAATTACGGTTGATGATTGATGCTTACAGGTTCTTTTTTGGTCGCTTGGTACATAATTTGCTATCTACACGACAAAGTTACAAAAACTTTTTGAATTGACCAAATTTCATGCAAATTTCTTGCCGTCATGTCGAGCGTAGCCACGTAGTGGCGAAGTCGAGACATCTCCCGGCTATTGACCGTTCCCTCGTTCGGCGGAAATGTATCTATCTTTTGTTGTAAATAAAATCCAAACCCTGCCCACGATATGCCTCAAATTTACGGTCGCTACTGATAAGCGGAACTTTCTCGGTAATGGCTTGTGCAATAATCAAGTGGTCGGTAGGATCGTTGTGCTTAGCAGCAGGCTCGAGGCGAGCCATAGCAAGCAAATGTTCCTTTTTTACATAGTTGATAGAAACGTTCAAATCCTGCTCAATCATACGAAAAACATCACGTGCCTGTTTCCATTTTTGGGTACGAATTTTGCCGATATGAAACAGATGAATCAATTCCTTAATGCTTTCGGAACTCACATGAAGGGAGGTTTCGTAATCTCCTATGATTCTTGAAACATCTTTTGATAACTCATCTTTTTCAAAAAGGGTGTACAAAAGAATATTGGTGTCAATAAGGTACCGCATAATTATTTCAATACCGCTTTGTGATCAACGATAGTGCCTATCCCATTGGGATATCTTTTCCAAAATTCGGCGACTTTTGACATTCTTCCAGGTGCCTCAACATTGCTATTCTTCGCAAACGTCCGAGTCTCTTTTTTCATAGTTCTAATTGCTGCCATAATGTTTAATTTTTTTTGCAAAGATACGATTTTTTTTTGGAATATGCAAATCGGTGAACTGTGAGGTGTGAACCGCGAACGATTGTCGCAAATGCCCGTAGGGGTCGAAAATTTTCGACCCCTACAATAGACGATGGTTCATCTGGTTAAAATTCTCCTCCTTTGGAGGAGTACGGCGAAGCCGGGAGGTGGTTTATGACCATCGCTGGCGAGGTTTATGACCACCCCGGCACTTCGTGCCACCCCTCCAAAGGAGGGGAATTGGGGAAATCGAAAATTTTGTGCCCCTACAAAACCCCACCCCTACCGCACACAACGCAGGGCGAACCCGTTGAGCTTATTGGCCTCGCTCTGAGGGTTCACGCGGGACGCAAGCAGGTACAGGCGAAACGCAGTCGTGCCGCTAGACTGGCTGGACGACCAGTAGTTCGAACTCGCACCCGTCAGATTGCTCGCGAGCGCAGAAAAGCGGGAGCCACCCCAGGTTCCACCGTTGTTCACGGCGGTGTTGCCGTCGCCGGAAGCCCCGAGGTACCACTCTACCTGAGCTTCTATCGTCTTATCACTACTCGGAACCGAAGCAGGGTCATTGTCGCCTGTTCCACCCGTCCAACGAGGGTGACCAGTACCGCCCAAAGCAATATCTAAATCAATAAAATCCTGACAAGTAGGTACCCGAAATCCCGACGGGCACAATGTGGTAGCATAACGATTCACAAAGCACCACGTAAAGTAGTGCCCACTGAAATTGTTGGTGGCATTGCGACAGTCACTCATACTATTGGTAACGCCCGTCCAGGTGCTTCTTGAAGCACAATTGCTGGCACGCACATTATCCGACCACTCTTGCGTAATACCATTGTTGTTGATAATCGTTGTATTCGCCGTGATAGCACCCCCTGAAGCACCGTAAGTTACCGTGCCGGCAGATGCCACCCGCACGTCTGCACCCGATGTGGCACAACCGGTGGCAACTGTAGACGGTGTACATGTCGGTCCAACGATATGTTTTCCACTGGTATTGTTGGTTGTATCAGCACCGCACATATTGGTTGCCACAGCATAATAGTAT
>Ga0099364_10011458_pt1 | contig 12124 bp, 8 predicted proteins | sample TergutTh196P3_FD_73070 | JGI IMG/M metagenome (GOLD analysis project Ga0099364, IMG submission 73070) | Microcerotermes parvus P3 segment gut microbial communities from Pointe-Noire, Republic of the Congo - Th196 P3 | ecosystem: Host-associated > Arthropoda: Insects > Digestive system > Gut ...
ATGATTGTAGACGTATTCGGAATAGAGGCATTCTTGCCCGGTTCGCAGATAGACGTGAAGCCTATTCGCGATTACGATGTATTTGTGGGCAAAACAACCGAATTTAAAGTCGTTAAGATCAATCACGATTTTAAAAATGTGGTAGTTTCTCATAAAGCGCTTATTGAGGCTGAATTAGAGCAACAAAAAGCAGAAATTATTTCTAAACTTGAAAAAGGACAAGTGCTTGAAGGACAGGTCAAAAACATAACGCCTTACGGCGTATTTATTGACTTGGGCGGCGTGGACGGTTTGATACATATAACCGATCTTTCGTGGGGACGAGTAACTCACCCCGAAGAAGTAGTCCAATTAGATGAAAAATTGAACGTAGTTATACTCGATTTTGACGATTCCAAGAAGCGTATAGCGTTAGGTTTAAAACAATTAACTCCGCATCCGTGGGACGCTTTAGACGAAAATCTTAAAGTAAACGACACAGTTAACGGAAAGGTGGTAGTTATTGCCGATTACGGCGCTTTCGTAGAAATATCTCCGGGTGTCGAAGGTTTAATTCACGTCTCGGAAATGTCGTGGTCGCAACATCTGCGTAGCGCTCAAGACTTCCTGAAAGTAGGCGACACGGTAGAAGCGCAGATTCTGACTTTAGATCGCGACGACAGAAAAATGTCGCTGGGTATAAAGCAATTAAAAGCAGACCCATGGGACGTTATTGACTTTAAATATGCCGTTGGCTCAAAACATTCTGCAAAAGTACGCAATTTCACAAGTTTTGGCGTGTTCGTTGAAATTGAAGAAGGAGTTGATGGATTGATACATATTTCAGACCTTTCGTGGACTAAAAAAGTAAAACACCCTTCGGAATTTACCCAAATTGGAGACGAAATAAGCGTATCCGTACTCGAAATAGACAAGGAAAATCGTCGTTTGAGTCTTGGACACAAACAGTTGGAAGAAAATCCATGGGACGTATTTGAAACTATTTTTACGATTGACTCCTCTCACGAGGGAACAATTGTGGACATATTCGACAAGGGCGCTATTGTGGCGTTACCATACGGCGTAGAGGGCTTTGTTGCCGTCAAAAACATGGTAAAAGAAGACGGATCGGTTGCCAAGGTTGATGAAAAATTGAATTTCATCATATTAGAGTTTAACAAGACCTCAAAACGCATTTTACTGTCACACAGTCGTACATTTGAAGAATTGCAAAAAGAAGAACAGCCGCCATCGGCAACGCCAACGCCTGCGCCTGCTTCTCTACCGCTTACTATCAAACCTCGTTCGGAAAGCGAAGACATAAAGATAGCCGCCAAAAAATTGCAGGAGTCGTTAGAAAAGACTACATTTGGAGACATATCGGCGTTATCCGCTTTGAAGGAAGAAATGGAGGCTACTGTTAAAAAAACCAAGAAGAAAGCCAAAAGCAGCGAGGAAAAAAAGACCCAAAAGGAAGTTCCAGTAGAAGTTTCAGACGAACAGTCGGCTGTTGTTGAACAATTAGTTGAAGAAGCGCCGCCTGTAGCCGAAATTGCGGAAGTTGAAGTTGTTGAAAGCAGCGATACAACTGGCGCCGCTGAACCAATAGTTGTTGAGGATACGCCGCCGCCTGCCGAAACAGTAGTAGAGCAAACGGAAGAAGTGGCTGAAACAGAAACAGTAGTTGAAACGGAAACAGTAGTAGAAGCGGAAGAAGTGGCTGAAACGGAAGAAGCAGCAGAACAGCCGGAAACAGCAGTTCCAGTAGAAATTGTCGTCGAAGTAGAACAAACATCAGAAGTGGTTGAAGAAGCCGCCGAAACTGCCGAAACAGTAGTTACCGCCGAAGAACAACCGTCTGAAGATGAAAAAGAGTAAATATACATTATAATATATATAGTTTAATTAATTAATTAATTTATTATGGATTTCAAAGTTGAACAGCAACCCAATTACACTCTAATCAGAGTGTTGCATGAAAAATTAGATACATACGTTGCCCCAAGTCTAAAATCGGAATTAGTTCTGATTTCAGGTAATGGTGAAAAAAACATCATTCTCGACTTGAGCAAGTGCCGTTATTGCGACTCATCGGGATTAAGCTCCATTCTTGTTGCCAACCGATTGTGTAAAAATGCCGGAGGCGTTTTTGTTCTGACCGGGTTGAACGATGCAGTGGAACGTCTTATCACTATCTCGCAGTTAGACACGGTGCTTAACATCACTATGAGTGTCGAAGAAGCGGTAGCCTTGATAGAAAAGGCATGATTATCAAATCATTATTTAGAAACAAATCGGCTGCTTGAAATATTAGCGCCGACTTGTTTCTGAGTGATGTGAGTGTGTTCGGAATTTCCGAAAACTTGTGTTCGCTTAGGGTTTCAGAGCGCACCGAGTTGTTGTATGCATATTGTACGTTGTGTTTTATTAAAAAATATTTTTAGATAAAGATTTTGAATTTTCAATTCACTATTACATGGAAAATTTCCCTGTTGGTTTGCGCAATAGCCATCGGGATTGGCTCGCTGTTTATCACTAATTATCTTGTTGGCAAATTATCGGCTGAAGAAAAGAAAAAGGTTGAGATTTGGGCGGAAATATACCGGTTGCTAAATGTAGCGGAACATGACGACGCTAATCTTGATTTTTATCTAAATGTGATGGAACAAAACACAACAATACCTGTCATTATTGTTGATGAAAATCGGCAAATGAAATTTTACAACAATCTCGACTCCGAAAAAATGTTGAACCCCAAATATGTATCGCGGCGCTTGGAAGAAATGAAAAACAGATACGAGCCAATAATTTTAGACGTTGCCGGCTCAAAACAGTATGTATATTACTATGATTCAACCATTCTTAACCAACTATACTACTATCCTTTTATACAACTCGGCATCATCGTTTTGTTTATTGGCGTTGCCTATTTTGCTTTTAGCGCCTCGCGTAAATCAGAACAGAACAGAGTTTGGGTCGGGTTGTCTAAGGAAACGGCGCATCAGTTGGGAACGCCAATTTCATCGCTGCTTGCGATAACCGAAATGCTTAAAACGCAGGCGCACGATGCGGCATTAGTAACAGAATTGGAAAAAGACGTTACGCGACTGTATAACATTACCGAGCGATTTTCAAAAATTGGCTCAAAGCCCGCCACGCCAATGTGCGACGTCGGACAAACAATCACCGGAAGCCTGAACTATATACGTAAACGCTCATCGGACAAAGTAGAAGTGCGCTTTATTCAACCCGATGAACCTGTGATAGTTCCGCTCAACGAGCAACTTTTCAGCTGGGTTATTGAAAATATATGTAAAAACGCGCTCGATGCTGTTGCCGGCGCAGGAACCATCAATGTAGAGTTGAAAAAAAATCATAATCAAACAATTATAGATATTTCTGATACAGGAAAAGGAATACCAAAACGAAAATTCAAAACAATTTTTAAGCCCGGATACACTACAAAATCAAGAGGCTGGGGGCTTGGGCTGTCGCTTACAAAACGCATCATAGAAGATTATCACAATGGACGTATTTTTGTGCTGCGCTCGGATTTAGAAAAAGGAACAACATTCCGTATTATTTTGAAAATTTAATCTATTTTTGCGGTCTAAATTTTTGTATTCATGTATTATTACAGTACCAATAAAATATCTCCTCCTATATCGCTTGCAGAAGCGGTAATCAGCGGACTTGCGCCAGATGGCGGACTTTATATGCCCGAACGTATAGACAGACTCGACAATGATTTTTTCGAGCGAATGTATGAAATGGATTTCAAGGAAATAGCGTTAGAAGTAGCCGCTCATTTTTTGAAAAACGATGTTCCTTTTGAAAAATTGAAGAGTATGGTCTACGATACGCTTGATTTTCCTGTTCCGTTAGCCCATATTCACGACAATATCCATACGCTTGAATTATTTCACGGACCTACAATGGCTTTTAAGGACGTGGGCGCTCGCTTCATGGCGCGTTTGTTGGGATATTTCACACGTAACGAACAGCAGGAATTGAATGTGCTTGTCGCCACTTCGGGCGATACCGGCAGCGCGGTTGCTAACGGATTTTATAAAGTGCCGGGAATACGCGTTTTTGTTCTGTACCCCAAAGGTTTAGTAAGCTCCATACAGGAAAAACAATTTACAACGCTTGGCGAGAACATCACAGCAATAGAAGTTGAAGGAACTTTTGACGATTGTCAGGCATTGGTAAAGCAGGCGTTTGCCGACGAAGAATTGAACAAACAGATGAAACTCAGTTCGGCAAATTCAATTAACTGGGCGCGCCTTTTGCCTCAGTCATTTTACTATTTTTGGGGCGTTGCACAAATGGGACGCAATGCAGAAAACATTGTTTGCGCCGTACCCAGCGGCAATTTCGGCAATATTTGCGCCGCAATGATTGCTAAACGATTGGGGTTGCATATTTCACGCTTCATTGCCGCCACCAACATCAACGATATAACTCCGCAATATCTGAAAACAGGCGTTTTTAGTCCGCGTCCATCGGTTGCAACCATCGCTAATGCAATGGACGTAGGCAATCCAAGCAATTTTGCACGCATCGCCGATCTATACAATAATTCGCATCAGGCTATTTTGAACGATGTAGAAGGTTTTGTATGCACCGACGACCAAATTCGCGCCACAATAAAGGAGGTTTACGCCCGCCACGGTTATCTGCTCGACCCGCACGGCGCTATAGGTTATCAGGCGTTAAGTAATTATTTGAATAATCGTCCATCAGATACCGGTTTTTTTATCGAAACCGCCCACCCTGCAAAGTTTACCGAAACAGTAGAAAGCGTTATCGCCGAAAAAATAGAATTGCCGGCGAATTTAGCGCGATTTGCCGCAGGAAAAAAACAAACAGTTGAAATGCAGGCGCAATTTGATGAATTGAAAAGGTTTTTATTGAAAAAAACGCTTATCTTTGCACCGTTTAATTTGTAACGGTTATGACAAGCAATAAACATGTTGAAACGCCGCTGATGCGGCAGTATTACAATATAAAGGGGAAACACCCCGACGCCTTGTTGCTGTTTCGTATTGGCGATTTTTACGAAACTTTCGGCGACGACGCTATACTGATGTCCGAAATTTTGGGTATCACTCTCACGAAACGCGCCAACGGCGCGGCAGCGTTCGTCGAATTGGCGGGATTTCCCTACCATGCGTTAGATACTTATCTGCCTCGCTTGGTACGCGCAGGACAGCGCGTTGCCATCTGCGAACAGTTGGAAGACCCCAAAAAGGCTAAAACCATCGTCAAACGCGGCGTTACCGAACTTATTACCCCTGGCGTGATACTCAATGAGCAGATGCTCGACAATAAGGAAAACAACTTTCTTGCCTGCATACATACGGAAAAAAGCATGGCGGGGGCGGCTTTCCTTGACGTTTCGACAGGCGAATTTCTTGTTGCCGAAGGTACAATCGAATATATTGACAAACTTCTTAACGGCTTCAATCCCAAAGAGGTATTAGTTGAACGCAGTAAACAGGGCTGGTTTAAGGAAACATTCGGAACACGTTTTTATATATCCATTCTCGAAGATTGGGCTTTTGTAGCCGACACAGCCCGCGAAAAACTGCTGGGACATTTCAAAACAATAAATCTGAAAGGATTTGGAGCCGACACTCTGAACACAGCCGTTACCGCCGCTGGAGCCATAATGCAATATATGGATATTACCCGACACGAGCAACTTGGGCATATCAACAAAATTTCGCGCATAGAGGAAGATACTTACGTGTGGTTGGATAAATTTACCATTCGCAATCTCGAACTTTTATTTCCTGCCAACGAAGGCGGTCATACTTTGTGCGATGTTATTGACCGAACGCTTTCGCCTATGGGCGCCCGACTGCTCAAACGATGGGTTGCGCTCCCGCTGAAAGATATACGCCGTATTAATCAGCGTTTGGAAATAGTTGATTATTTTTACAATAACGCGGATATTGCCGAGCAAACAGGCGAACAAATCAGGCAGGTAGGCGATATTGAACGTATTATAGCCAGAATGGCGGCAGGACGTATTAGTCCGCGCGAATTGATGCAACTGAAAATAGCGTTGGACGTTGTTACTCCCTTGAAGGAAATATGCGGAAACGCCGATAACGAAGCCTTGCGCAGTCTATCCGAACAATTAAATCCGTGTACTGCCATTCGCGAACGTATTGCCCGCGAACTGACGTCAGACCCGCCAAACGCCGTAAACAAGGGTAACGTTATCTCACAGGGCGTTTCAGCGGAATTGGACGAACTTCGCAATATTCAAAAAACAGGCAAAAACTATTTATTGGAATTGCAGCAACGCGAAACTAAACGGACGGGAATACCTTCGCTCAAAGTTGATTTCAACAATGTGTTCGGGTATTTTATAGAAGTGCGCAACACGCACAAGGATAAAGTGCCGAGCGACTGGATTCGCAAACAAACATTAGTCAGCGCCGAACGCTACATTACCGAAGAACTGAAACAGTACGAAACGAAGATTCTGGGAGCCGAAGAAAAAATACTTTCACTTGAAACCGAATTATTTGCTGCATTAGTGACGGCGGCGGCAGACTACATTCCTGTTATTCAACTCAATGCATCGCTGATAGCCCAAATTGATTGTCTGCAATCGTTTGCCCGCGCTGCCCGCGAAAACAAGTATGTAAAACCCGTAATTACCGATTCGGACAGCATACGCATTGAACTTGGCAGACACCCCGTGATAGAGGCTTATTTGCCGCCCGACAAGCCATACGTGGCAAACGATGTATTTTTGGATTCTACCGAGCAACAAATGATAGTGATTACAGGTCCCAATATGTCGGGAAAATCGGCTATGCTGCGACAAACGGCGCTGATTGTGCTGATGGCGCAAACAGGCAGTTTTGTACCCGCCAAAAGCGCCGAAATAGGCTATGTGGACAAGATTTTCACTCGCGTTGGCGCATCAGACAATATTTCGCAGGGCGAATCAACGTTTATGGTTGAAATGTTGGAAGCGTCGAGTATAATGAACAACCTTTCATCGCGCAGTCTGATACTGTTAGACGAGATTGGACGCGGCACAAGCACCTACGATGGTATCTCTATTGCATGGGCAATGGCTGAATACATACACGAACACCCAACGGCAAGGGCTAAAACGCTGTTTGCTACCCACTATCACGAACTCAACGAAATGGAAAACTCATATCCGCGCATTAAAAACTACAACGTTTCGGTAAAGGAACTCAACGACAGGGTTATTTTTCTGCGCAAATTGGTACGCGGCGGCAGCGAACACAGTTTTGGGATACACGTTGCGCAAATGGCGGGTATGCCCAAAAGTATAGTTGCCCGCGCCGAAGAAATATTGAAAGAATTGGAATCAAACCGCGAAGATAAAGCCATAGCCGCAAAACCGGTAGCAGGATTGAGCCAAAAACGCGAAGGATACCAATTATCAATTTTTCAGTTAGACGACCCTGTATTGAAACAGATACGCGATGAAATAAAAAAAACGGACATCAACAACATGACCCCTATTGAAGCTCTGCAAAAATTGAGCGACATTAAGAAATGGGTGGGGTTGAAGTAAGAAAACGGCGCAGGAAAAGTTTTCTCAAAAAAAAGATTTTTTTCGCCCCAAAACGTAACCTTTTTCATTTTTTTACGTATAATAGGGTGACAGGGAAAGTTCCGTCTTGTTGCGAAAGTAATTTGAGGCGACGTTGTAGTATTGTTAAATAAACTTGAAAATGAATATAGAAAAAGTAAGAACAATTTTTTTAATTGTTTTGTTAGCCGCAACATTAGGATGTGGAGGATGTAAACAATCATCTGATAATTTTATCACGGTTGACGTTACGAAAAGTTATCCACAAAAAGACTTGATTATTCAGGACTTTATGGAGGTGGAATACATTGCGCTGGAAACCGGCGGCGAATTTTATTGCCAGGGTAATGTGCAGGCAGTTGGTAAAGATATCATCATAGTGATAAATCGGGTCAGAGATGGAGATATATTTATCTTTGACAGAAAAACCGGTAAAGGCATAAGGAAGATAAATCGGCAAGGATCAGGTCCGGAAGAATATGTGAGAATATCTGGGGTCGCTAGAATTATTCTTGATGAAGTCAATGGAGAAATGTTCGTTACGTGTACAGCAGGCAAAATCCTTGTATACGATTTGTATGGAAATTTCAAACGAAGTTTTTTGTCTTCTCATTATGATGTATTTGAGTATGACAAAGATAATTTGATTGGCTACGATGTTTCCGATTTTTTTAAAAGAGGAGAAGATAGAGAAAAAGCATATCATGTACTAATATCAAAACAGGATGGAAGTATTACCCGAGAAATTTTTATTCCATTTGAAACGATACATACGTCGGTCGTGATAAAAGGAGGTGCATGGGCAGGTTCGCCCGGCGAATTATACCAAATAATTCCACACCAAGGTAAATGGATTCTTGCGGATAACTCATCCGATACGTTGTATACGTATTCGCCGGAGAATATATTAACCCCTTTTCTTGTAAGAACCCCCTCTATACACGTCATGAATCCTCCTGAAATTTATCTTTCTATAATGGCTCTTACCGACAGTTATTATTTTATGAATACGGTTGAAAATGATTTTGACTTTGAAACAGGAAGAGGATTCGATATGAATTTTCTTATGTACGACAAGAACGAAAATGCCTTGTTTAAATATGCCATTTACAATGATGACTATATAGAAAATAGACAATTGAGTTCAAGGATTTGGAGACCTTATAATCATGAAATTGCAGCCAGAGTAATTTTAGAGGCGGATCAACTCGTTGAAGATTACGAAAAAGGAGTATTGAAAGGCAGATTGAAAGAAATTGCAGCGGAATTGAATGAAGAAGACAATCCGGTGATTATGTTGATAAAACACAAAAAATAGAGTTTAGATCTTAGAGTTCTGAAAAGTGTTGTAGATTTGACAGTCATTTCATCTAAATTTTCAATTTTTCCAACGATTTTGCAAAATAATGGCTTGCGGATTTTAGGATTATTAAAAAAATTATTATCTTTGCGCACTTTTTTGAAAGTAGAAATATATGGTAAAAATAACGTTTCCTGATGGCAACGTCAGGGAGTATAATGACGGTATCACTGCGTTAGAAATAGCGCGGAGCATCAGTCACAGGCTGGCTGAAGAGGTTTTTGCGGCGGAAGTAAACGGCGAAACGGTTGATTTGACCTTTGCCATTCGCGGCGATGCAGCCCTCAAGCTTTTCAAATGGGACGACGTAGAGGCGCGGCAGGCGTTTTGGCATTCGTCGTCGCACTTGATGGCGGAGGCTATCGAGGCGCTGTATCCGGGCGTGAAGTTCGGTATAGGACCCGCTATAGAAAACGGCTTCTATTATGATATTGACCTCGGCGCAGACCGAAAACTGACCGACGACGACCTGCCCAAAATAGAGCAAAAAATGACGGAACTTGCGCGTCAAAAGGGTACATACAGGCGGCGCGACGTGTCGAAAGCCGAAGCGTTGGAACATTTTGGCGCAAAATGCGATGAATACAAGTTAGAACTTATCGGCGAGTTGGCAGACGGAACTATCTCGTTTTACGAACAGGGCGGGTTTACCGACCTTTGCCGCGGTCCGCACATTCCCGATACATCGCAGATTAAGGCTATCAAACTGTTGAGCATCGCGGGCGCTTACTGGCGCGGCGACGAGAAGCGAAAGCAACTTACCCGCGTGTACGGCGTCAGTTTTCCCAAGCAAAAACTGTTGGACGAGCATCTGAAAATGCTCGAAGAAGCCAAATTGCGCGACCATCGCAAACTTGGACGCGAGTTGGAACTGTTCATGTTTTCGCAAACCGTAGGACAGGGGCTTCCCTTATGGCTACCCAAAGGCGCGAAACTGCGCGAAAGACTCGAAAATTTCCTAAAAAAAGTACAGAACGAATATGGCTACGAACAGGTAATCACGCCGCATATAGGGCAAAAGGAACTTTACGTGACGTCGGGTCATTACGAAAAATACGGCAAAGACAGTTTTCAGCCGATTTCTACGCCGCAGGAAGGCGAGGAATTTTTGCTCAAGCCTATGAACTGCCCGCATCACTGCGAGATATACAAGTTTAAACCGCGCTCATACAGGGATTTGCCGCTTCGGTATGCCGAGTTCGGCTCTGTGTATCGCTACGAACAAAGCGGCGAACTGCACGGATTGACGCGCGTGCGCGGATTTACGCAGGACGATGCGCATATTTTCTGCCGCCCCGACCAACTGAAAGAAGAATTTATCAAAGTAATAGAAATAATTTTTCGCATCTTTAAAGCGTTGGATTTTCAGGACTTTATAGCGCAAATTTCGTTGCGCGACCCCAATAATGTTGAAAAATACATCGGCAGCGACGAAAATTGGGACAAAGCCGAAGCAGCCATCATAGAAGCGGCTGCCGAAAAGGGTCTTAATACGATTACCGAAATTGGCGAGGCTGCGTTTTATGGACCAAAGTTGGATTTTATGGTACGCGACGCCATCGGGCGCAAGTGGCAACTTGGAACTATTCAGGTGGACTACAACCTGCCCGAGCGTTTCGAGTTGGAATATACGGGCGCCGACAATCAAAAACATCGCCCCGTGATGATACATCGGGCGCCTTTCGGCTCGATGGAACGCTTTGTGGCGGTATTGCTGGAACACACGGCAGGCAAATTCCCGCTGTGGCTCACTCCCGAGCAGGTCGTTGTGATACCAATCAGCGAAAAATTTAATTTTTTTTCAAAAAAAGTTGCAGATTATTTAAATAATTGCGATATTCGCACCCTGATTGACGACCGAAATGAAAAAATCGGCAGAAAGATACGCGACAATGAATTGAAGCGGATTCCGTACCTGTTGATAGTGGGCGAAAAAGAAGAAGAAACGCAAACCGTTTCGGTACGCAAACAGGGCGAGGGCGATAAAGGCTCCTTGCCAATGGCAGAGTTTGCCGGTATGATACAAAACGAAATCAGCCGACAGATGGATTTGTTGTAGTATATATATTAATGTAATAAAAAGTATCAGTAATGTAGATGGCTTATCATCATCACAAATCACAAAAATCTTTAACTCTGGAGTTGAAGATTAACAACGAAATACGAGCCAGAATGGTTCGTTTAGTAGGGGACAATATAGAGAACCAAAATCAGGTTATTTCAACTTTTCAGGCGTTGAAAATGGCTGAAGAGCAGAATCTGGATTTGGTAGAAATATCTCCAACCGCCGAGCCTCCTGTGTGCAGGATAATAAATTATCAAAAGTACCTGTATCAGCAGAAGAAGAAGCAAAAAGAGATAAAAGCGAAAACGGTCAAGGTCGTGATGAAGGAAATCCGCTTCGGACCCAACACCGACGACCACGACTATAATTTTAAGTTGAAGCACGCTATCAACTTTCTCGAAGAAGGCGCAAAAGTAAAGGCTTTCGTGTTTTTCAAGGGACGGTCAATAGTGTACAAGGAACAGGGCGAAATCCTTTTACTGCGGTTTGCGCAGGATTTGGAAGAGTACGGAAAAGTTGATCAGATGCCCAAATTGGAAGGCAAACGTATGATCATGTTCCTGTCTGCAAAGCCCAAAAAGAAACTTGTTTTGAATTGAGTATCAAATTATTATAAATGTAAATTTAATTAAAAAGTAAGCAAAATGCCTAAAATGAAGTCAAATTCCGGCGCCAAGAAGAGGTTTACTCTCACGGGAACCGGTAAAATCAAGCGTAAACACGCTTTCAAGAGTCACATTCTGACCAAGAAAACGACCAAGCAAAAACGTCGCCTTACCCATATCGGCTTGGTAAGCAGAGCCGATGAGAGTAACGTAAAGAGAATGCTTGCGTTATAGTGCGTTTAACGAATATTGATTATTTATAAATTTAAAAAACAGTTAATAACCAAGAGTGAATCAGCCCATAAAGCGTCAAATGCGACCGCTGACCATTCGTAAATTTTGAATCATGCCAAAGTCAGTAAATTCAGTAGCGTCGAGAGCGCGGCGCAAAAAACTTTTAAAGCTCACGCGGGGAAATTTTTTAGCTCGCAAAAATGTGTGGACCGTAGCCAAGAATACTTGGGAAAAGGGTCAAACGTATGCTTATCGCGACCGACGCAATAAGAAGCGTACATTCCGCG
>Ga0099364_10011459_pt1 | contig 12124 bp, 5 predicted proteins | sample TergutTh196P3_FD_73070 | JGI IMG/M metagenome (GOLD analysis project Ga0099364, IMG submission 73070) | Microcerotermes parvus P3 segment gut microbial communities from Pointe-Noire, Republic of the Congo - Th196 P3 | ecosystem: Host-associated > Arthropoda: Insects > Digestive system > Gut ...
TCCGAAGATTTATCCGTTGCAATACATTAGCGTCGAAGAGGCAACCGCTTGGCTGGGCGCACTCTATCCGAATGTGTTGTTTAATCCTGACAATGCCGTGCGTCCGCCCTTTGTGCGTCCCGATGCAGCGAAGTTTATCGTTGCCGTCGCGACACCGCTGGAGCATGTCGAAATCGCCAAGACGATTGAGGAACTCGACAAGGATTTACCGGAGGCACTCAAAATGTCGTCGCGTGCCTATACGGTGGAAAATATGCCGCTGATCGCCTTTCAGAACTTCTATGCGACGGTGACTCGGCTCGTTCCCAATGCTGTGCTTTCCCCTTTTAATTCGACACGGACGATCATGGTGGTTGCTTCGGAAGAGGATCACCGAAAGGTTGCCGAATTCGTGGAGACCTATCGGGAAGACGTTGACCGGCTGAATCCGTATTTAGAGGTTTATACTCTTCAGCGACAGAATTACTATTTGATTGCTCCCTTGCTTCAAAGGGCGGCTCCGGGCGCATTTTTATCCGTCGGCTCGGCACCGCAACAGGTAATGGTTTGGGGAACCTCGAAAGAGCAGGCGGACATTGCGGACACGTTGGCACAGTTGGAAACTGCCGCCGGAATTGAACTCGATCACCGAATGGCCATCTATAAGACGGGGACGGGAAGAGCAGGCATTGTTCAGTCCGTGTTGCAAGGTCAATTTCCCGGTGCACTAATTTTCCCGCTCAACCAGAATGAACTTTTCGTTTGGGCGGCACCTGCCGTTCATGAGTCGATAGAGCCTTCACTGGCATCGCTTGCCGAAGTCTTTCCCGAACCGGAACTGCGCCCCTATTTCTTCAAACATGTTCAACTCGGAGAAGGGGCAGCCGTTTTACAGCAAGCCTTTGCGGGACAGGCAATTTCGATCACTCCTCGCGCCGATGACTTGCTGGTCTTTGCTACGCCGGACGTTCACGAAAAGATCGCCGCCAGCATTGCGAACTTTGACGTCCCGCGTCCCGAAGGCGTGGAACCCTTCCCGAAGGCTTACGATTTGAGCATCCTGCCGCCCGGAACGTATCCGACGGCAACCTGGCAACTTCAAGTGGCGATGGGGCAACGTATCCAAGTGTTGCCGAGCCCCATACCGGGACAGTTGGTCATTATGGCAAGACAGGCAGATCACGATAGGGTTGAGGCATTGATTGAACGAATCATCAGCGAACGTCCTGAAGCCGTCTCGGTGATGAAAGTTTACACTATCCATCGCGGTAATGCACGGGCGACGGTCGATGCTCTGATTCGGCAAATTGTGCCCAATGTGCGAATCGATTACGGTGTCAACCAGAATCAGATTATGGTTTGGACACGAGAGTCCGAACACGTTAAAGTCAAAGACATCATCGACCGGGTGAATGAATCGGATGCCGATGTCAGTTTGAAAACGTATTACTTTGAACACGTTTCATTTAACGACGGTTGGACGATTTTGCAGTCGATGTTCATGGGTTCGGCAACGTTCACTCCGCGTGCGACAACGGGGGAACTGATGGTCTTCGCTGCTTCGGATGTTCACGACCAGATCGCCGCCAGCATTGCAGCATTCGATGTGGAACGTCCCGAAGGGATGGACATGGTGCCGAGGTTTTACGATATAAGCGATCTCCCGGCGGAGATGTTTATTGCCGCCGCCCAACAAATCCGGCTGGCATTACAGTTTCGCATTACGGTGGCCGCAAGTCCCATCCCGGGACAAATGATTGTATGGGCAAGACCAGCAGACCATGTGAAAGTCGATGAATTCGTCACGCAAATGCTCGCTGCCCGTACGGAGTTGGAAACAAAATACTACGATGTGAGTACCCTGCCGCTCCCCGGCCAAGGGCAAGTCCCCGTGCAGATTCAACAGGCGTTACAATATCGCGTCCAGGCAATGGCCAGCGCAGTGCCGGGACAAATCATCGTCGTCGGAAGGCCGGCAGACCTCGTGAGGGTTGATAACATCGTTCGGCAACTGCTCGACGAACATCCCGACGCAACGAGAACGATGCGGGTCTATTCCGTTAACCGCAGTAATGCACGCACCTTTGTCAATCAAATGATCCTGCAAATTGCCCCCACCGCTCAACCATCGCCCGGTCCCAGTGCGAATCAGGTGGTCGTATGGGCAAAAGCGGCAGATCACCTCAAAATCGAAGAAGCCGTCGCTAAACTGAACGAAACCGATCCCGACATCACCTTGAAAGTCTACCGCACGGGAGCCCAGCGCGTTGCGACCGCCCAATCGCTGCTGCAGCAACAGTTCCCCGGCTTGCTCGTATTTCCTGCTAGTTCTAACGAATTGGTCGTCTGGGCAACGGCTGCCGAACATGAGTCGATTGCTGATGTGATAGATACAGTCGCCGAAGTATTTCTTGATCCTGTGTTGAAGCCCTATTACTTCAAACATGTTCCGTTGAATGAAGGAGTCTGGTTTTTGTCTCAAACCTTTGCCGGCTTGGCAACGATCTATCAGTTGCCTTCGACAGGCGACCTGTTGATTTATACCACGCCGGATATTCACAACAGAATAGAAGCAAGCATTCAAGGCTTTGATGTGCCGAGACCCCGCGATGCGGAACCGCTCCCGAGAACCTACGACTTGAGCGGTATTCCGCAACAGTGGCTCCAGCAAGCGCAAGCGGAAGTATTGAGGGCCTTACAATACCGTGTGCAAATAACATGGGGAATCGCACCGGGACAGATGATTGTCTATGGAAGAGCCGCCGATCTTGACAAGGTCGATATGATTGTCAGTCAAATGCTGACCGAACGCCCAGACGCAACAGCCGAAGTGAAAGTTTATACCGTCCGCCGGCTCAGCAATATGGAGGATTTTCGAGCATTGCTTCCACGCATTGCACCGAGTGCGCAGCCCAGTTTGCCGAGTTTTACCAATCCGAGTCAGATAACGATTTGGGCAAAGGTATCCGATCACGATAAGATCCAATCGACGGTTGATGCCCTGAACGAATCCGAGCCGGATATCCAGATGCAACTCCATGCGCTTCGCAATATCAGTTATACCACTGCGATCACGGTGTTAAACGAAGTGATTACGGGACGCGGACTCGATGTACGATGGGTTTTGGAATCGTACGGCAACCAGTTGGTTGTGCTGGCAAGCCCCGAAAATCAGGTATTAGTGGCGGGTATCTTGGACTCTCTCCGTGCGGAAGACAGGGAACTGCTCACCATTCGGCTCGAGCATGTTGAAGCCGAAACGGTGCAAACTGCCATCTTAACGCAGTTTAACGACGAGCCGGAAAACACTCAGCCGGGCATCCGAATTGATCCATTCACGAATCAGGTTTTCGTGCTGGGTACACCAAGTCAACTGGAGGCGGTTGCCAAGACGTTGCGTGATATGGGTGAAAATGTATGGTATCCCGCACCGCCGCCGGGCATGCCGCAGCGTCCGGGTAGCGGAGGCGCATGGCAACCGCCGTCGCACATCCGTACGATTCCCGTTCAAGGCAACCCGGCGGATTTGCTTCGGCAACTGCAACTCCACTGGCAACAATCGCAACCGCATCCGCTCCATATTATTAGTCCGCCGCAACCGCAGCAACAGGAGGAGAATAAAGAGCAAGAGGAAAGCGAAGCGGAAAATAATTTAGCCGCTACTCCGCTTCGTTTAGCCGGTACTCCGGTTGAAACAACTTCGACAAGAGCCGGCGTACCGGCTCAATGGACATCCCTCTTTTCGCTGGAAGACGAAATCCAACGGGAAGTCCCGGAAACGGAAGCAACCCCGCAAATGGAAATGGAAACGGAAATAGAAACAGACGTTCCCGTACAGTTCACTATGGGGTTCCCTACGGCAGACCCCGTCTATGTTCTTGTCAATGAGGATGGTTCCTTGACGCTCACTTCTGCCGACACGGCCGCACTTGACCAGTTGGAATCGCTTCTCCGAAGGATCAACAGCGGCATTGTCTTTGAGGGCAGGGATTACACCATTTTTTCGGTACGGAATACCAGTGCGGATGTGGTGCACACTCGTTTGAATATGGCACTTCGGGAAAAACTGATGCAACAAGTGATGCCGCAGCAGCCCGGTGTCCCTGCTCGACCGCGGCTGATCATCCAATCTGATGTCCCCGGCGGAACGATTTACGTTCAGGGTTCGCGGACTGACCGTAACGAGGTCGGCAGGCTTATTCCGCAGTTCGATGTTTCTGCCCTGCCCGGCACGCCGGCAGTGCAAAAGCCGGTTACGGTAACGATTGAAAACACGGAAGCGATCAAAGTTTGGAACGAAGTGATGAAGGTTTACCAGTTGACGTTGCAATCGACCCGTCTGCCGGGAGGCGCGCAGCCGCGGATTCTTGTCAACAATGTAAGCAGCACGTTGGAGATATTCGCTCCAGAGCCTTTGCTGTCGGAGTTGAAGAATTACATCGAAGAGGTTGACCGTAAGGCATTGGAAGAGGCGAAACGCGGTATTAGGGTTGTTCCATTGACGGTGAAGGCGGCAGTCGTTGAGAGTGCGATGCTTCGGGTTCAGAATCGGTTTTTGCAGATGCAGAATCCTTACGGCATGATGCCGATGCAAGTGATGCCGATGCAGGTGATGCCGATGCAACGTCCGATGCAGCAACAGATGCCGATGCAGCAGATGCCGATACAACAGCAGATGCCGATACAACAGCAGATGTTTCGGCAGTTTTAGGTGTGCCTTGCTCAAAGTACCAAGCCGGGGACATGTTGTCAAGGGTATGACTATCCTTTGCGTCCTTTACGGTTAAAGGCGGGCATTCGGCACATCCACAGAGCCGCTGTCCAAAGAGCCGCTGTTCACAGAGCCCGTAACGTCAGTTAGGGAATCGCCAAAGAGCCGGAGACGGAGGTACTCCGTAGTCCCCGGTTTGCACACGTGAACGTCCGGGGACTTCGGAGTACCTGCGTCCCCGGCTCTTTGGTTGGTGCGTTGCTTTTTTGTGCTTGACTATTCCGCCGCAGATTTGGTACAATGGGAGTCTGAACTTTGTTCCATTAACCCACCGATAACAACGATAAATGGGAAAAACCAAAGATGTTCTTGTCAATAATGACGGCACCTGCACATTCACCTTCAAAGACGATGCGTGCGGGGAGGATGGTGTTTTCAATCCCGGTGCCAATGCCGTCGGATTGACCATCGATGGAAAAGGAAGGGCTTCGCTCCTGTTAAGCCGGCACTTTTTCCCCCTCCTGACGGAAGGAGGCGTGAGCAACCACTACATCAGTGCCAATCTCGAAAACGGAACGATGACTTGTCGGCATCTCAAGATCCTTCCCGTAGAATTCATTTGGCGGGATAAAGCATGGGGTTCATTCTGCAAGATGTATGGGGCAGAACAGGGCTATCCGCTCGGCGGACTTGTGGAAGCAACCTTGAAAGATGATGCTCTCGGCGATCCGCGGCTCAATAGGGAAGCCTGCGTCCTCCTTGGCAAGATGACGGATCAACAGTATGAAGAATGCGATGCGCTGACCCGAAAAATTGGAGGCATCCTTCAGAAAGAACTGGCGAAATATGACTACACACTGATCGATTTCAAGGTCGAGTTCGGACTGGACGCTTCGGGACAGATTCGGTTGGCGGACGAAGTTTCCGGCGACATCTGGCGTGTGCTCGACAAGACCAGCAAGTCCGTCGATCCGGTAACTTGTGCGAAGACGATCTGCCGCGAGGATTATTGAGGAAAAACGCAAGAAGACACAACGGCACAAAGAGTAAGGAAGTGTATCAAAATAACATTCACCTATTCGCAAGTATTTACAAAGAGCCGCAAATGTAGGCGGTACTCCGCCGGAACTTGCGGGTGAGGACGTGTTCGGTGTGCACCCGCAAGTTACGCTACACTTGCGGCTCTTTGGACATGTTATTACGGTACACTTCCTAATGAGAACCTCGAAAAATCGGTTTTCACCCTTGTTTTAGGCGGAAAACGGTGCAAATCTGTACATTGCGTTCTTTGCGCAACTCTTTGCGGCCTTTGCGGTTAAATCTTTTTAGCCGCAAAGTACGCAAAGAAAGAACGTCCATTGTCTATCCGTTTTCAGCATACCTCACTTACCCTTCTTCCATATCACTTGCCCCAGATTGCGGATAACCGCTGACATGCCGGGATCATCATCCTGCGGCAGTTTTTCTTCGGATACCGGCGGCACATCCGGCATCATGCTCGAAGAAATCGGACGCAACCGCTTCGAACGTATGCCCGAAGACTCTTCCAGCGGCTTCGGCAGGGCAATCGGGGATTCCGGTACTGCCGCCGCAGGAGTATGCGGCGCGGGTACGTGCTGTGCTGATGTGTGTTGTGCGGATGTGTGCGGTGCGGACGTGTGTTGCACTGATGTGTGCTGTGTAGGCGCATGCTGCGTGGGCGTATGGAACTGCAAATGAAACGGTCGGGAAAGATGCCCTATCGGTTCACGCCTGCTTTCCTTTTCCATTATGGCGATTTCCGTTTTGGGAACCTCCCAGTCGGGATCAATGTGCCGGGCTGATGGAGAATGGGAATGCCTTTTATGCTTCGGGGGGGAGCCCGTGCCCGGCAGCGGTGTGCCGACGGTCGAAGGGGGGGTGCGGTCTGTACGGAAGCGATCCTGTTTGTCTCCAAAATAGACTTTTTGTGCTTCGGGATTGGCTAATACCTCTTCCGGTGTTCCGTGGCACAATACTTTACCGGATTGGATGACGTAACTTCGCCGTGTGATTTCCAAGGTATCTTGTACCGAATGGTCGGTAATCAGGATGGCAATTCCTTCGGCGGCGAGTTTGCGGATGATTTCCTGAATACTCGCTACTGTAACGGGATCAATGGCTGCAAAGGGTTCGTCCAACAGGATGATTTTCGGGTCGGAGACCAATGACCGGGCGATTTCCAAGCGTCGGCGTTCTCCGCCGGAAAGACTGCCGCCGTAACTATGCCGAAGATGGGTGAGATTAAACTTTGCCAGCAACTCTTCACAACGTTGTTTCCGTTCCATCTTTTTCATGCCGAGCATTTCCATCACGCCGAAAAGATTGTTTTGCACCGACAATCTCTGAAAGACGCTTCGGTCTTGCGGCAGGTATCCCATCCCTCCATGACGGCTTCGGCGGTACATAGGCCAATGGGTCACTTCCTGATTGCCGAGATGAACAATTCCGCCGTTTGTATTGATGAGTCCGCACGCCATACGGAAACTGGTCGTCTTGCCCGCCCCATTGGGGCCGAGCAAACCGACGATTTCCCCCTTATTGACATGAAAGGAGACTCCATCAACGACTCGGCGGGTACCGTAAATTTTGATCAATCCTTCGACTTTGAGTATCGTCGAAGCGGAGAGCACAGTCGAAGCGGATTCAGCAGACTCGAACATCATTACGTGTACAGTGCAGTGGGCAAGGTAAACCGGAAGGGGATTCTAGTCAATTTTCGACGGTGTTGTCAAGAGCAATACCTGTCGAAAAGGGTGCCTGCCTGTAAAAATAGGGTGCTGGCATAAAAAAAGTTCACAGAGCCCGGAGCGGCGGTTAGGGACGTTCACAGAACCAGTTCACAGAGCCCGTAACGTCAGTTAGGGAATCAATCGAACGATTCCCTGGCTTACGCCACGGGCTCTGTGAACTGTGGACTCTGTACACAGTTCCTGTCGGCACCGTAAGTTAAAAAACAGACTCCTGTTGACAATCCCTACTTCTCCGTCCCCTACTTTTCTGTAAAGGCCCGAAAGGAATGAGGGGAGTGTTCCAACCGAAATAGATGGTCGCAGAGTTCTGTGTCCGTCTGCCGTTCACGCTGCACCTTATCGAAAAGATGCCGTACCGTTGAAGGATCACGTTTGCCGAAAAACTGTCCGATCTGCTTGAAGGGTAATCGCAGTTGAATCCGGGCGATATAGACCGCCACACTCCGGGCAAGAGCGATAGTCTTGCTTCGGGAATCTCCCTTTAAGTCGTTCAATTTTAGCGAAAAATGCGTTGCCGTCCGCTTGGCAATGTCTGTCAAATCCTCTGTGCTGTTCGATTTCCGCTTTGGGGAAAGATGCTGCCAGAAGGACTCATCCAACGGGACGTTTGATGCTTTTGACTTCACATATTTCTGGGCCACTGCCGCATAGAGTTGCGGAATCGTTCCGGTAAGTTTTCCCGCCGCCGTATGAAGTAAAGGTTCCGTAAAGGGAATCCGCAGTGCTGCGGCCAAATCCTGGAGAAACCGCCTCCGAACCGCCTCACCGGGCACGCAAACAGGAACGGCCGTTCCCGCCAGAATACGTATCGTCAACTCTGCTGCCAGAGGCTCCGCTGGGGCTGTTTTCATCTTACCGGCTTTTGCCCTGCTTGTTTTTACGTTGCTTGTTTTTACGTTGCCGGTTTTCATAATATCCGGCAAGGTTTGTATATCCGGCAAGGTTTGTGCCGTGAGGACAATCGTGCCGAAAAAATCATCCAACAGCAACCGGAGTTCCGTCTGAGCGGCAGGCTTGCCGAAAAGTTGTTCTAAATCATCAAGGAGAATTAATTTTGCCTGACGGCAACGTTTGCGGAAAGAACCCGCTGTTCGGGTTGTAACCGCTTCCGTAAATTGCCGATGAAAATCGGCACAGGTCAAGTAGAAGGCTTGCCGCCGGGTTGTTTCCTGTTTTTGATTTTTCCGCCAAGTTTCCAGAATGCCTTTGAGTAGGTGCGTGCGTCCTGTTCCGGGAATGCCGTAGAGCAAAATCGGCTGGCGTTCCGGGAGGATATTTCCGTCGATAATCTCTTGGATAAGCGGTTCGAGCATGGCGTTTTCCCGACCGAGTAGAAATCCATGCTCCGAAGAGGGGAAACGCACACTGCCCGCTCCTTCGTAATCGAATTCAAGAGGCTTCCCTGAAAAAGGAATAATTTGGACTTCACACATTCTTTCGGGGATTGTACCATAAACGGGAACAACTTGGGGGCTTTTTTCTGACACCCCCTTGTGCCCGGGTGTGTCCAAGTTTAGTGGGTAAACGTTTTTTGTTATTACGTTATCTTCTTTGCGCCTTTTGCGCAACCCTTTGCGCACTTTGCGGTTAGTTCTTTTTTAACCGCAAAGGACGCCAAGAAAATACACAAAGTTCGCAAAGAAAAGGAAAAACATCCACTAAACTTGGACACACCCGACACACCCGTGAGCGTACGCCCTGTGCTTGCGGCAGTTACACCCTTCTGTTAAAATGGCAGAGAGTTCTCTTACCCGTCGAAACTGTTATGAAGAAATTTTCATTTCTTTTCGTGTTCTGTTGTTTTATGCCTTGCTTTCTTACGAAGGCACCCATCCTTTCCGCTGAAGAACCCGCACCGGGAAAACAGGTCGCCCAAAGCGTCGAACTCCCTGCCAGTACCAGCACTTGGACTTTGCGCCCGGGAGGCGGAATCGGAGAAGTCGGCGAACCAAGACCACTCGACGAAACAAAAACAGAAACCGTACACTATCTGCTCTTCTTGCCGAGGAACTACGAAGAGCAAGCCCAGACCGACGGTGCGCCGCTCCTGCTCTTCCTGCACGGAATGGGAGAGCGAGGAAACACAGCAGAAACCGTTACCAGAGTGAAAGCACACGGACCGCCGCGACTGCTCGACAATCCGGCATTCGCCGGAAATTTCCCCTGCGTGACCATTTCGCCGCAGTGCAAAGACGGCTTTGCATGGTCGCCCGCCCAACTGATGCTGCTGCTCGACCATATCGAAAAGAACTACAAAATCGACAAGAACCGCATTTACGTTACCGGTCTGAGTATGGGCGGCTTCGGAACTTGGATGTGTGTGAATGAGGCACCTCGTCGCTTTGCGGCGGCGGCACCCATCTGCGGAGGTGCCAAACCGGAATGGGCAGAGAAGATGACCGACACGCCCATCTGGACATTCCACGGCAGTAGAGACTCTGTTGTTGTCCCCACTCTTTCGGAAAGAATCGTCGATGCCGTTAGAAAAGCCGGCGGAAGAAAAATACTCCTCACTATGTACGAAGGGGAAGGACACGACTCATGGACGCGAACCTACAACAATCAACTGCTCTTCGATTGGATGTTTCAACAGTCGCTGGAAATAAGGCACTAGTGCTTTGGGACGTTTTGGTTTTGGGATAACCGTTGCATTTGGTATTGGAATAATCAGCACAAAACAAATCAACTATACTGACTGTACACAGGGTCAAATTGGACGTTTTCCTTGCCCCCCTTGCGGTTAAAAAGGATTAACCGCAAAGGACGCAAAGAAAAGGAAAGACACCCGCTAAACTTGGACACACCCATTCTTCCGGGTTGCCCATTCTTCCGGGTTGCCCATTCTTCCGGGTTGCCCATTCTTCCGGGTTGCCCATTCTTCCGGGTTGCCCATTCTTCCGGGTTGCCCATTCTTCCGGGTTGACGGGACAAGGGCAGCCCGTTATACTACGTGGCTGTTTCCGGGCATTCTGGTGATTCACCCTTTCGATTGAGGAATCTTTATGAGCAAAACTACGCGTCGCGATTTTCTGAAACGATCCGCCGTTGCCGCTGCGGCAGTCGGCACCGTCCCCTATTTCCTTTCGAGTCAACAACCCGCTCTTGCCCAGCGGCGGCAAGCAGCAAGCGACCGACTCCGAATGGGCTGCGTCGGACTTGCCACTATGGGAACCGGCGATGCCCAAGAACTCAATGGAATGGTAGATATCGTCGCTGTATGCGATGTCGACGCAAACCACCTCGCCAGAGCACAAAATAACGATAGAATCGGCAGAAGAGATGCCGAAGGCAACAGAGTGATACCCGATGCCTACAAAGATTACCGCAAAATTATCGAGCGGGACGACATCGATATAGTCTCCGTCGTTACGCCCGATCACTGGCACACGAAAATTTGCATCGAAGCATTGCAGGCGGGCAAACACGTCTTCTGCCAGAAGCCGCTCACGTTGACACTCGAAGAGAACCAACTGATCCGAGAAGCGTGCAAAAAGTACGACAAGACATTCCAAGTCGGCACGCAACAGCGTGCCCAGCGGGATCAGTTTGCACTCGCCACCTTGATGATTCGCAAAGGACTTTTGGGTAAAATCGAAAAAGTAACCTGCGACATCGGCGACAGTCCAACGTGCGGACCGATTCCCAAAGCCGAAGTGCCGGCAGCACTCGATTACGAAATGTGGCTGGGACAGGCTCCACTCGCCGATTATGTAGCCACGACGGCCACCACAGGATGGGGCTGGCCGCAAAACAGCCGGACGCACTACGAATTCCGATGGTGGTACGAGTACAGCGGCGGAAAGTTCACCGACTGGGGTGCCCATCATATCGACTGCGCCATGTGGGCTCTTGACTTGCTCGGCGATGGACAGGGGCCCGTCAAGATCAATCCGCTGATTGCTGAACACCCTGTGCCTTTCAGAGATGGTCATCCGACGGAAGACAACCGATATAATTCGTCGCACCGATTTGACATCGAATGCACGTTTGAAGGGGGCCCCGTGATGCATATCGTCAGTCATTCGAGAGACGGCAATGGTATTCTCTTCGAGGGAACCGAAGGGCGCATCCATGTCAGTCGGGGCAGAATTGCCGGCAGACCCTTTGAAGAGATCAGGGACAACTGGCGGGAAATGTTCCCTGATGAGGAGTTCGCCAAACTCTACAACGGCAAGCGTTTCGAGGGGCACAAGCAGAATTTCATTCGTTGTATTCGGGAGGGCGGTTTGCCGGTTTCCGATGTTTTCACGCATGTTCAGGCGATGAACGTTTGCCATCTCTGCGTGATTGCAGCCCGACTGGGACGCGAAGTCGCTTGGGATCCGAAGACCGAAAAATGCGGCGATGCCCAATCGCAAAGTTTCGTTGCAAGAGAACAGCGCAAAGGCTACGAAATTCCCAAGGTTTAGAACGCCAAAGTTGAGAGCGTAGTGCAAATCGGTCTGGACAAGGCAAATCAGAGCCCAGTTCACAGAGCCCGGAGCGGTAGCTCCGGCAAGATAACGAAAACGCCGGAGTTGCCGCTCCGGGCTCTGTAAACAATTCACGCCGCCTTCACACCCGTCAGGGAAATTACTGACGCTTTTTAATATCTCGTATGTTAGACTGCCTGTTGAAAATTGAAACTTGGAAGCTGGCGGACACACACGGAGAGCTACCGTGT
>Ga0099364_10011460_pt1 | contig 12122 bp, 1 predicted proteins | sample TergutTh196P3_FD_73070 | JGI IMG/M metagenome (GOLD analysis project Ga0099364, IMG submission 73070) | Microcerotermes parvus P3 segment gut microbial communities from Pointe-Noire, Republic of the Congo - Th196 P3 | ecosystem: Host-associated > Arthropoda: Insects > Digestive system > Gut ...
TATTCCGTCACAGGTAACCATGATCCCGCGCTTTATGATGTTCTCGCAATATCAAATCATCAATACGCCGTGGGCGCAGTTTCTGCCGGCGATGTTTGGACAGGGGATCAAGGGCGCGCTGTTCGTGCTGATCTTTATGCAGTTCTTCTCCAGTTATCCCAAGGCGCTGGACGAAGCGGCCGCCATCGACGGCGCGGGACGCCTGGGGGTCTTCTTTCGCATCGCGGTTCCCATGGCCGGGCCCGCGATCCTGATTTCCGTTTTGTTTTCTCTGGTCTGGTACTGGAATGAAACGACACAGTCCGCGCTGTTCTTCGGGACGCAAATCAAGACGCTTCCCATGAAATTGGGCAGCTTTGTAAACTCCTACAACACCCTGTACGGCAGCGCGGCGAGTGCGGCAAACGCGGGAAACGCCCTGAACGAGGCGATCAGTATGGCGGGCACCTTCCTGTCGATCGTACCGCTCCTCATCTTATATCTGGTTTTGCAGCGGCAGTTTACGGAGAGCGTCGAGAGGTCCGGGATTACCGGCGAATAAGGCCCTCGCGCGGTTTTATGCAGTAAACGGATTGATCCGTTTACATATAAAAAAGGAGGAATACCCCATGAAAAAGGCACTCACTCTGCTCATGGCGCTCGCACTGGTCCTCAGCGTTTCCCTGCCCGCGTTGGCCGCCGCGGAAATTCTTCTGCAAGGGGAAGATGTTTACGACGGCAGCATTAACAATGGCGACGGCATGGGCGGAACCGCCGACGACAACGCCGCCGATCTCCAGCCCGGCGAAAAACTCAGCTTTACCCTGCCGGCCAACCTGACCGAGGGCGAATACAAGGTTGAGCTGCACACCACAGGCAACCGCACCGACTATAACATTTATGTCGACGGCGCGCTGGCGACGACCGTGAAACGGCCGGAAGGATCGGGCTGGGGGTTTGACTGGATGACCACCGACGCCGCGAAGGACAACGTCACGCTGAAGGGCGCGGCCGTCCTGGTGGTGGAAGCCCCGGATAACGGCGAGTACGGCTGGGTCGATTGGGTGAAGCTGACCCTGGTCAGCTCCGCCCAGGCTCCGGACGCGGGCAACCCGAAAACCGGTCACGCGGCCCTTATCGGGGCGGCTCTGAGCCTTCTCTGCGCTTCATCGGGCGCCGGCGCGGTCTTCCTCCGGAAAGCCAGACAAAAGCAATCGTGACCCCGGACAAGCGCGGTTCGCGCCGGTAAACGGGCATCATGAGTGACCGGGCGGTCTGCATAGCAGCCGCCCGGTCACAGACTGTCATTATGAGGCTGACCGGTTTATCCGTTAGCGGTATCCGTGATGAGAAGCGCCCGTTCAATCGCTTCCAGCGCCGACCGGTCAAGGTACGCCTCCACCGTGAGGGCGGGATAGGCTGTCCCCGCGACGGGCGGCGGCTCTGTCTCGATATCCGGTATGCCGCCGAGATAGACCTCAATAAAGCGGGCGAAGATCGCCGCGGCCTCGGCCCGTGAGGCGGTCTCCTTCGGCTGGTAGAGGTGGCCCGGCGCGCCGCCGATCACGCCGGCGGCCTGCATCTGCCGGACCGCATCGAGCGCCCAGAAGGCGATATCCGCCTCATCCGCAAACGCCTCCGCCGCGCCGGCGGGCAGTTCATACCCCTTGACCCGAATGTAATTGGCCAGCATCACCGCCATCTCTTCGCGGGTGATCGCGTCCTCCGGGGCGAAGCGGTTATTTCCGATGCCCTCGACGATGCCCATCGCCGCCGCCCATTCCACCGCCGGGGCGTACCACACGCCCGCCGTGACGTCGGCAAAGCGCGAGGCGGTATAGGCGGACAAATCGGCTTTCTCAAGGTTGGCCAGCACTTGCGTGAACATCGCCCGCGTCATAGAGCTGTGCGGCACAAACTCGCCTTGTGCGTTGCCTGTGTACAGGTCCCGTGCCCCGACAAAGCCGATATGGTCGATCGCCCAATGCTCCGCGGTATCGGGGAATTCCTTTGCGTTGTAGAGGACGTCAAATGTGCCCGTGCTGGGCGTCTGAAAGACGACCTCGCCGTTTCTGTACAGGCTGTACGGCAGGATTACGCTGCCCGACGCCGTTTTCCGAACGCCGACATAGGCGTTTGCGCTTGCGCCGGCGGCCGGTGTCACCTGGATGGTGATCAGCAGCGGGTTTGCGGGGTCGTTGTAGCCGACGGATTTCCCGTCCTTCAGTAAATCGATGATCAGGCTTCCGGCTTTCAGGCTTACGGTGAGCGTATCCCCGTGCGCCGATTTGTACGCCGCCAGCATCTTCTGGGTGAAGGTGACGCTGCCGCTGTCGGTTTTGACCGTCAGAAGCCGCACGTCCTCCGGCAAAGCCGGGATCGGCAGATGAATCAGCACCGCGTCCTGCCCGGTGATCTCTATGGTGAATACGCCGTCCTCATGCGGGAACTCGGCGATATCCTCCGCCGTCAGCGCCAGCGATACGCTGCCGTCCTCGTTGACGATGAAGTCAACCGGCAGGCCGTTGATGGTACCCTGCACGGTCTCCGGCGGCTCAGGCTCGGAGGGCGGGGCCGACGGGCCGGACGGATCGGATGGATCGGAGGGATTGCTGGGGTTGTCGGGATTGTTCGGGCCGTCCGGTGTTGCGTACAGGACCTCCAGGGCGGTTTGCGCGATATTCCCCGACGGGCTTACCGCCGTCAGGTGCAGGGTGGTCATGATAATGCTCTCGGCCGGGTTGTCCGCCGGAACCAGCAGCTCGTCGTCGATATAGTTGAACATTCCGCCCTCCAGCTCAACCTCTTCCCCGTTGACAAACAGCTCGGTGGCGCCGCTGACAAAGCCGTTGACGTCGATCTTGCCGCCGTAAGCGAGCAAGCTCGCGCCGTCGACAAAGATGACCGGAAGCGTGGTATCCACAAACACATTCACGGTTGCGGAATTGGTGTCGCCTGTCGCGCCTGTGACTTCAACCGGGATATTGTATATGCCGTCTTCTGTGAAGCTGTCGGTGCCGGTAAAGGTTCGGGTATAGACATAGACGTCGTCCGTGTCCGTTGCCGTGCCTGTTGCCTTAACGTTCACGCCGCCTATCTCTACTTTCTGCGCATCCTCCGCGGTCGTTACGCGCACGGTCACATTCCCGCTGCTCACCGCGTAAAATACACCGCTGTCGTTTTCCAAGATACGCGCGTCTACGACCATTTCGCTGCCATCTTCCAATATGTTCACGCCCGCAACCTCAACCGCAATGTCGGGGATCACCGGCGCGGTCACCTTCAGAGCGTTGCTTCCCCTGGGGCCGAGCAGCAGCGCGGACCCAGCGTTCAAGCCGTCGGCGGTTGAACCCGTTATAGTTTTGTAGGCGCGTACATAGACGGTATAATCCTTGTCGAACTGTATGCCGAACGACTCTTGTTCTCTTCGTTCTACATAGACAGGGTCGCCGTTTTCGTCTAAGACAGGGTCGCCGTTTTCGTCTTTAACCGGAACAAGTTCCACGACAGGCTCACCGTTCTCGTCCAAAACACTGACGGTGACCGCGCCGCCCTGGAACACCACGGAGGTCACATCGCCGCCCTCAACCAGCTGGTCATACAGGCCGTTTACCATCGCGCCGTCCGCGTCGGCGACGTCCACGATGTACCCCTCCGCGCCGGTCACGGCGCTCCACGAAACCTCAAATTCGCCGTTCGGCAAGCGCTCGACCTTCACGTTGGCCGGAGCGGTGGCCGGAGCCAGCGGGTTGGTGTAGGCAAACGTGTCGGAGTCCACGATGTGATAGACGTTTTCGTCGAATTCCCAAATACTCGTCTTCGTTCCGTCGTCGTTCTCGATCTCAAACTCGATCTCCCCGGCGCTGCGCTCAAAGAGCATAGCGGAAACGTAGTATTCGCCGCTGTCGAGGTTCCCGGGCAGAACATCCTCGAAATCCACAGACAAATCGCTCGCGGGGACATCCCCCAGGTCGGCTACCATGTTGCCGCTGGTGCTGTACAGGCTCAGGCGCACACGCAGCCTGTCGCCAAGATCGGACGCTTTCTCTTGCGCGGTTTCGTCCAGCGTCCACGACGCGGTTGTGCCGGTCACGCTGAAATCATACTTCTGCTCGTCATCCTCATTCTGCTTGGGCAGCGGAGCGAACTTGGGCAACGGATCGAACCGGAAGCCGCCGTATATCAGCTCTCCCGTACCCTCAAATTCTCCCGCCGCCTCAAAGCTGTAGAAGCCGGCTGTCTCGGGCACATAGAACGCGACGTATTTACCCGGAGCATCAAACACTATAGTAGCGTCATCTTCCACCTCGCCCGTTTCCTCATATTCCGACGGCTGCTCCGTCTCTTCCCACACGCTTCCGTCGTGCGAAAGCAGGGTTTCGAGCAGTTTGCGTCCCTCGCCGTCGTCCTTGTCTAAATAGACGTTCACTTCGGTGAATTTTTCGTCGGTGTAGATGGCCAGCAGGTCGCCCGCCTCCAGCTCAATCTCTCCTGCCGCCATCTGCCGCATTCTTAACAGCGGGTTTGCCGGGCGGGAGGACGCGAAGCCCAGCTCGCTGACATTCCCGAACCTCACTTCGTTGCCGTTTTCGTCAACCCCGACCACAAGCCCCGGCGCGGGAATCGCGTTTTTCTTGAACGAGAATGATTTGGTGGCGTAGGTATATTTCACATAAGCCTCAAAGCCGATGCTGAAGATATTCCACACATTCAGCGACGCTCCGACGTTGCCGGAGATATACACCTTGCTGACAAAGATCTCGCCCCAGGCGGCGGCCTTGATGCCCAGCAGGCTGGCCTCCACCCTTGCGCTCAGCTTGCCCTCGAAGTAGAAGCCCTTGAGGAGCAGGTCTCCCTCGGAGCCTTGCGGCAGACGGAAATTTCCGCCCCCAATCTCGCTGTAATACGCCTGCTCCTCCGGGCTCATGTTGGAGCGGATTGTGGCCAGGTACAGGGAGGCGTGGCCGGTAATCAGCCCGCCGAGGACCTCCAGATTGGCGCGCAGCTCCAGCGTCGAGTCGATATACCCGTTGCGCTCCAGCAGCTTCAGCTCAAAGCCCGTGTCCTTGAGCTTGACGACCTTGAAAAACTCCGCCTCGTCGACGATGAACGAAAATTCCGTCGGGCCGACGGTGAGCGTCGCCTTCTCCACCGACAGGATTTTGCCGGTCACGTCCTTGAAGGAGGCCGTCATTTTCAGCTTGATCGGCGGCAGGCGGTCATAGTTGCCGAAGGCCGTATCCGCGAGGCCGGTGACGCCGCCGCCCAGCCCGGTGATATAGCCGAGGATGATCGGCGGAATCAGCGGAATACCGATGGGTTGATCCATGCCCAGATAGGCGTACATGGTATCGGGCATAAAGACGACCTTGTTGCCGATCTTGCCCCAGGCAAACACAAACTCCCCTTCGACGTTAAACACCTCGGCGATGCCGAGCGCGCCTCTCATGCGCATCCAATTCGGGTTGGTTTCGGGCATGGTGTTGATCCCAAATTCAAACTCGGTCTTGGCGCTGATGAAATCGCCGAACAGCTTGCCGGGGTCGAACTTCATGCTGGCTTCGGCGTGCAGCGGGGGCATCCCCGTGAGGCTGCCGCCGCTCAGGAGCAGATCGTGCATGGTGAATCCGCCCTCTACCGTGGTTTCCATGAAATTGGGCAATCCGCCGGTGATGCTGATCGAGCCGCCCACGGAAAACTCCGTCTCATACACCTTGATGGTGCTGGCCTCTCCCGCCATGATGAAAAAGTCGAAGTCGGCTTTGTATCTCTCGTCGTAGTTGTACAGCAGCACGTCGGACATAGTCCGGTCGTTCATTTGTGCCGCGGTACGCGCGTTGCGGTAGGTATTGGCGTCGTTAAGGCCAATCCTGAAGCCGTTCATCACCCGGACGCCGTTCCAGTTGAGCTTGCCGTTCGGGGACTCAACCGTGACGAGGCGGCCCTCCTGCTTGATGACCAAATCGTTATTACCCGGCGAGCGGAACTCCAACACGCTGTTGATCAGCGCGTCTCCGATGATTCTCCATTGGTTCGGCGTCGACATGTCAATCACGCCGCGGACGGTCAGCAGCGTCCGCCCCGCGGTCTTGCCGGCCGTGCTCTCGCCGGCGAAGGTTTGCACGGAGAAGCTGCCGTTGCTCGCCTGCGTGACCGTCAGGGTGCCGTAGATGTTTCGGATGAAGGTTTCTTCATTGGTGATTTCCACGGTTACGCTCTCTGTTACTTCCCGATAGCCGACCCGGTCGCCCGACGTTTGATAAGACCTGTAAGCCGGGTCGTCCTCCGTCGTTACAACGACAATGTCATACAGGCCGACGGGGTAATCGGCGGGAAGCGTTATGGATACGGTTTGCTGATAGCCGTCTCTGGCCCAAGGCTGACTGCCCACGAGCTGCGGCGCCAGTTGAGCGATCGGATAGGTCTTTGAGCGGGTGCCTCCGGTTCTTTGAACGACGCGCACCTCCTTGATCTCATATAGCCCATAAGGCCCCCAGTAGCCCGACAGGTTAATCGTCCTGTTGGTTTCGCTGACATGGATGACCGAGGGCGAGGCGAGGTCGAGGCGCACCCTGTCAAAGTTATTGATTTCATATTTGTTGGTGTTGTAGATGGGAGTTATGGCAAGCTGCCGATAGCGATCGGCTGGGCCTGTGGTTTTGGTTCTATAGGTGTGAACGAGCTTCATGGTCAGGTTTTTGCCGTTTCTGATTTTATTCTGGACATATAGCACCGCGTCGGTAGGCCGGATACCATCGTCGCCTTCAGGCCGAATATCCGCGGGGATAATCCAAGTGCCCGCTATGTCAAAAACAGCTTCCCAGTATCCGGATCTGCCGGAGATCGGCTTGGCCGTAATTTCAGGCTGGGATATGGTCTGACCGGCCATGTTGGAGATATTAACGGTTAATTCTAAGTCGCTGCTGGCCCAGATTCTATTTGTGGCGACGGCTTCTGTGGCTTCAAAGACGGCGCGGGCAGTTCGCGTCGCCTTTCCGCTATCGGCGACACCTTCAATCGACGGCTCACCGTCAAGCGTCTCCACGCTGACAAGGCATACGTCAACCCTGGAGTCGCGCCGCAGTATCAGACCCCAGCCCCCCGAATATGTGAGTACGGCTCCGGGAGGCGTGATTTCGATTCTGGCGCTGCCGTATTGTTCGGGGTCTTTCCTTGTGAGTTCCCAAGAGCTGCTTTCTTTGCCATCCGGGAGCCTCTTAATCCCGGTTATTTCAACCGGAATTCTATCATACTGGCCGGTGACTGGGTTGTATGTGTTGCCAGGCAGGGTGATTTCAATATCTTCTATTTTCAAATCAAAAACTTCCGGCGGCGGCGCGAGCGTGTTCAGCCTGATGATAATCGGCTTGACCGCCCCGTACAACAGCGTACTGGGAGACGAGCCGGCATAGCCCTGCTCGTAGGCGTCAAAATGGGCGTAGAACCGGGTATCCTTGGAGAGGGTTACGGTTTTCGGCTTGCTTTGCGTCGGGTTTTTCGGGTCGGGGTCGGCGACCAGAAAACGGATTGTACTGTAGGCGACCGCATGGTCGCTGATCGTAATGGCCGCCTCGGCACCATTCTCAAACTTGCCGTTGAGTATGTAGGTGAAGGTCACTATGCCGATTCCATTCTCGTTTATCTTAAAGTCCCGTATCACGCGTCTCTGGGCCGGGCTGTTGATTTGCTTCCAAATTTCAACCTCCGCGCCTGTGAGCGTCATATTGGTTGCTTCGTTATAGGTACCAATATTGCCTATGTTAAGGTTTCTGCCGTTGACGTCCCATATAGTTACCACAATACTGTGGGTATCCGTCTGTCCCGGTGTCTGTTCGATGCCGGGTCTTACGCTGAAATCAAGCACATACGCGCTGTCCACGCTGACCGAAACATTGCGCGTCGGCTGGGCAAGCGTTCTCTCGTCCTCGCCCGCCTTGTAGGTGTTTAGGGTGACGGTGACGCTCAGGGTATGGTTTCCGCTAAACATCGCCCAGGTCGGCGCTATGGGAATATGCCAGAGCGTTCCCGTGTCATCGTTGTTGTAGGGGATGACCACTTTCGATTTGGTGGGATAATATTCCGCAGGCACCGCGGTGCCGCTGACGGAAAGCGCAATGTCGCCCGCCGTCAGCGCGACGCGCTGATTAAAGGTCAGCAGGATGCCGGTGGTGGGCGTGGTACTGCCCACGCCGCCGAGCTGCTGCGCGGTGTAGCTGAAGGGGTTGGCGCGGTATATGGCAAACACAATCCCGTCGGCCCCCGTGTCGCGGAAGTTATACTCTTTTGCTAAGGAATGTTCGGGGTCAATCTTAACTCTTGTCGCCCCTAAATTGGAATCGGCAAGGTATTGTGAGGTGAATGTCACGGGATGACGCCATACCTTGCCGTCGTCGTCCTGTTTTACGGGAGTGCCGGTAAAGGTAAACGGAATGATTTCGCTGAAAAATATGAACGGTTCAAACGCCGGGACTATGGTTGGGAAATCAACAGGAACGCTAAAGGTAAACTCCAGCCCTTTTGTGGTGACCAGCCCGGCCACGCCGCCGTACTGCTCCACGGTGAAAGAGGCGCGTAAATCCCGGAAAACCGTTACGGTCAGGGGGTCGGTTTGGAAGCTCATCCAAGTGCTCGCTTCCCACGGGAAAACGTCGACGATTTTGATTGACAGCTCTTCTAAGTTGCCGAAGCTGCCGTTGATTGTAAGCTGTATGCGGTGTTCCAAATTGGCGCTGATGAAAGAATTGCGCTTCGCTGTTACTTCAATGGTTTGGCCGGACTCGCCCGTAACCTCAAAGTTATCCGTTGTCAGCTTATCCATATACGGTCTCGCGTCTTGGTGGAAAATCAGGTAAATAAACTCAGTCGTTTCTTCCCCGTCCTTGCCGTTAAAGCCTACGCCGGGGCGAGGGGCGTCGGAGGCGGTGTCTAAGCCGAAGGTAAATATCCTCTCAGACCTACGGTGGAGCAAAACGCTCAGTTCCGAGTAGGCGGCTAAGTTGTAGCCGTGGGCGGGCTTGATTGAAAACACAAGCTGGCCGGGGTAGTTGCCGTATGGACGCCATTCACGGTTGATCTCCAAAAGCCATTGGCAGGGGTTGTTGTTGTACGGGTTATGGATTATATTAAAGCTGTCGGCGGTTAAATCCAAAACGCCCTGAAGCGACGAACCCACATTGATGTAAATCTGGTCGTTGGTCAGCTTGGGAATTTCCTCGGCGAACGTAACCAGAATCCCCGTCGAGTTCTGGATGCCGCTTATACCGCCGTACTGCGCCACTGTATAGCTTATTGCAGGGAGCGCCTTGTACACGGTTGCTTTTTGTTCTCTGCCCGTATCGGTGAACCTGTAGCCGTCGAAATCGAATATCGACACGGTAAGCTCGTCGCCGTTGTTAACCGTAAGGCCGTTGTCAATGAAAGGATTGAAAGCGAACACCCAATCGGTCTGCGGCGAGGTTGACGAATCGGGGTAATCAACTCCGCCCCCGGCTCTCGGCAAATATATATAATTGTATGGAACAGAGAGGGAGGTGTCGGGGCCGGTGATAATGCGGATGTACGAGGAGGAGGCGGTAGGCCCTCTGGAAAGCAGTACCGGCTCGGAGAACTTGAGCAGAATCTGGGTTGTATTGCCCGTATAATCCGCGCCGTTATAGGCCACCGCCGTGTAGCTCAGCCCGCCCGAGCCGTATACGGTGACGGTTTTGGTAACCGTTCCCGCGACGTGATCCTGCCAATCTCCGGCGTAAAATTCACCCAAGGAAACCGTCAGCGTATCTCCGTCGTCAAACGCCACGCTGGTAAGCGGCTTCACGAGCCATTGGGTGCTTACATCTTTTTCGTGGCCGTATATGTCAATGTATTTGTCGGGGGCTATGGGCGTCAATTCGTTTTCGCTGACGGCTTTGCCGCCAAACAGCGTATAGCGCGCGGTTTCTATGTCGATAGGCGTGTTGAAGGTGAGCAGTATACCTGTCGTAGGCGTGCCGCCCGCCGCGCCGTCCTGCTGAACGACCGATTCAAGGTTGACGATTTTCTTGAGGTCTAAGTTTATGACCACATGCCGCGTGGGCATGGTAAACGTATATCGGTTAGTCGTTGCTGTCTCCTCGATATCGAGATCGCCCGTCCCCGTCAGGCCGACAAGCTTATATACGGCGGGGTCATAGTCTATCTCAAAGATTATAGTGTCGCCGAGCGAGGCTTTCCCGTCGGTCAAGCCATCAACAAAGGTGACCTCGCCCCAATCTTCCCGGCGCGTTGAGTAGGTGACGTTATAAGAGGCGTCCGTGTCGGCTATTGCAGTAATTTCAATTTCAACATCCGCGTCGGGCATGGTAAACTCATACAAGAATACGCGTTTGCCGTCCACGGTACTTTCGTCGATTTCATCCGGTGTAATAGCAGTGTCCGTAGTTTTGTTTGTTATGATAACATCGTCGGGAATATTGTTGGCCGCGTCCTGCGTTAAGTACAGCCTGACCTTCTGCACCGGAGCGGCGGCGGGGTTGAAGGAAGACAGCTCTTCGGTGTAAATCGGAAGCCATGAATCAACACCGATTTGGGCGCTAAGTCCGATACCTAAGTCAAAATTCCAGCTATTGCTATACTTACTATCATTCCAACCCCAATTTTCGGAGCTTATATGTTTGGCGGGCTCAGACACCAAAGAAAACACAACGTCATTTGCGGGCATGTCAAATGTAATCTCCCAAGCCATGTACCTGTCGAAAATATCGGTCACCTCATATCCGGTGCCGGTCAAGCCTAATGCTGTGATCGCCCACTCGTTTTCATGGTCGGCGGCAATCTCAATTTTCATCTCGCTTCCGACGTAGCCCTGCATGGCCGGACGCAGAACGTCAAACCCTTTGCCCGAGATTTCCGCGTGAATGGTATACAGCGTGTCGAATTTGGGCATAAGCTCCGTGTCGACAAGCTCCCAATTCGGGCTTGCGTAAAACGCTAACTCCGACAGGGCTGTAAACGCGGTTACCTCGCCATCGCCGGGATTGAAGCCGACGCCCTGCTCCGCTGTCCCTGTGAGCCAATAACCGTTTATAATCGTGCCGTCGCCGTCGCCGTCTCCGTTTCTTCCGGCGAAGCCGCCCGCGTTATCGGGTGTATCGAGGTTTGTCGCCTCTCCCGTGTTGTAAACATTTTCGACTGTTCCGGTGTTAGTGCCTACCGCACCCCCGGCATAGGAAGTGGAATACTCATCATACGACTCGGTCACCTTCACCGCGCCCGCGTTAAAGCTGTTGGAGAGAACGGCGACGCCGTAGCCGCCTCTGTTATTGCCGACAATCCCGCCGATCTCTGAAAACGGGCCTGTGGTAATCGTACCGCGGTTATAGGTTCTGTCAATGATGCCCTCGTTAACCCCGGCAATACCGCCTCCGTAATCGCGAACTCTAGTAGAATCCATAGCGCCGGTTATATCCCCGGTATTATAGCAGTTCAGTATAGCGCCTTGGTTCAGTCCGGCGATGCCACCGCTGCCATAGCCACTGCCGCCCAGAACTTTCGCTTCGTTATAGCTGTTGGAGATAGTTCCGTAATTTTCCTCGGTAATGCCGCCGCGCCCGTCAACCACCCCGGTCACATAGCATTTGGTGATAAGCCCGTGGTTTTCGCCGGCAAGACCGCCGACTTTGTGTGCCGCCCCCCACATGTCCCCGAAATCGATGTTTACACTCTCCAAGCCCACGTTTTTAACCGTGCCGCTTTGTGCGATATTGGCGAACAGCCCGGCGTTTCCGTATTCGTCAAGATCCGAAATTGTAAGATCGCTGATAACATACCCCTGCCCGTCGAGGGTTCCGGAAAAGCTGCCCAGCGGCACCCAGTCGCTCCCGCCCAAATCAATGTCGGCGATCAGATGGTAGTTACCACTCAGATTTTCTGAAATCGCTTCCAGCTCGTCCCTGGTCGATATGGAGGTAGAGTCGGCGGCGGGTGCGCCGATCGGCGCGATAAAGCCCGCGCCGAGCAAGCCCGAGGTGGGGGCGAACCCCATAAACCCCTGCGCCGCCTGCGGGAAAGTCGTTTCCGGCTCCCGGATATGCACCACGATCAGCAGGGGCTCCTTGCCCTCCGCCATGCGGTAGCCGTCCGGCAGATGCGGCTCGAAGAAGTAAATC
>Ga0099364_10011461_pt1 | contig 12121 bp, 7 predicted proteins | sample TergutTh196P3_FD_73070 | JGI IMG/M metagenome (GOLD analysis project Ga0099364, IMG submission 73070) | Microcerotermes parvus P3 segment gut microbial communities from Pointe-Noire, Republic of the Congo - Th196 P3 | ecosystem: Host-associated > Arthropoda: Insects > Digestive system > Gut ...
TTCACAGGCATTTAATAGAGCGAGTCAAGAGGCTTTTTGTTGGCGGTAGATGGCTTTGGGGACAGCCACTGTTTCACTAAAAACAGAGCAATGCCCTCCCGCAAGGGGCGAGGGAACGACCACGACGACGGCTAGGTTTTATCATAGCTTTCATGCGTTTGTCGTGGGGAGGGCAACCAGGGCAATCGCATTTAAAAATGATATCTGGGTTAACGGCAAATACCCCGTCCCGCAGACACAGCATTGCCTTTATATATTCTTCAAGTTCTGCTTCAAGTTTTCCCATTACGGCGCTTATTCCACTGCCGTTTTATAGTCATCCGTATATCCCCAATGCGCCGTAAATATATATTCAGCGTCAGGTATATGGCGGATAATATCCATAGACTCTACTGCCTGGGCGTGATCCGTATTGAAAATCGACGGAATAGGCGCTATTTTGCCGTCTTTAAGGCTCAGAATATCTCCGGTGAACAGATACTTGTCGTTAATTAAATAAGCCGTCGTTCCGCTGGTATGTCCTGGAACGAGAATCCCCTCAATCTTCAAATTTCCTATTTGGGCTATCTCGCGGTCTTCCAAGAGAGTGTAATCGGTACGTGGAATAGAATTGCCAACCCATAAAAATCTCGATTTTGTGCCGTTTATCATCTTCTCTTCTTCTTTGGACATATAAAGTTCGGCTTTGCCGAACAAACTCAACGCTCCGGCATGGTCGCTGTCGGTATGTGTCAGAAACACCGCAACTACATCGTCAGGGTTAATCCCCAATTTTTTCATCTGCTCCGCCACTGTCGCCGGATTTGTTGCACAGTCAATAACAATGTATTGCGCATTGTCTTGTATAATGAAGAGATTGGCAAAATCATCCTTTACGACGAAAATATCGTCCACGACCCTACCTGTTTCCAAAGGAGTAAACCCGGACATTTCATATTTCATTTTCAGAGCTATCCCGCCAAATGCCAATACCAATACGCCAATAATAATACCTGTGATTATCAGAATTCTTTTTAAAACTTTATTCATTTCTTTTTTCCTTTTATGCCCATGAATGAGCGGTTTATAGTGTTTTCAGGGTTAATTGGGCGTCTCTAAAAACCCTGTTTTTTTCTTACCGGTGCCCTGAACTCGTTTCAGGATCTCGCTGTTGACATTAAAGACATTAAGGACCTTAAAGTCCTTAAAGACGTTAAAGGTCAGATCCTGAAAGGCTTCGCCTTCAGGATTGACACTGCTTGGATACTGTTGATTTGCTAGGTTTTTAGAGAGACCCTATTGCCATTTTTTGTTGTTGCCCGCTTTATTCCGTAAGCTGTCCGCTGCTGCGTAGCCTGGAAAGAGCAATTTTAGCTTTTTGATGATTCGGGTTCAGCCTTAAAGTCAGCTCCCACGTGCGTTCCGCTTCAAGGTATTTCCCCTGCGCATAAAGCATGAGCCCTTCATTATATTTTTTCTCAGCCTCAATTTCGTCAATCTCAGGTTTATTCTCTGCCTTTGTTTCCGGCTCTTTTGGTTTTGTTTCTTTCTTTGTAGCCTTCACTTTCTTAGTCAATTCCTTAACTGACAGATCTATATACTCTTTGGCTTTATTATAGTACTCATCCGTTCCTGAAAATTTATTTTCTGTAACAAACTTCTGTAAAGCTTCCATATCTTTAATACAGAGTATCCATTTTGACGCTTCATATTTTGCTATTCCGGCATCAAGCATCTCATTTGCCTTTGCGTCAAGCTCAGATTCACGGCTTATAAAATCTTTTAATTTTAGCATGCTGTTTATCTTATTCATATACTCGGTTATTTCATCATTTCTGCCGACAAACTGAATATATTTTGTCCACTCATTCAAAGCATCATTGTATTCAGCTTTGTAATAAGCACAATATCCTTTGGCATATGTAAGTTTAGAAAAGTCCGGTTCTTCTCTTGAAGTTGCCGTCTTATCCATATCATCCTGTATTTTTATGTATAAACTCATGGGCGGTTTATAGTTAGGATAAGAAACTGTTATTTCGGAAAGCATATCTGTCGCACGCAAATACTCGCCTTTGTTGTAAAGTTTTTTAGCTTTATTGAATTTCTTTTTTGCCTCTTCAAGATACAGTCTCTTTTTACTTCCAAAAATATATCTTACGCCCGTATTTCCGTACAAATTCTCATATCTTTCGCCAGCATAATATTTGCCGTTTATAAATATCTTCCAATTTTGTGCTATCTCCGTTTCCGCACCAGCACCTATTCCGGCTTCCATTTTTCCCTCTTCGCTACCCCTGCTGCTAAACTTAACTCCGGTATTCTCAAATACGGCGTCTATCTCAGGCTTCGTTCCTGCCACCTTATATTTTCCTTCAACATTCGAATACAGTATCCATCTTCCTTTTTCGCAGTCTACCCCTGCTCCGATTCTTGCCGCGCTTCTGAAATAATTCCCGCTGTTAACATCCAAATTATATATTCCGGCGCCTCTTTCCTTAAAACTTCCGTACATCGAGTTTGCAGCTTCTATTCCGGCATAGGGTTTTAATTTCACATTTTCATTTAATCTTATTTTAAATGCCGCTTCTATATCCACGCTCACTGTAACGCCGTTTATATCAGCTTTTGCTATGTTACCTCCATATGTCATTCTTTCAGCGCTGAACTTATCATAACTCCCAAGCAACACCGCCTTAAATTCCCAGTCATTTTTTATCAAACCACCGTACACTCCCAAACCGTTCTTATTTCCGGCTGCTTTGTGTTTCCCCTGATCTATATTATCTTTATTTATCCTTGCGTACACTCCCCACATTGCGTCTCCTCTGGCAAACTTCCCTGCTAAAAACCTGTCTAAACCAAACATCACTCCCATTGACACGTCTCTGTAATTTTCCGGCGAATTTTCATCGCTCTTAAATCTTTCCACACCGCCTTTTAATTGCATCCATAATCCGTTGTTTGTTTCATGCTCTTCTATATGATTTCTTATCTTGTCGTATACTTCATTATTAGGACTATCCGCTGCCATGTTCCTTATCACATTTACCAAAAAATATCCAGATGTTTGAGTCAAGAAATTTTTTACTTCAGCTATTTCATCTTCCGTTCCGCTATTATGTTTATCCCTCATCCGCGTTAACATCGTTCTCCATGCTTCAGGATTTTTCGATATTTTATCAAGTGCTTTTGACGCTTCGTTCTGATTATATGTTAATGATAACGGACTTAATGCTACAAAATTCGTAACGCTCATCCCATCTACTATAAGCTTTACTATTCCATCACGATATTTCAATTCATATGTTAAAGCATTATCATTTATTGTACTGCTCGCAAACTCGCCGTTTAAACTCCAGTTGGTTATTATCAATTCAAACTCTTCATTATTATATGTTCCTACTTCCGCGAATATATCTATATTTCCGCCTATTTCAGCAGTATTTGCTGTTATCTTATCGCTGCTCTTGTCATAAAATATATCCATTTTAAGATTATTTTTGCTTTCAAATTTTCCGGTCACATTTACAGTATTCATTGTCCCGTTGTGCATATCCAGTTTATTTGTATTTCCAAGCAAAAGCTCTTTTCCTTCATATGTCGCATCCGCCATCATTATTATTTCGGTACCGGTTATATTAAAATCACCCCAAATTTCATTAGTGCCTCCCAAATACATTGCCCCTCTTCCGCTTTTGTTTATCTCAGCGGATGACACACTTAATATTCCGCCTTCAAATCTTATTGTATTTGTCCCACTTATATTTAAAATTGCATTAGTGTCCATGTAAACATCATTTGGTTTTCCATTTGCTTTATTTCCTATGAAAAGTACTTCTCCGCCATTTGTATTAAACGATACTGTACTCCCAGTTATACATAATGCGCCACCTTTATCGTTGGCAGTATTTCCTTCAAAAATTACTAATTTTCCGCTGAAATCTATATTTGAACTGGCAGAGGTATATATTGCTCCGCCACTGCTTGCGCTGTTTCTGATAAACATTACATCGGTATTTGTAAAAGCTGTTGGAAAGCCCACTATATTTCCTATTGTATACCATGCTCCGCCTTTATCTGTCGCTATATTTTCTTCAAATACTACTCTCCCACCGCTGAAATTTGCATGTCCAGAATATATCGCTCCTCCCAAATTTGCCGTATTACCATTGAATGTTATTATGTTTTCGGAAGACATTTCAAATTCCATCCGACTATAAGAATCGCTGTATATCGCTCCGCCATAATATGATGCACTATTATTTATAAAACTTACTGTTGACGAAGAAAAATATGTTCCGCCATATGAGTTTATTATTGCTCCTCCTGACCAACCTGCACTGTTTCCGCTAAACATTACATCAGTATTTCTGAAAAATGCTCTTCCAGTGTTATTCTCTATTGCTCCACCAGAATTTAATGCTGTATTACTGCTGAATATTATAGTATAACCGGATGACATTTCAAAATTTATCTGACTTCTGCTTGAATTATATATTGCTCCGCCATTGTTTGCACTATTTTCAATAAATATTATATATCCGTTTTGAAACGTAATTATCGCATTACTAACATTAGTATTATTCCCTGGGTTGCTGCTGCTGTATATCGCCCCTCCCCCATTGTTTGCCGTATTGTTGCTAAACACTATAGTATCTCCAGAAGACATTTCAAAATTTATTCGACTACCGTTGTTGTATATGGCTCCGCCACTTCCTGGCGCTCTGCTAGCATTTCCACTAAATACTATATTGCCGTTTCTAAACGTCATTGTTGAATAATCAGTATTATATATTGCACCGCCGTTATCTGCCATATTACTGCTAAATGATATTCCGTTTAAAATATTTACGTTTGCACTTGATACATATATGGCACAACTTGAGCCTCTTATTTCATAGATATTGCCTAAAGTAAGAATTTGCCCTGCGGATAATCTAAATCCTTCATATCCTGACAAGTCAAGATATCTGTCGTTTCCGTTTATATTCAAATTTCCACCCATATCGCCGAAAAGATTATCCGCAAAAATTATATTATTGCCTAATGTGATTGTCTTTGAACCTGTGGATTGATAGATACTTTGAAGTTCAGAATATGAAGAGACAATTTGCTGCGCGGATACTTCTAATACGGATACAATACAAAAAATAAAAACAAACATAATAAGTTTTTTCATAATATTCTCATAATAAAGTTTTAAAGTAAGAGGGCGAAGCCCTTGCATTACAGCAACGGCTGCGCCCTCCGTGAAAATCATGGCTGTTTATTCAAAATATATATAATCAATATATATCGTTGCAGCCGGCATTCCTTCATCTGCTTCAAAAACTATATTTATAGGTACAGCAATTGGAACTGAATTTATTGAAGTTATATTCATTTCATATTTTTGCCATGAAGCCGTCAAAATAGGCCAACCGGGAGTAACTCCCGTGGTGTTTTTAATAATAATATCATTTGTATTTTTACATTCAATTGCAACTTTTCCACCTGCAGTATCTGTTTTCATCCACATAACAAGTTTTGAATAACCGGATAAATCTTGAGGAATTAAATTTGTTAAACTGTTTACGGCATAAACCATGTACCAACCTGCCCAGCCAAATCCGTTATATACCAGTTTCTGGCATGTTGCCGGATCATAACCCGCAGGATCATCACATCCGCCGGAAACTTGAACCATACTTGCAACCCCGCTTCCGCCGCTCCAATAACCAAAATTATTATCTCCGGGAGCATTGCTCAAAATATTAGGCCCTAATCCTAAATCACTATATACCATTCTTTTATTTACTACAGACACAGTACTTACAACTGTTATATCTTGAGATGCCGTTTTAGTTACTCCTCCATATGTGCAGCTTGCGGTAACTCTTACAACTCCGCTGCCGGAAGAAGCCGGAGTGAATGTTACGCTATCTCCGCTTGCGCTTGACGTTGAAGAAACAACGCCCATACTTGAAGGATTTACACTCCAACTTATGGAAGCTCCTGAAATTGCAGCATTGCTTGTATCTTTAGCAGTCGCTGTAAAAGTTACATTATTTGGATATATTACGCTTGTTGTCGAAGCGGTTAGCTCAATACTATCAACAACTATCATAGGTACACCTATTGAGAATGACACCGGGTCGGATTTTGTACCATCACTATAAGAAGCGACAATACTTCCCTGACCGCTATTACCAGTAAAAGACATATTGGCAAAAAATGTTGTCGAAACTCCTGGATTAGGATCACAATTACCAGAAGCAGTTGAAGGATTAACTATCCAGCTAACCGACGCATTAGGAATCTCTGTCCCGTTATCTTTAACTGTTGCCGTGAGCGTACGCGTAGTGCTGCTTGCATCTATTGTTCCTATAGAATTCGGCGTGACTTCAACCGTTATGGTACTGGTGGGCCTATTATTGCTTTTCTTTTCAGAAGAACAGGCTGCTATGGCAAAACTGAATGCCGCAACGGCCGCCAAGACAAAAACTAATTTTTTCATACTTTCTCCCTCCTTTTTTAAAAACAAAGTTCAAAGTGCAAAGTTTAAAGTTCAAATGCGGAGTTTTCGCAAAGCGAAAACCTATAATAAGTTTCAGCTTCGCCGAAACACAATATTTGAACTTTGAACTCTGAACTTTTAACTTTGTTTTTATTATTCGTAAACAATATGGTCTAAGTAAAAAACTGCTCCGTCGGGATTCTTATCTTTTGTGATAGTTAAACAAAATCCGCCGATAATATTTGTCAGGTCGGCGCCTTCAAGATTAATATAATACTGTTTCCATTCTTCTGAAAGTTCTATAGGCCCGATAGCCCTTGAATCCGAATCTTCGTACTGTTTTCCGCTGATTCCGCCCATTAAAAAGTTGCTTATGGTTTCGCCGCCTTTTTCGCCTCTTGCCCAAAAAGAAACCCTTTCGGCTCCGGTAAGATTAGAACCCGGTCCTTTATCGCCCCAGTTGTTTGCCGGCTCTGTCCAATAAAGACCCGACCAGCCTACTTTGCCGCGTGAAGGATCGTAGGTAACTTTAATACAGGTTTTGCCAAAGCGCGGGTTTACTTTGTAACCCTGATTAATACTTAATGCCTGAAGATTTCCCGTAAAACCATAAGGCTTATAATTGTTTTCTTTCGCGCCCATGTCACTATAAACAAAAAAAGGCTCAAACCCGGATTTATTCTTAAAAACGGGCATTGTTATTTTTTCTTTTTTCGGCATCTGGACTGCCGGTTTTGGCAAATCCGCTTTGGGGGTTTCCTGCTGTGGAACAGCTTTGGGTTTTTGAACCGGCTCCGGCTTTGGCTTGTCTGCCGTAGGTGCCGGCTTTGGTTTGTCTGCCGCAGGCTCCGGCTTTGGTTTGTCTTCCGCAGGCTCCGGTTTCGGTTCTTCCGGAACAGGTTTCGGCTTGGGTTCTTCTTTCGGAGGTACTATTTCATCGCTGACAACGGTGTTATCCGAGCCTGCCACAATGTCAAATTCGCCTGTATTTTTTTCTGCTGCGGAATTTTCAATATTTTCGACTTCAGCTTGCTGCAATTTATTGTTTTGAGAACTCTTAACTGACCATAGGCTTATACCGTGCGCTCTTAAAAACATAAGCGCAATGAGTATCGCTAAAAGAATAGCAAGAAAAACGGTTGTTTTTTTGTTATCCATGTTAAAATTTAACTCCGCTGCATGACATATATTAGGGCGTGTTCACCCCAAGGCGTGTGCGTAATATGCGTCCACACACCCTAGTTACATATATATGCTTTTATATCATTTTAAGAGTTAAATATCAAGCTTTGCCATAAGCTAAATGAAGAAGTGTTTATAAATAAAGCTGTTATGAATAACAGCCCTGTAATTTTTTTATTTTGATAACCTTACATCGTCAAGGTATATTGTGCCGCCGCCGCAAGGAGCAGCTGTGCCATCTGCCCGCTGCATCGTAACGTTAATATAATCCTTAACACTGCTGCTGTCATATGATGAAATATCAATTTCATAGTATGTCCAGTTTGTGTTATTGCTTATGACAAATTGAGGCGAAGTTTCTGCATTTTTTACAAAAACTTTAATTACAACCGCCGCGTCGCTTGCCAATTCAGTCTTACACCAAAAAGATATTTTTGTATAACCTGCGGCGCTTAAATCTTTTGCGCTGCTATCACCGTTTGTTTTAAGCCAAAAGGCCACGTTATAGACAACAGCATTTGTATCAAATCTTTCACTTTCGCGTCCAGACCATTTCATTTTGAAAGACATGTATCCGCTGTGAGAAACGCCTACATAGCTGGCTTCAAGCACATTGCCGTCCTGATAGTATTTTTCCCAGATGTTTGTATAAGCTCCTATGGCATCATCTATAGGAAGCACACGAGTCCTAATATCGCCGTTACGGTAAATAACGAACGGGTTTGCCCAGATTGAAGGGTCAGAATCATTAACGCCGTTATACATAAGCGCGCCTGCCGGATTTTTTTCGCATCCGCTAAAAACAAAAACCGTCATAATTAAAAGAAAAAGTATTTTTTTCATTTGTTCATCTCATACCTTATTTCATCTATATAAAAAGTGCAGCCGTTGGGATTATCATCTTTGTTTACTGCAAAGGCAAAACCGCCGGCTATATATGACATATTCTTTTTTTCAAGATTTATCCAGTACAGCTTCCACTCGTCAGTAAGAACTGCTTTCTTTATTACGGCTTCGTCGGAATCCGGAAAAGCGCATTCTTTAAGCCCGCCGGCTTTGACTTCGGATATTACTTCCCCGCCTTTTTCGCCTTTCATCCAAAAAGTAATATGAGTCGCCTTGCTTAAATCGTACCCGCCGGGTTTATCGCCCCAGTTATTTGCAGGCTGCTGCCAATATATTCCCGCCCACTTATTACTGCCTATCGGAGTATATTGCACCCGTATGCAGTGTTTTCCTGCATAAGCGTCTTTGTCGTGCTGCTGGTTAAAAATTAAATCTCTGCTGTCACCCATCCAGCCTGAAGGATAGTAGTGGTTCAAAGGCGATTTAAAATCAGCATATACGTAAAAAGCCAGCTGCGCTCTTTCCTGAGGAGTTAAATCATCCTGCTTCGATGAAACAGCGCTTCTTTCGGACTTATTTTTGCCTATGCCCGAAGAAGACGCGCAAGCACAAATAAAACCGGCAGATATAAACGCCGCCGTCAGCAATGATAAGTAAGTTTTTTTATTCATTATTATCCTATTCTCATGGCGGCGTAACAACGCCGCCATGAAAACAATTAAATTATTCGTAAATTATATCGTCAAGAAACATAACAAATCCGTTAGGATTGTCGTCTTTTGACGCAGCCCAGCAGAATCCGCCGATAATGTGTGTAAGATCTTTGCCTTTAAGATCAATCGTGAATTTCTGCCATTCTTTTGTAAGTTCGACAGGCCCGATTGAGGATGAATCCGAATCAGGGAACTCTCCCGTGATTCCGCCCATTTTGAATTCGGCAATTTTTTCGCCGCCCGCAGCTCCGCGCGCCCAGAACGTAAGTTTTGCTGCGCCGGTTAAATCATAGCCGCCTTTCTTTTCGCCCCAGTTATTTGCCGGCTGCTGCCAGTAAATTCCAGACCAGCCCGCGCCCTGCGTCATTTTCGCGCTGTAAGTAATTTTGATACAGGTATTTCCGCTTCTCGGTTTTTCGGTGTTTGCCTGATTAAGCTTAATATCACCGTAATCACCCATCCATCCTGAAGGAGCAAAATGATTCTCCTTGGAAGCGTTTTCAACAAAAACCGCAAAAGGCCTAAATGTTAAGCCCGATGATTTTTGCTGGGCAAATACTGCCGCAGAAACTGACGCTGCTACTGCCGCCGCAATCAACAAACTAAATACTTTTTTCATGTTACCTCCCTTTAACGACAGGTAGAAAGGAGAAGGTAGGAAAGAGAAAGTAATGTGTTTTCGCTTTGCGAAAACCTGCTAATCGGTTTCGGCTGGCAAAGCCGGAACTCATTACCTCCTCCCTCCTCCTTTCTACTTCATACTTTTTATCTATTTTACGCTTGCTTCGTCTTCTTTCAAAATTATGATTTCAACCCTTCTGTTTTGCTCTCTTCCGGCAGCGGTTTCATTAGAGGCAACCGGTCTTAACTTTCCGTAGCCTGTCATCCTTATTCTTTCGGGAGCAATACCCTCATTTACAAGGAAATCTCTCACTGATCTTGCGCGGTTTTCCGAAAGCTTCTGATTGTAGTCAACCTTGCCTTTCCAGTCAGTATGGCCTTCAACGGATATATTGTTGTCCGGATACATATTAAGAAGGGCGGCAACTTCTTTCAACGTCTTGACAGCGCCTTTCTTAAGGTTAAATTTGTTAGAATCAAATAATACTTTAGCTCCGAGCGTTATTACAAGCCCTCTTTCCGTTTCCACTATTTTGGTATCTTCTATCACAGGCGTTGTGGCAACCGTTATTTTTACCGGCTCGGTTTCAGCTCGGTTTCCGTAGTTATCAACGGCTTCAAGCGCAGCATAGTAATTACCGTCAGGGAACGCTTCTTTCGTGTCTTCATCTCTTCCGTCCCATCCGAGTTCGTAAGGAGGCTCCTTGGTGCCTGAATACGTTTTAACAACTTCACCGCCGGCATTTTTCAGATATACAGCCCAGATATCAATTCCGGAATGGGCTGAAGCCCACGGCTCTAACATTAATTTTTCTTTATTTGCAGGATGGATTAAATCCGGCTTTGCTTTCAAAGCGACGGTAGGTAAAGTCTTATCATATTCGACCGCGAAAGGAAGCTGGGCATCTTTTTTTGATCCGAATTTAAATTTAGTGTCAAACAATATCCTTAAAAATACTCTTATTTCGTCAAAGTAGCCCTGTTCATTGCCTGTTTTTGCTCCGGCAAGTTTTGCAAGTATTTCAGGGTCGGTTTTTCTTGCTCCGGCATACTCCATGCCTACGTTAAACCATTCCCCTATGTCTCTGCTGATATGGGCAAGATAAAGCTCGTCATAAGTTGAACCGAAGCCTCTGTGCCAGTCTTCCGGACCCCAGAAGTTTTTAAGGTATGCGGTTTTAAAAAAGTACGGTTTTCTGGCAACGCTCAAACTCGTTTTAAAATAGCCTATCATAGGCCTAAAAATTTCATTATTAACAGCGCCTTTGTAATCAAGATACGCGTAATTCAAAGTCGCCAAGTCTTCTCCTGCTTCAAAGTCGTAAATAATTCTTGTTTTATCTTTAACAAACTGCGCTAAAAAGTACAAAGAACCTATGTATCTGCCGGGAGCGTTCGTACCGTTTGAGTACGCGTTCTCCCATACCGTCGAACCGTCATAGTCCCAGTAAACCTGTCTGTCAAGCGTTCCGTAATATTTTTCAAGGTTAATTTTCGCGGCAAATGAAAAAGGAGCGTCTTCTTCTGGATTTAAATTATCTTGTATAGGAAGATTTGGTTCAAATTGATAAAACCACGTTTCAGGGGTCAGGTCGTATGTGAAAACAAACGAAGCTGCGCTTGTTTCTCTGTTATCAAATCCCGTAGCAGGATTACGCCACCAAACCCAGAACGGGCTTTCCAGACCCCGTCCGTTCAAAGATATAGGGCCGGCTCCGGCTGCCGAGTACACCAAGGGCATGGCTCCGAGCAGCGGCTTCTGATAATAATATCCCGCATAAGCATTCCAAAACTTGGAAATAGCTTTTTCAGCCGATACGTCAACTTTTTGCCTGTTTCCGGCAACCAAACCTCTATATTCATATCCGAGCTTTATCAAATCAATACCTAATGTTTTAGGCATTGAAAACTTTACCGAGCCGCCCAAAGCGTCTAAATCGTTTGTAGTCCCTTCATGAACTTTATATTTACTTCCGTCTATGCCGTTACCGGCTCCGACATCTTCAACATATTTATAATCCCAGCCCAGCCTGAAAGGCCTGTAAATCGCCCCGACCTGAAGAGTATTTTTGGAAACTTTAAAATCCGTGTTCAGCTGGAATGTGCGCATTCTTTCTCCGTAATCTCCTAAATCTTGCGAAGAGTTAAACAAATTGTTCCAGTTTACCGTATTAGGGTTTCCGAACGGAATTTGATGGTCAGCGTAGTAAAAATTTACATTACTTCCGAAAATATTTTTATACTTTATATAAATGCCCTGTTTATAATCCAGCAACGCCTCTTC
>Ga0099364_10011462_pt1 | contig 12121 bp, 11 predicted proteins | sample TergutTh196P3_FD_73070 | JGI IMG/M metagenome (GOLD analysis project Ga0099364, IMG submission 73070) | Microcerotermes parvus P3 segment gut microbial communities from Pointe-Noire, Republic of the Congo - Th196 P3 | ecosystem: Host-associated > Arthropoda: Insects > Digestive system > Gut ...
TATGCTGCGAAGAATTTACGGTACATCGTTCCCGAAAGCGAGTATGCTCACCGAACATCTTGCCGCTTTGGAAGAAGCGAAAAAACGCGACCACCGTAAAATAGGGCGAGAACTTGATTTGTTTGATATTTACGAACAAGGCCCGGGGTTTCCGTTTTTCTTGCCAAAAGGTATGATTTTACGCAATCAATTAGAAAATTTTTGGCGTGAAGAACATTCAAAACGCGGGTATCAAGAAATAAAAACTCCTGTAATATTAAACGAAGAATTATGGCACCGTTCCGGGCATTGGGATCATTATAAAGAAAATATGTATTTCACCAAAGTTGATGACAATAATTATGCAATTAAACCCATGAATTGCCCGGGGTGTATGATTGCGTTCAAACGGAAAATGCACTCATACAGAGACTTACCGCAGAGAATTGCGGAAATGGGACTTAACCACAGACATGAATTGTCCGGAGCATTGCACGGACTTATGAGAGTGCGTTATTTTACACAAGATGATGCGCATATTTTCATGACACCCGAACAAATTGAAGATGAAATTGTCAAGGTTATCGAATTAATCGACTATATTTACAGTGTATTCGGTTTTGAATATCACATGGAATTATCCACCCAACCCGATAATTCTATGGGAACAAAAGAACAATGGGAAATTGCCGAAACAGCACTCGAAAACGCTTTAAACAAAAGCAACAGCAAATTTGTTGTTAATGCAGGCGACGGCGCTTTCTATGGTCCTAAAATAGATTTTCATTTGAAAGACTGCATCGGACGCACATGGCAATGCGGTACAATTCAACTGGATTTCCAAATGCCCGAAAGATTTGATTTAACTTATGTGGGAAGCAACGGCGATAAATTACGTCCTATTATGCTCCACAGAGCGATATTCGGAAGTATAGAAAGATTTATCGCAATATTAACAGAACATTTTGCAGGAGCTTTCCCGTTGTGGTTAGCACCCGAGCAAATCCGTATTTTACCTATAACAGACGAACACGCACAATATGCCGATAAGATTAAAAATGAATTGGAAACAGCAGGATTTAGAGTAAGCGCAGACAACCGCCATGAAAAAACAGGGTTTAAAATCCGTGAAGCACAAATTGCCAAAATACCGTATATGTTAATTCTCGGCGACCGTGAAGCAGAAAACAACAAATTATCAATACGAGACCGACGCGACGGCAAAACAAGCGAAATGAACACAGAAGAATTTATAATGAAATTAAACAAACAAATAAAAGAAAAAACGATTTAATTTAAATAAAAAATTACAAATAACAAATAATAAATACTTTCATAATTTTTTATTTTTTATTTATTATTTGTTATTTCCAGCTTGTCTGGGAAAGGTTAATATGAATTATATTTTACTTCTTGGAATTATTTTGACGATTAGTGTATTGTCATGCAAATTAACAAACCGAAGGGGTGTGCCGATACTTGTTGGTTTTATTCTTATCGGTGCATTAATCGGAGTATGGTTTGGTTTTGATAATGTCAAATATGCAGAGTTAATATGTAATTTTGCCCTGGTGTTTATTATGTTTACAGGCGGATTTCAAACTGATTTTGCCAAAGTAAAACCGGCGTTAGCAGTTTCTACTTTATTATCAGCGCTTGGAACAGTTTTAACAGCAGGAGCGGCGGCGGCATTTGCATATTTTATATTAAACATGGGATTTCATGCTTCGATGTTGTTAGGCGCGGTAATATCAGCGACAGATGCGGCTTCGGTATTTTCTGTATTAAGCTCAAAAAAATTGAACTTAAAAAATAATTTAGGGTCAATTTTACAAATGGAAAGCGGCTCGAATGACCCATTCGCATATATGCTTACTATTGTGTTTTTATCCCTTGCTACAGGCGAATCGCAAAATATTGTTGTATTATTGTTAAAACAGTTAATCATCGGAGCGGCGATAGGAATTGTCGGTGCAAAACTTGGGCAATTTGTTATAAATAAACTGCATTTAAAAATAGACGGTTTATATATAATACTGCTTTGCGGAATTGCGATTTTGATGTTCGGAACAGCGGGATTATTGGACGGCAACGGATTTTTGGCGTTATATATCGGCGGTATAATTTTAGGAAACAGCAAGCTTATATATAAAAGATTCTTATCGAGGATGTTAAGTGTCACATCAATGTTGATGCAAATAGTTCTGTTCGTTGTGTTGGGGATGCTTTGGGTTCCGGGGTCTTTCTTAATGTCAATGCTTGTTGGACTTATATTTGCTATATTTTTATTCTTTTTTGCTCGGCCTGCGATTGTGTTTTTGCTTATGAAACCTTTTGGATATAAAATTAAAGAAATCGTATTAGTTTCCTGGGCAGGATTCAGAGGCGCGTCATCAATCGTTTTCGCGACATATCTTTTGACCGCAAAATTACCGTATGCGAATTACATTTTCAACCTTGTGTTTTTCGTATGTATGCTTTCGGTTATATTTCAAGGCTCGTTATTAGCACCCTTAACAAAACGCCTTAAATTGGGGGAATCCGAAGACAAATCGACAAAATCCATCGAAAAAATTGTAAAAGATTCCAAAAACGAATTATTAGAATTTGAAGTCACATATGACAGTATTGTTTTCGGAAAAAGCATTTCAGAGCTGGATTTACCCAAAGATATTTCTATAATGATGATAAAACGGGATGAAAAATATCTTATGCCGATAAAAACCGAAAAATTTATGGAAAATGATATTTTATTAATTACATCAAATTATAAAAACTGGGCAGAAGCAATAAAATGGGGAGAATAAAATAGGAGTTAGGAGATAGGAGATAGGAATTAGGAATTAAAAATAAGAAATAAAAAACTTCTATTTATTCTAATTAGAATAAATAGAAGTTTCTTATAGGCAACATCCGAAAACCTATGTCGCATCATCGCAGTAAATATTTATCATTTTGTTAAATATTTGTTAAAATTATTACAAATAATAAAAAAGATAACAAATTTATTACAAAATAAAAAAAGCATTGTAATTATCATTTTTTTATGGTATAGTAAAATATGACATAATTATGTGTAGTATTTTTGCTTAAAAATGGTTTTATCCAATATACTCCTTTATGGCATAAATATTCACCGCTTTACGTACGTATTTTATGCCATACTACGTTAATTTTCGCTTAAATATGCACCGATATTCGCACAAAAATTGCCTTGTCTGACAAAAAATCCGTACGCAAATCGGCAAGTATTTATACCATAAAGGAGTATAAGTGAAAATAAAATGTATATACAAATTCGGAGGTTTGAAAATTTTGGATAAATTTATAATAAACGGCGGTAAAAGATTATACGGCTCGGTTTCTATTAACGGTGCGAAAAATGCTGTTGCCGCAATATTACCCGCTACTATTTTAGCACAAGGGCCTTGTGTTATCGAAAATGTTCCGAATATCAGTGATGTAATAAATATATTATCAATATTGAGTGAAATGGGAGCAGATGTAAAACTTCTTAACAAATCTTCAATACAAATCGACACTACAAGAATAACAAAACCTTTAGTGCCGTATCATCTTGCAAAACAAATGCGTGCGTCATATTACTTTTTGGGGGTTTTATTGGCAAAATTCAACCGTGCAGAAGTTTCATACCCGGGGGGCTGTAATTTTGGTGTCCGCCCTATTGACCAACATTTGAAAGGTTTCCGTTCTTTGGGAGCAAGAGATTCTGTCGACCAAGGCGGTATGATAAATATACAAGCTGAAGAATTAACAGGCTCGCGAATCTATCTTGATATGGCGTCTGTGGGTGCGACTATAAACATAATGCTTGCGGCGGTCAAAGCGAATGGACTAACTGTTATTGAAAATGCTGCGAAAGAACCGCATATTGTTGACCTTGCGAATTTTCTCAATTCTATCGGCGCTGATATTATGGGGGCAGGTACTGATGTTATAAAAATTCACGGAGTGCAAAATTTCACCAAAACAACTTATTCTGTAATCCCCGACCAAATTGAATGCGGCACATATATGATAATGGCGGCGGCGACAAAAGGCGATGTCCTTGTAAAAAACATTATACCAAAACACATGGAAGCGATAACATCAAAACTTCAGAAAATGGGTGTTGAGATACAAGAATTTGACGATGCAATAAGAGTAAGCGTTCCGGGGGAATTAGTTAAAAACAGCGTAAAAACAGACACTTACCCCGGATTCCCAACCGATATGCAACCGCAAATAACCGCACTTTTGACGTTAGCGGAAGGGACAAGTATTGTTACTGAAAATATTTGGGACAACCGTTTTCAATATGTTGATGAATTAAGACGTATGGGCGCTAATATTTCAGTTGACGGAAAAGTCGCTGTTATCGAAGGTGCAAAAAACGGCTTAACAGGCGCTCCTGTAAGCGCTACTGATTTACGCGGAGGCGCTGCAATGGTAATAGCGGGACTTGCGGCAAACGGAGTGACTGAAATAGAAAATATAAAATATATTGAACGCGGATATGAAGATATTGTTAACAAATTACGTGGTTTAGGTGCAGATATAACTAGAAAATATGTTGCGGAAAACGAATTAAAACAAGCGCTGTAAATAAATAACAAATTGCAAATTACAAATAATAAATATTCTCATAATTTTTTATTTATTATTTATTATTTATTATTTATTATTTGTAATTTCCCTGGGAAAAGTGATTATAGCGGTCAGATAAATGTTGAAAAGGGATGTAAAAATAATGCCATTGTTGTACACTTTGTGCAGTTCCAGTTCGGGTAATTCTACTTTTATTGGAAATGAAAAAAACGGTATACTTGTTGATGTTGGAATAAGTTACCGTAATTTAAAAGCCCAAATGGGACTTATCAATATCCCAATAACTGCAATAAAAGCGGTATTTATAACTCATGAACACACAGACCATATTAACGGATTGCACACTTTCACGAAAATGAATGATGTCCCTGTATTCAGCTCGATAGGCACACTGGAAAGCATTTTAGAAAAAAATGCGGTCGTATCCCACACCAAACTTTTTGAAATAAACAAACAAAAGCCGATTATCGGCGATATGGAAATAGAAGCATTTCCTACATCACACGACAGTGCCGAAAGCATCGGAATAAAAGTAAATTTTACAAATGGAAAAACAGCAGGCGTTTGTACAGACTTAGGTTATGTTTCGCCGCAAGTTAAAAACAGCTTGACGAAATGCAATTTGGTAATGTTAGAATCCAATTATGATAAAAATATGCTTGAAACAGGCCCATACCCCTACATACTAAAAAAAAGAATAGCATCAAAAACAGGACATCTTTCAAACAATGATTGCTCTGAAGAATTAGTTCGTTTATTTAAAGAAGGCACATATAATTTTATATTAGCACATCTAAGCGCAGAAAACAACAAACCCGAAACAGCCTTAGAAAACGCAGTCACAAGTTTTAAGTCACACGGCGCGAATTATGACGACGATTATAAAATCACTATTGCTCCAAAAATGGGAATAGGTAGGGTTATTCAAATTTGAATATAGGATTTTGAATGAGATGAATGTTTTTTATTACACAACACCTGTGGGTAAAATTGCTATAGCAGAAAAAAATAATGCTATAACAAACATATTTTTTGAAACAGACACTATCCCGTCTGATTTTCATGTAAAAGAAACTGCGTTGTTAAAAGAAACTGCGGGGCAGATTTATTTGTACTTATATAAAAAACTAAAATCATTTTCTATCCCATTAAATCCACAAGGAACAGAATTTTACAAAAAAGTCTGGAACGCACTGTTTACCATACCATATGGAGAAACCGTTACATACAAAACAATAGCCCAAGCCTGCGGAAACCCAAACGCCGCAAGAGCAGTAGGCAACGCTTGCAATAAAAACCCAATCCCAATAATCATCCCCTGCCACAGAGTATTAAGCACAAGCAATAAACTGACCGGCTATCGTGGGGGACTAAAGTTGAAGCAGAAATTGATTGCTTTAGAAACAACAAAAATAGAAGTAGTATAAAAAACGATAGCCAGTATCGTGGGGGACTAAAGTTGAAGCAGAAATTGATTGCTTTAGAAACAACGTAAACAGGAAAATCTAATAATATCAAGGAGATGATTTTGTGCCTAAAAATGCTATAATAAATATTAAAACAGAAAATGAAACTAAAAAGCAAATTGAAAATTTGTTTTCTAAATTTGGAATAACTGTATCAGATGCTGTAAATATATTTTTTAATCAAGCTATAATGCAAAACGGATTCCCTTTTACACCACAAATTCCAAAACCGAATAGTGATACTTTAGCGGCAATGGAAGAAGTAGAAGAAATGTTGAAAACAGGAAGCGGCAAAAGCTTCAACAGCATGGAAGAATTATTGGCGGATTTAAATTCATGAAATATACAGTTAAAAAATCATCTTTGTTTAAAAAAGATTATAAAATGGCAATTAAACGCGGTTATGACATTTCATTATTGATTGAAGTTATTGAAATATTATCAAATGGTAAAACATTACCCGAAAAATATAAAGACCATACATTAAAAGGCAACTATTTAGGATATCGAGAATGTCATATTACATCTGATTGGCTTTTGATATACAAAATTGAAAAAGATTTATTAATTTTAGCCTTAACTCGAACGGGCACACATTCAGATTTATTTTAAATTTTTACAATGAATGAGGTGACAATCTAATGTCAAAATATACCGGGTGGAAATGCCCTATTTGTGAATGTGATTTTAATTCAAAAGATGATATTGTTGTTTGCCCCGATTGCGGTGCACCTCATCATCGCGTTTGTTATAAAAAACAAAATCATTGCTCTTATGAACAAACTCATGGGACAAAAGAACAATTTACACCGCCGGCAATAGAAATAGAAGCGGCAAAAGTGAAAGATGAAAATCTTATCACCCGATGTCCTAAATGTTCACGTCCTGCGACGGATAATTCTATTTTTTGCAAAAGCTGCGGTTATCCAATACTCATGGCACAGGATAACAAAAACAAACCGCCGTCTTTTAGCCAAACATATAACCGTATTCTTTCGACAAAATCGGGAATACAGCTAAAATGCAAAAAATGCGGATATAATAATGCTATGTATACCGCTCGTTGTTATAATTGTTCACAAGTATTTAATGATGAACTGTTTGGGGTAATAACCGACGAATTGGAAGAATATGTTGGGGACAATAATTCATATTATCTCAGCAGTTTTTTGAAAATAAAAGACAAAAAACCAACTTTCAATTTTTTCGCCGCATTGTTTCCGCCATTGTATTTTATATATCGCAAAATGTATTTATGGGCACTTTTGTTTTTTATTATAACTTTAATTATAAGCGGATTTCAAATTTTGTTTTTTTACAGCGAAATTTCATCTTTTACCTTGACGGATTATATAAGTATGTCGGCAATTGAAATTATAAGAATGTTTTTATCCTTTCTATCTTTAGGCGCTACACTTTCAGCAGGGTTTTTCGCTAATAAAATTTATTTAAATAAAACAGTTAAAGATATAAAAAAAGCAAGATTAATAAAACAAGACGACATCGAAAATGTTGACTATAAAAAATTATTGAAAGAATTAGGCGGCACTTCTATATCATCAGCAATATTTTTTGTTTCCTTTGTGGGGATTGTTGCATATATGATTTTTAATATAATCAACAAATAAATATTTATACCAATATCCAATTGAAAAGTTTATAAAAAATCAAGTGAAAATTCCCATATGATGATTAATGTGCCGCAACGGCACGGGTATTCACGCAGATTTTTTATCAACACTTTTATTGGATATTGGTATTGCTCCCCGCTGACGGCGAGGAGCAAATGCGAATTGTTTCTTTGAAAATTATGTATCCATTGACAATTGAAAGTATATACGAATTGGTTGTTATCTGTTATCTGTTATTTATTATTTATTATTTTTAATTTTTTATTTATTGGAAAGGTTGTGGTTTAAAATGATAAAAAAAGCTATTATTCCGGCGGGGGGATTGGGAACTCGTGTTCTTCCTGCCTCGAAAGCGATTCCGAAAGAAATGTTACCTATTGTCGATAAACCTGCTATACAATATATCGTGGAAGAAGCGGTTAATTCATGTATTACCGACATACTCATCATTACAAACAGGGGCAAATCGGCAATCGAAGACCATTTCGACCGTGCTCCGGAACTTGAAGACCGTCTTTTGAGCGGCAATAAACAAAAATTTTATGATGATGTGGTTTCTGTTGCAGAAATGGCAAATATTACATTTATTAGACAGCAACAAACTTTAGGGTTAGGTCATGCGGTGTTGCGGGCAAAATCTTTTATAGGGAACGAGCCTTTTGCCGTGCTTTACGGCGATGATGTTATCATAAATAAAAAAGACGAAAAACCGGTATGCGGACAACTTTGTGATGCGTATGAAAAATACGGACTGGGCGCGGTAGGAATAAAAGAAGTTCCGTTAGAATTAGTAATGAAATACTCATCAATGAAAACAGAACATCTTGAAAGTAACGAATATAAAATAAGCGATATGATTGAAAAACCTGCGGCAAATGAAATTTTTTCATTATATTCGATATTAGGACGCTGTGTATTGCCGCCGGAAATTTTTGATATTTTAGAGCGGACACCTTTGGGAGCGGGAAACGAACTTCAACTTACCGATGCCATGAAAGAACTTTCCAGAACAAAGGGAATAACAGGCATAGATTTTATAGGCACTCGTTACGACATGGGCGATAAACTGGGAATATTAAAAGCAATAGTAGAAGTAGGATTAAACCATGAGGATATAGGCAAAGGCTTTAATGAATATCTAAAAGAAATAGTAAAAAATATATAAAAAGAGTGTTGTAAATCGAATTTTCGGGCACTCCCATAAGGCAATCTATAAAGGCGACCTCCGAAAACCTAAAGCGAACTACCCCAATATCTATTAATTGCTGCCGCCACGCCGTCGTCGTTGTTGGACAGGGTAACATGGCGGCAGATTTTTTGTATATCTTTTGGTGCATTCGCCATAGCGACACCGAGACCGACGTATTCAAGCATAGAAATATCGTTGTAACTGTCGCCCACCGCAATCATTTCACTTTTGTCAATGCCGTAGATTCTGCCGATTTCTGATAGTGCCAAACCTTTGGACGCGTCGGCGTTCACGAATTCCAAAAAATGCGGACGTGATATATGGCAATTTACCTTGCCGCCGAAGTGTGCGGTCATTTCAAATTGATATTGCAAAGCACCGTCCGGATTGTCAATCCAAATCATCTTGCAAATGTGTTTGTTTTGAAATTGCTCTATATCTTCAATCACGCTTGGGACGACGCCGGAAATCGTTTGGTAATTTTGTGTAACGGTAGATTCACAGCTAACAAACAACTCGTTTTCCGTCCACAGCACCGTGGGAATATTACGGTCGACACCCAGCTTGTATATCTCTTTTGCATAGCCGAAATCCAGCGGTTTTGAGAACAGCACATTCCCGGATTTGCCCATAACAGCCATTGCACCGTTAAAGATAATAAAGGGGAAATCTTGCGTAAACAATGCGTTTACGCTCTCCACGCCGCACATAGGACGTCCGGTTGACGCGACGAAAATAACCCCTGCATCTGCCGCAGACAGCAACGCGTCTTTTGTATGCTGAGTTATTTGAGATTGATCGTTTAGCAGTGTGCCGTCCATGTCGGCGGCAAGCAATTTGTATTTCATAATAGGATTAACGCACCTTTTCATTAATTAGGAATCAGGAATAATGGATTATATCTCGTTTATGCATATGCACAAGACTTAGGATACTATAATTTTTCAAAAAAGTCAACATCCTAAAAAATTACCCCTTGATATTTTCATATCAAGGGGTTTTCACGTTATTTCAAGTTATTAATTTTGTTAATATTAACTTTCATATAGTGAATACATTATAATATGAATTCACATTCGGTAAATTCATTTTTAAAATGAATTTACATTTATCAATCAATTTAATAATATTATAAAAATTAAATTGATTTTCATTTTTAAATATAAAGGCTAATATACGCAAACGCAAATATATTAAACTTTATTAATAACGCCAAGGCAACCTCTTTTTATTATAATTAAATGAAAACACGTAATTTTTTAGTTCTAACTCAATATTGAAATATTAAAGTTTTAGAAGTCGCTTTAATATTATTAACGTATAATTATTTAATATACAAGTAAAAAATGGGAGTGTTTGTTTCTTTTGTTGTTGTTGAGTAGATATATTATTTAATTTTTATAGTATGAATTTCTTTTGTTAAATTTTTATGATGCTCATAACTTACAGGAGTATAATTTTCTGAATAACCCTTGTTAACTTTGCCGTCATATGTTTCGAATAATACTTTTACTGTTTTTCCCAGTTGTGTTTGCATAAAATTTTTGCGTGATATTTCGGCTGTTTGAGCCATTATTTTTGCACGTTCTGTTTTAATATTAGAGGCGATTTTATCGGGCATTTCCGCCGCTTTTGTACCGGAACGTTCGGAATAAGGGAATACATGGATTTTAGCGAAACCGATTTTTTCCACAAATTGTAATGATGCGTTAAATTCTTCTTCACTCTCCCCGGGGAATCCTACCATAATGTCTGTTGTAATCGCACAATTTTCAAATGTTGTTCGCAATTTTTCAACGATTTTTTCGTAATATGAAGTGTCGTAACGCCGATTCATTCGTTTTAATGTTTCGTCGCACCCGCTTTGCAATGACAAATGAAAATGCGGACATAATTTTTCCAATTTTGATAATTCAACTATTTTCATATCGTCGATTATATCCGGTTCGAGCGACCCTAAACGCACCCGTTTTATGCCGTCTGTATAATCCGCTATTTTTAATGCATCGGTTAATAGACCCCCACGGAAACTGCACATTGCATCGTTATCCTCCCTTGCAGTATCTATATACAGCGGCGGTCGTCTGCCTTGCACTGCACAGTTTCCGTGGGGGTCTAATGTCACATTCAAATCCTTACCATAATTTGCTAAATTTATACCGATAAAAACTACTTCTTTAAATCCGGAATTTGCCAAATTTTCAAGTTCTTGTTTAATAATATTTAACGGTTTTGAACGTATTTTCCCACGGGAATACGGAATTATACAATAACTACAGAAGTTATTGCAACCGTCTTGTATTTTAATAAAAGCTCGGGTATGTCCTTCAAAAGTTCCAATACTCATGTTCTCAAAATCATCAGATAGTTCGGGAATATGTATAATGCGTTTGTGGTTTGTAAAAAATTCGACAGCTAATTCGGCAACACATCCGCGTTCTGATGTTCCTGTTATAATATCCGCAGCGGATATGGCGGCGGATTTTTCCGGGTATGCCTGCGGAAAACAACCTGTTAAAACAATAACGGTTTCGGGGTATAAACGGCGGAATTTGTTTATTGCTTGTTGTGTTTTTTTATCGCTGTTTTCGGTTACTGTACAAGAATTTATAACACAAACATCGGGCTGTTCGTTTTCAGCACACAACGAAAATCCCAATTTTTGAAATTGGGAAAGCATAACTTGACTTTCATATTGATTTACTTTACAACCCAATGTATGAAAAAAAACGGTCATTTTGTCGCCTCATTTTTATGGGAGTGCCCGAAAAGTCGATTTGCAAAAAAATGTTCTTGATTTTTGCAAATCTTTGTTTTCCAACACCCCATTTTTATAAAATATATATGTATTTATTAGTTTTTGTAATTAAAATACATACAAAACAAACAAACTTGTTTTTATTTGAAAAAAGGTATTGACATATTCAAATTGTAATGATATAGTAAGTGCTGATTTAATAATACGAAAGGAGGGGAACTGCATATGAATAGCAAAAAAATTGTTATCAACACTATTGACAACGTAAAAGAATTTGTCAACATCGCGCTTAGATGTTCATTCGACATCGACCTTATTTCAGGAAGATATGCGATAGATGCAAAATCTATTATGGGTGTTTTCAGTCTTGATTTATCAAAACCTGTCACTGTTCAAGTACACGGTGAAGATACTAAAGAATTTTTTGAACAAATCAAAAAATTTGAAGTAGAAGTGTAAATAATATAGTGGTTAGTGGTCAGTGACCAGT
>Ga0099364_10011463_pt1 | contig 12121 bp, 7 predicted proteins | sample TergutTh196P3_FD_73070 | JGI IMG/M metagenome (GOLD analysis project Ga0099364, IMG submission 73070) | Microcerotermes parvus P3 segment gut microbial communities from Pointe-Noire, Republic of the Congo - Th196 P3 | ecosystem: Host-associated > Arthropoda: Insects > Digestive system > Gut ...
TACGCTTAGCTGATAAACGGTAGAGCGGGTGGATATACTCCAGCTTTTTCCGTCGCCGCCGGCACGGATTGAATTTTGACTGAAAACAGGGATTGTTGTCAGACATAAAGTTAAAAAATGTAATAAATGTTTCATATTTTTAATATTAAATGTTATTAAACTCTAAGTCCTGCCGAATTTGCAATTCGGCAGCATTGAGTATGAGCATTTGCAATGCGAAATAAATTGTTAAATAATCAATTCAATATTTAACAACCCCTTCCCACCCGCATAATCCACAGCCGAACTGTAACGATACGCTTCAGGACTGTTTACATACTCTGCTACAACCGGATTATTATGTATATAATTCAATTTTTGATTCAAATAATCAATCGAAAAAATTAATTGTTCATCGCTGCCATCCTGCCAGAATTTATACTGTTTTATTCTTTTATCATTTCTTGCTCTAAATTCAAACCTGTCCAACATCCACACCCTGCGACTTTCGGAAATAACTACTGTATCGGTCATGAAGTGTAAATTTTTGTTTATGCTGTTAGAGGTATTCATAATCTATAATTTTTTGCGTTGAATATGCATTACAAATGCAGGGGCTCAATGCTGCCGAATTGCAAATTCGGCAGGACGGACGCCTTATGTACTTTTAAACCCGCATCAAAGACCATTTTAGCCAATTCATTGTGTGTCATCGTTTGTGCTCTTTGTGAAAATCTTTGTGTCCTTTGTGTTTAAATCTTTTACCAATTCAACTCCAATCTCTTTTTCAGGCTTGAAGCGGTCGGAAGCCATATATTCCAGAATGCTCTGACGGAACTGAGCGGTTGCAGGACGACTGTCCAGGTCTTTTTGCAGGTCGACGCTGCAAACCATCAACTTACCATTCCCCACCTTTGCCTCAAACAGTATCCCCAATCGACGGTTAGTAAACCAGTCATCAATCAGGTGAACAACCGGACGGAAATCCGCCGGAAAATCATCCATGATCATGGCATCGCAATTGCTCACAATATCCCACCACTGATAGTCGCTGTACCCTTCATTGGGAAAACCCGACAAGGCGGGATGCTTCGGATCACAAAGTATCCCCAGCGTATGAGGCGCCTGCTTGCGCGTCCATGCCGTATTCCAGAAGATGCTTGAAAACCCGACCGGAATGCTTCCTCCTTTTTGCGGGCTGACCGTCCCGCGCGGAAATGCCAGTAACACGTTTTCTCCCTTATTCAACTTGTCAATAGCCGTTTGGTCAAGCCTGGAAGTGATATATGGCATGTTCTGGACAACCTGTTTCTGCGCCGGATACACCCAGATATTCCATTGATTCTTTACGGATGTATTTTCGATTTGTACCGAAACAGTCAGTTGCGCCGGATTTTTAATGTCGTCAAAGGCAACTTCAATAGTCCCGACCGGGATACAGTTGTCCAAAGGCAAGTCTTTTTGAAAACTGCCTTTTTTCAACTGCCGCCCGTCCTGTGCGGTAACAGTCCAGGTGATGGTTGCATTGTCAACGGGTTTTTCTCCAAAGTGTGCACATTCTATCGGGGCAGTCATTGTCTCACTGTTCAACCAGACCATCTTAGGGAAGCGAACGAGCGGGACGGTTTGATTGCAGAACATACTGAATTCATTTCCTTCGACATAACCCTTCGTATCCCAAAACGGGTCGATCACGCCTACCAGCGCCGTCCCCTGTCCCGGAAAATCGTGCAGGTCAAGCAATTGAAACCCTGCAAAACCGGGCGTTCGCAGGGCGGCTTCAATATCGGCCTTGTAACAGAGCGTTTGCAGGCGTCCCGAAGCGTAATGAAACCTGTCTGCCAGATCGCCCATGTGTTTTTCGGTCAGTGTCTCTTTGAAAATCTCAAAGTTTTTGGCTTTCAGCACGCCTGTATATTTGGGTATCTCGTTGAAATTGGGATAGACGCACCACTGACCGATTTCATGGCTGACCGTCGGCATATTCGTTTTAATTATCTCCGCAAAATCGTAATCGGTACGCGGAGGCTGCGCATTGATAATACTTCGCAGTCCCCCACCCCAAGCCTGTATGCGCGGGTCGGGCGTGTTCCAGTAATCCGCATTTTCGATGTAGGGCCATCCCGCCGCGCCTGTGTAAACACGCCGGTCGTCTTTTCTTTTCCAGTAGTCGACTAAATCCGACAGGTACTGTACCTGGTTCCTGCCGCCCGGTTCGTTTCCGTAAGCCAGCAAGCAGAACGAAGGATGGTTGCCGTATTCTTTCAGGATACGGTCGCCTTCGGCATACAGCCATTCGTCAAGGTATTCACCGTTACCGACCGTCGCCCATGCAGCACATTCCACCTGCAGGTAAATACCCATGCTGTCGGCCATATCGAATGCCACTTCGGGCGGACACCACGAGTGAAAACGTACATGATTCAGCCCGAAATCCCTGCAGGTGCGGTAAATCTTTTCCCAGTAGGCGCGATCCATTGACGGGTATCCCGTTAATGGGAAGATACAGCACTCCAGCGTTCCGCGCAAAAAAACCGGCTGCCCGTTGACAAAAAAACGTGTCCCTTCGCTTCTGATCTGGCGAAAGCCGAAATTTGTATAGCGGACGTCTTTTCCGTCGGGCGTTTCCAGTTCGGTCTTCAACCGGTACATGTTGGGGGAATGTTCAGAACAAAGCAAAATGTTTTCGCCGGCCTCGACGGTCGCCTCAAAAACAGGGTCTTTGCCGATCGTCGCATTTTCATATTTTACCGGTTTCCCGACAGGTTCGCCGGTCAGTGTCTCGATTTGTAGCATCACATTTGCTTTTTCGGGAACTGTTTTTGCTTCAAACCGGATTTTTGCCTGTATATTTTTCCTGTCAATATCGGGATAAACCTGCACATCATCTATATAAATCTGCGGTTTGGCCGAAAGGGTCAAACGTCCGGTTATGCCGTTCCAGTTGCTCTGCGTATGATCGGATACGCTGTGCGCATTGATGCCGACCGGAATATTTACACGGTTGTCCACCCGAACGGTGATCTGATGCTTGCCGGACGGCAGTTCGAGCGAGTACCGGTGGGGCGTTGACAGTCCGTCCTGCTTGCCGGCTTCTTTTCCGTCGACATACAGTGTTGTCTCCCAGTGGGTTCGTTCGAGTTCGAGCACAACCGTCTTGCCTTTCCATCCGGAAGGGACATTGACCTCTTTCCGGTACCAGGCAACCCCGACGTAATGTTTTTCGGGATTCAGCCAGAACGGGACTTTGATGTTCCCGGGCGCCCTGTACTTTTCGTATTCGGGCGCTACATACCAGGCGTTATCAACTACCTGGCCCGTCCATTTCGTTTGAATGTCGATGTCATTGCCAAAGCCCTGTTCCTGCAATGAACCGGGCAACAGTAATTTTTCTTCAAACGGCTGATTAAACCACTGTTCTTCAACGCCCACATCGTCGGGGTCCAACCGGACGAGCCATTCACCGGCCAGCGATAATACCTGTTCTTTTTGCTGACAGCCAGCCCATAACAGGGTCAAACTGATAATCAGGAATAACTTACTAATGTGTCTCATAACTGATGTTTTTCAAAACTAAAATAATAATTCAAAATCTCCGCCTGCAAAGTTATCATTTATTTCGTATAAATGAAAAAAATCGTACCTTCTAAATAAAATCACCGATTTTATGATGCTTTTTCTTTTCCGGCAGGAAACAGGTACTTCTATATAACTCCCCGGTACAGCACCTGAATTTATCTTACTCATATTTCGCATTTATAAATATGCCTGTTAACATTTCCATTCACATCAATGCTTCGACCGGATCAGCAACAATCTGTCCTGTTAGGGACATTATATCGGTAGAATAACGGATTTAAACCATCAATTAGCGTGCCGTCAGGTACGCAATATACAACGTTTCAAATGTATTCTACCATATATTTCGTCCCTACGGGACGATGAATGGGGAAAATATGCCTTTTCTACCGATATTTAATCCTTAACGGGATTTTTCAGCAACCCTCTGTCCCGTTATGGACATCATATCGGTAGAAGCGAAACATCAATAAGTTATTATTATTTTTGGTTTTCTCAAAAGAAAAGGTTTACTTTGCGGCGTAAAAGTAGTGTTCTTTTACGTTATATATTACTTTTTAAATTTTTGATTCATGGGACTTTTTAGTAAATTATTAGGAAATGTAATTAGCGATGCTATTGGAAGTACTATTAATAAAGTACAAGAAAATCAGGGAAGTAAGCCGTCTTATACTGCACCGGTAACGGAAAACCGACAGCAGGAAATTTTTACGGCTACAACCGGCGGACATACGAAGGATTATTTTAAGGAAATCTTATATTCCGAGTTCTCGAAATATACGATTCGGGAAAATATTCCGGTATCTGAAATCGGCGGAGAAGGGAAAAGTTACGATTTCGGCTTATATGAAAATGGCATTTTAAAGGGCTTTGTTGTTTTGGTTGAACGCAACCGCGACAATAATAAAGCCTATAAAGATTCAAAACTGTATGCCAACAAGGCTAAAATCCCGTTTATTAACTTTTATCTTCACATGCCAAACGAAAAGAAATTCGTGATTTATCGAATCAATCATCATTTAATCAATTAACAGTTAAAGGAAGGGAGATGTAGTAATACTATGCCTGTGGAGAGGTGAAGCATTGCAATCAACGACGTTTTACAGGCAACATGCAATGTTCAACCTTGTGCCAGCAAATGCTGTCTTCAAAGCAATTCTCCCTTCCTTTTTTTTCATGAGTTCACTTTTAGATAATCTTTTAGACCAAGACGTCTGGCTACGTTTTTTGAACTATAAAACAGAAAAAGGCTATCTGCTTAAGAAGGAAGAAAAAACGTTGTCGGAGTTCATTCATGATGAACAATATCGAAGTATCGCCCGGCATATCGTTGAAGGCGGAACGTTTGGTTTGCCCGAAAAATGTTTTTTAAACAAAATAGGCAGTCCGAAAAAACGGGTTGTTTACCGGTTCCCGGAAGAGGAGTTGATGATTTTGAAAATGCTGTCTTTTTTACTCTATAAATATGACGGATGCCAATCTGAAAACTGTTACTCGTTCAGGCCCAACCGTGGCGCGCAAAAAGCCATTCGTTATTTAACAGAAACAGTCGGGAAAAGACCTGTTTGGGGATATAAAGTTGATATTCACGACTATTTCAACTCGATATCGATTCAGATACTTCTTCCCATTTTAAAAAATATGCTGTCTGACGACGAGCGATTATTCAGTTTTTTGGAACGATTATTGACGGAAAATAAAGCCGTTTTTGAGAATCAAATCATTGAAGAAGAGCGGGGCGTCATGGCAGGAACGCCTGTATCACCCTTTTTAGCAAATATTTATCTGATAGAGTTAGACGCTTATTTTCTGGCAAATCAAATCATTTATGTACGGTATTCCGATGACATCATTTTGTTTACCGATTCGTACGAAGAAATAGAAAACCATAAAAAGACCATTTTTCAATTTCTAAAGAAATATAAACTCACCGTAAATCCGGAAAAAGAAAAATTGATTCCTCCGGATGAGGCATGGGAATTTCTGGGTATTCAATACGAAAAGGGTAAAATCGATTTGTCGGAAGCCACCAAAAAGAAAGTAAAAGGAAAAATACGGCGCAAAGCCCGGTCATTGAGACGGTGGATGCTCAAAAAAGACGTCGAACCGGAACGTGTCATGAAAACAATCATCAAGATTTTTAACCGTAAATTTTTTGAAAACCGATCATCTCACGAACTGACATGGTCTAAATGGTTTTTCCCTATCGTTAATCAGAGCAAAGGCTTTAAAGAAATAGACAATTATTTACAACAAAACATCCGGTACATCCCCACGGGGAAATACTCAAAAGCCAATTACAAAGTTAAATACAAAGACATGAAAGCATTAGGATACCGAAGTTTGGTGCATGAGTTCTACGAAAGCCTGAATTTGTATGGATACGAAAATGTTCCGATAGGAACAAAATATCGGTAGAAAAGATATGCCTCAGCAAGTAATCGTGCCGTCAGGTACGAAATGTGTCCGATAGATATTGCGTACCTACGGCACGCTAATTTAGGGTACATCCGGTTTTTCTACCGATATATAGTCCCTAACGGGACATCTTCGCTTGTCCGTCATTTTTATTGTGGAAGTTATTTTATTCATGTACCCTATTTGACAGCATCCCGTTAGGGATGGAATATCGGTAGAATTGAATATCTCCGCAAGCATGGACGTGCCGTCAGGTACGAAATGTGTCCGATAGATACCAGCGTACCTACGGCACGCTAATTTAGGGTACATCCGGTTTTTCTACCGATATATAGTCCCTAACGGGACATCTTTGTTAGCTGCCTCATCACCGTGGGGTCTTTTATTTTGGTATCTTCGGCCAGCAACAGTGTTTTGGCTACTATTTCCGCTGTTTTGGGGTCTTCGTCCATGAAGGGCAGGAAGATGCGTCCGCGATGCTGGCTGTGGACGGGCAGGATGTTGAGCGCGCCGCGTCCCATGAGATGCGCTATGCCGCTTCCGAGATGTATGGAATATTCGCCAAGGGCGCCAAGGATACGCACATGGCGGTCGTCTACGGTGACGTTCGTAAGTTTCATCAGCCGCGCGCTCTCTGTCACGATGACCGCCCGCATCTCCATCGTCGAATGGCTGGCCATCGGGTCGACGCCGCCCACGTGCGCCACGCTTACCACGAGGTCGACATCGCGCATGACCTCCGAAAAGAGTACCGGAGGTAACGCTTCAAAATTCAACGGTTTCCCGGTCTTGCGTTCATAGAAACAGACGGTTTCGAGTGTGGGCGCTTCGACGTCGGAGGGCGAGAACCAGTCGGCCAGCGCATACATCTGTGCAATCACGTTTTCACGGTAATACACCTTTTGCAGTCCGTCTTCGTAATCGACCGTCCAGCCCCGCCCTTTGAGCAGCGCAACGGTCTTGTTGGGCTGAATCTGATGACCTGCATAACGGCGCGAGATGGTTTTTTCGGATTTCTCATCTTCGTTTATGGTGTATAACTCCCTGAATATCTGTTTGAACGGTTGAATCAGGTTTTTGTCGAAAGCGGCGCGCTGGAAGTCGATCCATTGGCCGAGTGTGAACAGGTCGTAGCAATGGGCGATGGTCAGCAGGGCGTCGTTGCCAAGTGCTATCAATGAACCATCGAGGCGCGTCAGTCCGCCACCTTGCAAAAAGCCCAAGTCGTCGCCGCTCCTGAATACGAGTTTCCGGATGATGGGGCTGATGACCGGGTGATGCAAAAGTTCGGATATATCCGCGAAACTGAAGGCGTCCTGTTTTTCCATCGCCTTTTCGAGGCTGGTGCGGGCGCGTGAGAACTGCGCTTTCAGTGATGATTTGACCTCGCTAATCTGTTTTACGTAAGGTTCGTTTTTTATCGCTGCCGGAATGGATTTCAGCCGTTTGCCACCCTTCTCGACCACCAGCGCGGCAAGGCCCGATTCTTCCATTTCGAGGAAGAGCGAGGTGCCGTCCACCTCATGCGGCTTGAAATAACCCGTAATCTCGTCTAACTTCTCCATCTCCATCTTCCAGTTGAAACGCAGCACGTCGTCGTATCCGAGGTTACGCGCGAGGTTCTCGAGCGCAATGCCGGCGGCTTCCTTTTCGCTTGCCTGCCGCTGTGCGCCGAACTCGCGGCTTTTCTTCAGAAACTCATTGATAAATTCGTAACGGCGGAGCGCCTCGCGGGTTTTATTTTGTCCGAAAGGCGCCAGGCTGTAACTCAACAGCAGGTCTTTGTTGCGCTTGTCGCGAATCTGCGCCTCCATCCCGTCGACGGACAATTTTCCGAGGACGGCGTCGGCAAACAGTTGGGCGCGCCGGTGTGTGGCGCCGTCGGAGATATACTTCGCACAATCATACACGATGCCGAAGCGTTCGGCGCCAAGTGTCTCATAAGCCTCCCTGAACCAGTTGATATCGAACGCGCCGCGCTGGAAATCCTCCTTGTCGATGGGTGAGAAGCGCGCTACCTCCGTCTCGAATTGAGATGAAAAACTGTTGCGCGTATGGGCATGAAAATACCACGCGGCGCATTTCAATCCTTCCCATGCCAGGTAATCCTCCGTGATGGCTATCCACGACGGGGCGTACATGGCCGCCTCCAAGAGGCGCTTATCGGCTATGCGACCGCCCAAGGCTTTCCGCAGTGTCGTCGCGTCGTCCGTCTTGCGGGGGACGCTCGACTTCAGCAAAGCCGAAAGCACCTCGCGCTTGGTATATTCGCCGCCGTAGAGATAGCCGCGCACCAGTGTCTCCTTGCCGAGCGCCACGAGCGTGTGCGAGAACACTTCGGCGCCCTCATGACGTTTGATGGCATGGGCAAGTTCGCTGACCGGCGTTTTTGTGTCGCCGCGTTTCAGTTCGATCTCAATGACCCGCGCGGCAACCTCCTCAACACATTCGAGCAACAGTGGATATTTGGCGGCTATCGCTTTCACGTAGGGATATAGCGTGCCGGTGTAGGCTTGGATAATGTCGTCGCCATCCAACTGCATCACCGCGCGGCGCAGTTCGCCCTTCTCCACGATGCCGTTCGTGGCGGCATAAGCGATATCCTGTATTTTAAGCACATCATAGCGAGCACCCGCCGCCTCGCCGATGGCGTAACACAAAGCGAGTTTCTTTTGATGCTCGTCCCGGTTGCCCGCGCTCATCCCATCAACGAAAAATGATATTTCATTGATGTCGGCGAGTTTCTCATCATCATCATAATAGTCGTCGCTTTCCTCGTCACACGTCATTTCCCAGTCTTTTTTCGCGGTCGAAAGGAAAAAATCGGCCAAAATACCGTGATATGCGGCGAAGGTGCTCATGCTTTCTGAAAAACAACTCAATAATGTAGAGATGATATGTTGGGCAAGCGCATAGTAATCTTTTGACTTCCTTTTCTTTACAAAATCCTTTATCTCGCTATATCCGAGATGTTTTTTTATCAAATCACGTACAAAAGGCTTGTAATCATCCATATCATAATCGCCTTCCCAATCGCTTACTTCGTGGCAGTATGTTATCTTGATGAGTATCAGCATTTTGTCTTTATTTTTCATGAGCCAGTCGCTCCATACCTCGCCAAGCACGTAATTTTCAATACGGTCGTCCATGCTGTCTTCGCCTTTTTTGACTACCGTATGCAGGTAGGTGGCGTTGCCCAGTATGAAATCCTCATCGCCGCCATAGTCATAGACTGCTTTGTACGCATGGTCTTTGTGCTGGTGAATAAGCGCTGTCAGCGAGTCGAACACCTTCACCATGTCTTTGGCGTCTATTTTCCTGAATGATTTCAGGTTATAGATGCCGTTGCGTTCGATGGGCGGCAGTGCGGGGAAATAATCCGGATTGTAAAGCCCGAACCCGTTTTCCGGTGAATATTCGTTCGCGCCCGTATCCAAGAGGCTGTTGATGATAATCGATTCCGTTTCGGTCGGGGCGGGCATGGATGTCAGTATCTCGCGGATAGCCGCGCTGTCAGTTGCGCCTGACGTCTTTTCGGACGCAAGCAAGTCAAGCGCGGCGAGGCGTTTCAACTCGTTTTTATCGGCGATGAGGCGCCTGATGGATGCCAGGACGGCGCTGCTTCCGGCGTTACGTATCACTTCTAATGCGTGCTGGCGTATCTCGCCTGTTTTGAGCGCAAACAGTTCCTCTACTTTCAACAGTTCCGTATCGTCGGGCGTCATCTTCTTTATCATCTTTACGGCGCGGGTACGTGTCGGCATGCTTTTGTCGGACAGGCAGCCGAAGAGGAACGTTCTGTTTTCGTCATTCAGTGTTCCGTTTTTCAGGTCGAAGGCGATGAAATAGTCCAAGAAATCACTTTTGTTTTTCGATTCGGCTAAAGGGAACAGTTCAATCAGTCGCCGGTGATGTGATGGGTCGCGGTCGTAAACGGCAAGCGACAGCATCGTCTCGTAAACCTCGCTGCGTGTCAGCGTGAAGTCGCACCAGTCGAATGGTTTGCCTTTCACGGTATGTCCGTTTTTCGGGATGTTGGTGATGAAATCCGCCAAACGTGTAAAATGACTGTCGCGGGTCTGTTTGTCTTTCAGCGTTGCCGGGTATTTGTCGTGAACTATCTTCTTTTTCTCGTCGTCGTCGTACCAGTATCCATCCGAGATGTCGTGAAGTTTCAGCGAATAACAGGTCAGGATAAGCGTCAGGCAGTCCATGTCGGTTTCACCGAGCGCCTCGCCTGCGATGCGTATGCTGTTTTCGCTGCTGTCCGCTTCGTGGAGAAAATAAGCGCCCACCATTTTTTGGTATTTTTCGCCTTGCATGTACCGTTCGATATGAACATTCAGGTTTTGGATTGAAAACACCGATTCCGCCCACATGGCGGCATACATCATCGTCACGTCGGCGCTTCCGATGGCGGCCATTCGCGCCGCTTCGTCCTCGATATACTTGTATCCGAGTGTTAACAACTTCTCGACGGCTCGCCTGTCGGAATAATCGTAGCCCACCCCCATCCATACGCACACCGCCCGCAGGGCCGATGAATACCTTAACAGGTCGTTTTCGAGCACGGTTTTGATCATCAGCCTGAAATAGTCCAAGACACCGTCGTCGGCTGTTTCGAGGATGGCTTGCCGCAGTCCTTCCTGCAAGCGTGCAGCCAGCAGCAAATCCTTCATCAGGCCATGCAACTCCGCGTTGTGGCTCATGGCGACGGCGCGGATCAGTTCGTGGCTGACGGCGCGGGTGTTGTTGTCCGACAGTATGACGTCCCTGATGGCGTTGATGACTGCGTTGTCGCCCCGGTCGATTTTCAGCGAAATCAACAAAGGCAGCGTCCACCATCCCGGCTTGTCGTCGTTCTCGTCATCTTGCTGCATGTTCCCCATTTTCAGGAAGGCCGGCAAGTCGAACTTATCCCAGTCGAAATAAATCTCTTCGGCCAGTTCGAGCAGTTTATGGTAATTATCCCGCGGTACGGCAGAGCGGTACGAACGCCTGTAAGAATCAGCGCCATACGTATAATCGCCAAGGCGCATCACCATCGCGCAGAAATCGGCGGCGACATCTTTCGGCATCGCTTTCTCAAAAAGCCGGCGCAGACCGTTGTCCAAAACCTCCGCCATCGTTTTCGCATCGACAACCATCGTCCACAAGACATCTTTCAGATAGTCAAGCGATTCCCATTTGTTCTTAACATTCAATAATTTTTTTAAGTCAAACATAAGATATAGAGTTTAGAGTTTAGAGTATAGAGTTTAGAGTTTAGAGTTTAGAGTATAGAGTATAGAGTATAGAGTTTAGAGTTCTCATTGTTCATTGTTCATTTGCAAAGCATTTTGCTTTGCACTCATTGTTCATTGTTCATTGTTCATTGTTTTCCTGCTAGCATGGTTAGGCGGATGAAGGTTATTTCGTCGCCGTCGGTTAAACTGATATGCTCGCCGTAACTTGTTTCGATGTCGTTGATAAACAGCCTGAACAGGCCGTCGTTAAAGCAGGTAAGCGCATTTTGCACCGCTTTATCGACGTCTTGCACTTTGTCGTTCCTGCGGTCGTTAAACCCTGTCTTTCCGGTCTTCACACTGTTAGCCAACATGTTGTCGGTCAAATACGGGAAAAGGGGAGCGTCCACAGGCTTGTTATTATACTCGTCCACATTACGGCGTACGATATACTCGACAAGCCTGTTCGACGTGGAAAGCGTCACCTTGTCATCAATATAGAACGGCACGCGCTCAATTAGCGGTTGTCGTTTTGCAAGGGCTTTGATTTTCAGATAAATATTCATAGCGACCAGCTCATATTTCGCTACAAAGATAAAGATTTTTTTAATAAAACCACAAACAAATTACATGTACGCTTTTTTCTTTTAATTGCAAAAAAGAACGGCGCAGCGAGGACGATACACCGAACAAAGGCCGAACAAAGCATAAAGTTATTATTCTTTTTGGTTTTCTCAAAAGAAAAGGTTTACTTTGCGGTAACGAAGTTAAAAAACTTGAACAAATATTTTTTTTAGGAATAGGCGTTTAGAGCGCACTAATTAGAAAAATAATGCTACCTTTGTGGCATGGAAAAAAGAGACAGGTTTATGGGGGTTAATTCAATACGTTTTTATGAACGATTTCCGAATGAGGCTGTT
>Ga0099364_10011464_pt1 | contig 12120 bp, 9 predicted proteins | sample TergutTh196P3_FD_73070 | JGI IMG/M metagenome (GOLD analysis project Ga0099364, IMG submission 73070) | Microcerotermes parvus P3 segment gut microbial communities from Pointe-Noire, Republic of the Congo - Th196 P3 | ecosystem: Host-associated > Arthropoda: Insects > Digestive system > Gut ...
GTCTTTTGTTTCATCCTGCCATTTCAAAAGAAGCGCCATCAGTTTTCTTCCTTCTGCATAATATTCCATTTCGTCGGCTACATTGTTCAATTCGTATGTATCATTCATCAAATCGTAAATTTCAATCATCGGGCGGGGACAGATAAAAATGTTTTTTTGGTCTTTGGTAAGCATTTCTTCTTTTTGCGCTTTTTTGAGCGCATACCATGTAGGACTTGTGCTGAGGTCTGTTGCGGTACCGTGCGGCACTTCGTAGTAAGCATTATAGATCAATTTGTACTTTTCGGTTCTGATACATCGCATGTATTCATCGCAATTATGCCAATTCCTTTCCGCAAAGATAAATTCCCGCCCCCTTAGCGAGGGATTGAACAATATCCCGGCAAAACTCTTTCCATATATATTATCCGGAGCAGGTATTTCGGCAAGTTCAAGTATCGTTGGCGCCAGGTCGACTGTGCTTATCAGCCCGTTATCATGGCTACTGCCCGGCTTGATTTTACCTTTCCAAGAAAAAATAAGCGGTGTTTGAATGCCTGCATCATACAATGTTCCTTTTGCGCGGGGAAAGGGCATTCCGTTATCGCTAAGAAAAATAACAATCGTGTTTTCTAACAAGTTACGTCTTTCGAGTTCTTCCATCATGATGCCGATATGTCTGTCCATGCGTGAAATCTCATCGTAATAATCGGCAATGTCGCGACGGGTTTGTTGGTTGTCGACATAGTACGGAGCGACATGTACTTTTTCGGGATCATTTTGCTGTACGTTGGTTTCCCTGTCGTAAGGTCGATGGGGATCAATAAAACCTATCCAAAGAAAAAAGGGTTGTTCTTTGTCTTTGTCGATAAAGTTGCGGTATCTAACCAATGCGGGATTGTTTTGGGAGACAGGCTCTTCCGTGTACCATTCTCTTCCGCCGTCGACCACATCGAATTGACGATCGCCGCACTCGCCCCAATGCGTTTTCAGTACGACGCCGGTTCGATAACCGGCTTCACTTAAATAGGACGGTATCATACGTGTTGTTTCGTCGATGGGTGAGTGCAAATCTTCTGTTCCGATGGTATGGGCAAACATTCCTGTCATCATGCTCGTTCGCGAAGGACTGCTTTGGGACGAGGTAAGGAATGCCTTATCGAATCGTAATCCGCCGGCGGCTAATCTATCGATATTGGGCGTATGAATGTTACTGTTGCCGTAACATCCGAAATCCATTCCGGCATCGTCGGCGATAAAGACGATAATATTGGGTTTGTCAGGCGCCGCTTTGATAGCTGTTGAAGCCATCAAAGGCGCGTATGAAAACAAATAAGCGAGTTTTTTCATATCTTTGTATTTTTAATAACATGTACACTCTGATTTAAATTTTTCTTCCATAGTCATTTTTTTTATTTTGGTTACAAAGAAACGAAAAAAGATTTATATTTGCAGCATGAATCTCTTGATAAAATTATGAAATAAAATGAGACGGAAAAAAATCTTATCCACGATCCTGATTGTTTTCGGGATTTTGTTCACTTCCTGCGGGGTTAAAAGAAGAAGTACAATGAATGACTATTCACTGTTTCCACGAGGGACTGTGCTGTCAGGCAAGATGGAGGCCGGTAAAACGCTGTATCTTGTCCGCGAAGAATCGACAGCGATGATGGGTGTTTGTTTTGTTGATAATAATCAGGCAATTACGGAGGTTGTTTCATATATTGCAGATTCAACGGGCAAGACTACTTTTATTCAGGGGAAGGAACTCTTTACAGGTAAAATGACCGTAAACAAGGCGTTAAATGAAATCGAACTCACTTTACCCAAAATTTCATCTTTGAGCGATGCGCCGCAAAAATTCCGTTTGAGCTATGCAGGAACGATCCCGGAGTGCCTTGATTGTCAGGAGCGGTATAAAAATCCTGTTTTTGAAAATATGGTTGCAGAAAAGAACATTCAATATGGCGCAGCGCTCGGCTATTATACCTCTAAACCAAGCGATTATATATCAAAAGATGATTACAGGCAATGGTTTAAAGAGATGTTCAACTTATCGAGACTACACCATGGGTTCCTCTTTAAATTTGAAATGAAAAAACAGCCCTTGCTGCTTGATGTCTATCAGCCTGAAAATGACACGATTGGAAAACGTCCCCTACTGCTTTTCATCCATGGAGGCGCTTTCTTTTTTGGAGATAAAGAAAACAAACTGCAACAGGTCATAACCGAATATGCGGTGAAAAGAGGATTTATGGTGGCTGCTATCAATTACCGGTTAGGTACTTCCATAACGCCCGGCTCCATCGAAAGAACCATTTATCGGGATGTACAGGATACCCGGGCGGCATTGCGTTATCTGATGAATCGAAAAGATGTTTTCGGTATCGACGAAAATCAGATTTACCTGTCCGGCAGCAGCGCAGGCGGCATTATTTCATTGACAACCGCGTTTATGGACAGTTACGAAGTCTATTCCTCGACAGGCAGCGGGTTGTTTAATCAAAGGGAAAACTTAGGCGGCTTGGACGATTCGGGAAACACATTGAAAAACAGTTTCAAAATAGCCGGTGTAGCCTCCATGTGGGGAGGCGTTACCAATTTGGCAATACTGAACAACAACATCCCTACGCTACTGATTCATGGAACGGCCGACGATGTCATCCCTTGTGACGAGGGTCTGCCATTAAAGAATTTTATGCCTGATTTTATTCACAGGGTGTTATCCCGATTTGGAAAATGCTATGGCTCCGATCCGATTTATCATCGTCTGCGGTCATTAGACATACCGGTAAAATATGTTCCGTTCCCTGGCGAAGGTCACGATCTTTATATTGAATCCGACGAATCGTTAAACAACAATATAGATATTATCTGTGATGAATTAGGCGAATTTCTATATGACAATATATCCAAACGCTACTTTAACCATCGTTTATCGGGAGATACAATCGTAGGAAAAAACAATTCTTCATCGCTTTATAAACTTGATAATCTTGGAAAGTCTACCGTTCAATGGCATGTTGAGGGCGGGTTTATCACCCAACAGACAAATGAATCAATCCGGGTCATCTGGTATGATGTGTATAAAACCGGAACAGTAACGGCCTGCATCACAGATGAGTACGGCGTTTCGTGCAAAAAAGAACTCAAAGTAACCATTCATTATTAGAACGAAAAAATTTGGAATTATGCAAAATAAACATTATGTTTGCAGCGCATAATAATAATTTAAATTTTTCATCGTATGAAATTCGTAAACAGAATAGAGGAGAGTAAAAGGAATGATCCGTCTTTTTGTCAGACAAAATGGCAGGTTGCAAACCGGATTAAATAATCATCATAATATCAATCCGTTGTGATCATGTTAGTCAATACTGGAAAATAATTGCGTAAATAATACGCAAATTATCTGCCAAAAAGTATGCCAAAGTTACATTTTGGCACACATTTTGCTATTGTGTAAATAGTACGCAATTATAAATCGCAAACTTAAAAATAAAGTATTATGCTAATTCTCAATCAACAGGAAATCATTACCGAACGGTTTCCGAACAGCGAAACCAAAGTAAGGGATTTTGATGAATACATCCGTTCCGACCGGAACATCCTTGAATTTAAGTATTCCGATGACGGCGACCTTGTCTGCCTGATGTTCGTCAAGTGGCGCATGGATGAACTTCATGCGCCCTGTACGCTGGTAATCCGCTATATGCCTTACAGCCGCATGGATCGCAAGATAGCGGGCAGTCTTTTTACTTTGCAGTATGTCTGCCGTTTTATCAATATGCTGCACTTCACAAAAGTGGCGGTAGTGGAACCTCATTCACAAAAAACGATGGATTTGCTGGAACGCGCCGAAGCCGTCTATCCGGTGATGGACTGGCTGCCCGCCGTCATGAAAGAAACCGGTTTTGCCGGCGACGACTGTATTGTTTTCCCCGACAGGGGCGCGGTTCAACGATACCGTAACAGCGGCTTGAACAATGTTTGTGTATTTGAAAAAAACCGAAATCCGGTGACCGGTCGAATAGAGGGAATGGCACTGAAGGAAGGAGTGATCAAGCCGGGTGCAAAATGTATCATCATCGACGATTTATGTTCGGCTGGCGGGACGTTTTTCATGGCGGGAAATATCCTTCGCGAATTATGCGCTGGCGAAGTTATATTAATAGTATCGCACTGTGAGCATGCCATTTTCGACGGCAATTTGCTGAAAGACGGATCACCTGTCAGCCGTATCTTTACCGGCGATTCCATGATGAATCGCCAACACCCGAAAATAAAATATTTACCTCTACCTATCAAACGTTATGTTTAAGAAAATGAACCGGAATCCCATCCTGTGGACGGATGGATACAAGTTGTGCCACAAAGACCAGTATCCGGCAGGCATCAACCGGGTATATGAAACATGGACGCCGCGCATGTCGCGCATTGAAGGCGTTACGCACGTCGTCTTCTTCGGCTTGCAGGGCGCGCTGGCTGAAATGGCGCAGGCTTTCGACGACCATTTTTTCGCCATGCCCGAAGAGCAGGTAACGGCCGACTACCACGAAGCCGTCGAAAACGTATTTATCCGTACCAACCCCTGTTTTGCACAATATCACGATGCGGGTCACATTCGCGAACTGCACCGTCTGGGTTACCTGCCCATCCGCATCAAGGCGTTGCGTGAAGGCAGTTTTGTGCCGGTTGGCGTGCCGATGTTCACCATCGAGAACACGCATCCGCATTTTGCCTGGCTGCCGGGATATTTGGAAACGCAGTTGTCGTCCTACATCTGGTCGGCCATGACGGCAGCAACCATTGCCGACCTGTACAAGCGAATACTGTACCGGTACGCCGCAATCACCGGCGACCCCGCACGGGTTTTCATGCAGGCGGGCGACTTCTCAATGCGCGGGATGAGCGCACCCGAAGGCGCTTACCGCTCAGCAGGCGGACATCTGCTCAGTTTCGGTGTGTCGGCGACGGTAGCCGTGAGGGAGTACCTGAAAACATACTATGCAGCAGGCAAAGATGTGCTGACCTACACGCCCTCGACCGAACACAGCGTGATGTGTTCCTACGGCGAACACGAAAAGGAAGCATTCCTGCACCTGATCACAAATGTTTACCCGAGCGGCAATATTTCCATCGTTTCCGACACTTATGACTTGTGGAACGTAGTTGACCATGTGTTGCCGCAAATCAGGGATACGGTGATGAAACGCGACGGGAAGGTAGTCATCCGTCCCGACAGCGGCGAGCCGGTAGACATCATCTGCGGCGATGAATCGTCGGCCAGCGAAACCGTACGCAAGGGTATCGTAGAACGGCTGTACGAAATATTCGGCGGAAGCGTGAACGCAAAAGGTTACAGGGAACTCGACCCGCACATCGGTGTCATCTACGGCGATTCCATTACGCCCGACCGTGCACGGCGCATTTGCGAAGGACTGATGAAAAAGGGGTTTGCAAGTACAAACACCGCGCTGGGCATCGGCTCGTATACCTATCAGTATGTTACCCGCGACACATTCGGCTTTGCGCTGAAAGGCACAGCCGAGGAGGTTGACGGCGTATTCAAGGCCATCCAGAAACGTCCGGCCACAGATACCGGAAATTTCAAGAAATCACAGCGGGGATTGGTGGCAGTTACCTTTCGCGACGGCGACTACCGGTTGACAGACGACCTGAACCCCAACAGTATCAAAGATTTGGAAAAAGAAAATCTGTTGAAGGATTTCTTTGTAGACGGAAAATTCATCTACACGCAAACCTTTGATGAAATAAGAGTACGGGTGGCGGATGAATCGAAAAGAGTTTATGCAATTAATTATGAATTATGAGTTATGAAATCATCTTATGAACAAATTGTCGATATCGACGGCATTGCTTCGCGACAGGGCAAAACAGACATGGCAGAAATCATCGCTTTGGGTGAAAGTGAAAATCTGACGCCGGCGCAGAACGACACAACCAAGAGATTGCTTTTGGCCATCGACGTACAGAACGACTTTATGGAAGGCTTGGGCAGTCTGGCGGTGTCAGGCTCAAAAGGCGATGTGGCACGCCTCACCCGATGGATATACAACAATGCCGGACGGTTGACGCACATTCTTTGCAGCATGGACACACATTCGGCTGCACAGATATTCCATCCCTGCTGGTGGACGGATTCTCAAGGAAAGCAACCAGCGCCATTCACCGTCATCACACACGACGATGTGTTGAACGGACGCTGGCTGCCTGTCAACAACGAACATGAGCGAGCGCTTGACTACCTGCGAAACCTTGAAGCGGCCGACAAAAAGAACCTCTGCATCTGGCCGTATCACTGCCTGTCCGGTACTTTTGGCGCCGACCTTGAGGGCGAGTTCACCCGCATGATCTATTTCCATTCCGTGGCGCGCCGCTACACGCCGGCTCTTGTAGCCAAAGGACAGAACCCATGGTCGGAAATGTATGGCGTCATCCGCGCCGAATACGACCCCGAAGGCTTTGTGAATACAGCCATACTCGATGCCGTGGCGCAAGCCGGCGAAGTGTATGTGGCAGGGGAAGCATCCAGTCATTGCGTACTTGCTTCAATAACACAGCTCTTGGAACATTTTGCCGAAAGACCCGACATCACCCGCCGTATCATCCTGCTGGAAGACTGTACATCCCCAATTCCCGGTTTTGAGGAATCCACCCAAAAATCTTATGCTCGCTTACAGGAGCAGTATGGATTGAAAATCATAAAATCTACGGATAAATGATACAATCATCCACAGATTGAATGTCATGTCTTACCTGTATGAATACCCGCGTCCGGCCGTCACTGCCGACTGTGTAATCTTTGGCTTTGACGGGAGCGAGCTTAAAATCCTGCTGATTGAACGCGGTATAGAGCCTTTCAAAAACTGCTGGGCATTGCCGGGCGGTTTTATCAATATGGATGAAGATGCAGAAACATGCGCCAGGCGAAAACTGAAGCAGGAAACATGTCTTGAAAACATCTTCATGGAGCAACTGTTTACCTTTACTGCAGTCGACCGCGACCCGCGCTACAGGGTGATAAGTATCGCCTACTATGCCCTGGTGAAGTTAGACGGCTATGAAGCAAAAGCCGGCATGGATACAATGAGGGTACAGTGGTTTCCATTGACGGAAGTACCGCCATTAGCTTTCGACCACCGGGAGATACTGGCCGTAGCCATTGAACGCCTGAAAGGAAAAATACGCTACCAGCCTGTCGGGTTTGAACTCCTGCCCAACCGTTTCACCCTTCCCGACCTTCATCGTCTTTACGAAACCGTGTTGCAAACCACGCTCGACAGGCGTAACTTCCGCAAGAAAATACTCGGCACCGGTCTACTCGTCGACCATCACGAACTGAAAGGCAACATGCCGCACAAAGCGCCAAAAATTTACAGCTTCGACAAACGGAAATATGAGGAACTGTGTAACAAGGGGTTTTATTTTGAGGTCTGAAAAAAATCACGCACTTCCATTAAGGCAAAACCAAGCAGATTAAGTCCTTCCCAGCATTTCGGGTTCTTTGCTCTCTCGTCGTCTTCCTTGAGGCCAATGCCCCAAATTTTGTCAAAGGGGCTTGCTTCCACTAAAACCTTATCTTTTGTGTTTATCAGAAATTCCTTTAAATTTTTGTTTTGCGAGAACTTATGCAAGTTTCCCCGTATCACGATTTCCATTCGTTTTGAAACCCAGATTTCTTCGTTGAAAGGCCGTACTTGCCGTCCCGTTGCTTTTGCTTTTTCAGGCGATTCGGCAGAAATTACTTTTTGAAAAGCCTCACTGTCTCCAAATAAAAGCGCTTTCTGCGCCATCATCCACTGTTCAGCCGTATTGTATAAGTATCCATCGACGGTAAAAGGTGATGACCAAAACTGGCTGAAACAGGATTGAGTTAAATCTCCTCTCCCGCTTACATGGTGACGCCAAAAAAACAGGTATTCGAGTTTTTCACCTTTCTCGAAACTGTCAATTAACCGTTGTAAATTATACTTCATAGTAATCTATTTTCTGAATCCGCCGAACAGGTATCCTTTATCCTCAAACCGGCCTTTTTCATTTCGTCCTATCCTGCGACATCCGTCAACCCGTCGAACAATCCAAAACTCTGTTCCGTCAGTAGAATATGCTCGCGGTAATCTTTAAAAATTCGGGTAGCGCTTCCCATTCCCTCAAGAAATCCGCTGTATGTCTGCTTTGTCCTGAGGTAGGGGCTGTACCATAACCGGATGCTTTGTTCTTCAACTAATTTTAGCGATTGCAACATGTTCGCCGAAAAAATGTTTTCAAGTCTACTCATCTGTTCGATTATTTATTCTCTCCATACTTTTTCCGCCACAGTTCTTTTTCCGGCGTATCTGCCGGGGCGTTATTGGTGATGATACAACCGGTGTACAGGTCGTGCGCTATTTCCTCTATTACCGAAACAAGCTCCAGGTTTTTGATATAATAATCGGGAATAGCCTTCCGTCCCGACAGCGCTCCCATGATGTTACCGGCTATGGCGCCTGTCGAATCGCTGTCGCCCGAATGATTGACTGCCGCTACAATGGCTTTTTCGAAGTTGTTGCGGTATTTGAGCGCACAGTAAACGGCAATGGCATACGCCTCCTCGCCTGTCCATCCTTCGCCGAGTTTTGAAATGGCGGCGACATCGTCCATGTCTTCTTTCGACAATTGTATGGCTTGATGTACTAAATCTTTCATGTATGCCGTTGCTTCGGTATAATTTTGGGGTTCGTTCATTGTCAGCGCTTCTTCAATAATGTCTTCCAATACTGCCGAATCAACAGGATGGTTCACAATACGGTAAATCAAGTGTACCAACATGGCTGCCGGATAAATACCTAACGGATGTTGATGCGTTATTTCTGCCGCTTCGGCTCCCAAACGGGCAATTTCGTGTGCATCCCGAGCGCTTCCGTCTCTATCGGGGTAAGGGTACAGGGCAATCGGCGCCACACGCATGACGCCTCCGCATCCTTTACTGTTGTTCATCACCTCCTTGCCTTCGCGCAGGCATTGAAGCGCTGACATGCACGTCATGCCGGGCGCCCGCCGGTGGTTCAATTCGGGAATATCGCGGATCCAGCACTTCCTGTGCGGCTTCTTTTTACCTGTCTGAGTCTCATACCAGTCGCAATAGGCCCATGCGATGTCATGAATCGCTTTGCCTGTATCGCTACACATCGCCTGCCGGGTAAAGCTGTTCAGCAATCCGTTAGCGGTAAAGAGGCTCATCTGCGTATCGTCCGAAATCTCGGCCACGCCGTCATAATTAAGCAGGTAGCGCGTAATCCCCCGCTGCCCGTACCTGTTACGAATAGACTGTATGTCATTGAACTCAATGGCATAGCCAAGCGCATCGCCGACAGCTCCGCCAATCATACAGCCTCTAATCCTGTCTAATCGTTCTTCGGTTAAATGTTTCATCTTAATCCTATTTGTAAAATTAAATCCTTGCCGGAATTTTATGTTTCTTTATTTCTTGGATGGCTATTTTACCGTACCTGGCTGCATAATCGTCGAACGAAGCCGGTTCACGATAAACTGCACATGCGGACAGGTTCAGCAATGGTTGTCTTTTGTTTCTTTCTCAGGCTCATCCGGTCGATTCCTGTCCTTTTTGCTAAAAAATCCCTTTATCAAGCTAAGGGCGTTCCTGCTGTCTTTTTCCGTATTCATGTGAAATTTTGTCTATGCGTTGTACATTCAATTGATGATGGTTTCATTTCGGGCAAAATATCCCTGCTAATTTTTTAATTATTAAAGGCACAAAGATAAAGATTATTTTCAAAACAGCCAATTTTCTTAAAAAACCCAATATAAGCCCGAAAAGGTAAGCCGGTTAATGCCGGTTAGCGGGTCTTTCAATAATTCGACGGTGAAATCGGCTTCATCTGTCGGCTGAATTGAATTATAATTGAGATAAGAACGGACATTGCTCCATTTGGGAACATGTGCGACCTGATTTTTTGTATCGGAAATCAGAACCGCCGTCGATGTCAAATAAGCGCTGGAGGGATTCATTTGTGGAAAATGCAGCAATTCAATGGCATTTGTACTTCCTTCAATCCACAACATATTGGAAGGGGCAACCGTAAATTTAAATTTGCCTTCGCCTGCATAGATAAAAAGCGTATCTGAACCTTTATTCATGATGAGAATCTTTATTGACGTTAGTGTATCCTTTTTTTCAAATAGCATATAATACGCCATTGTGAATGAAAATTTGAACTCTTTGTTGAAATTTTTCCTGTCCCTGATTGAATCGCTCATCTGGAAAAATTCTCCCGTTTCTCTTCTTTGACGATTGAAGCAAAGGCTTACATACCCGCGGAGTAATTCTTTTTGACTGATTTTCGGTAATGAATTATTCGTTGATTTTGATGGACTGTAAAGTGATTTTGTTGTTGAATCGGACGGGCTGCATATTCTGAAAAGAATGAAAAAGAAAATAATAGTCGCCATAAACCAGTATATTGGAATCTCGTTTAACCGTGGCTGTGATCTGTTGTAATATTCGAGATTAATTTGGTCGATCAATGCACGCACGTTTTTATCCGTGTTCTTTACTTTTCTCATCTGATTGCTTGCTTTCAGGCATAATTTGACGTCGACTTGCTTTATGACAAACGTAAAGCCAATCATGGCCGATAACAACTCATGTTTAGTCTCGTAAAAGGAATCCGGAAGTTGATTAATGAAAAGCGACCAGGGTTGTGTAAGCCATTTTTCCAAATCTTGCAGGTGGTCTTTGTAGGTTACTTCGTTCAGGTTGCGTAACAGTTTGATGAAATCGGCGATACAGTTCCTTGTGCTGCTTAGCGCCGTATATTCGTCGTCGACGTTATCAATCAAACAGAGCGTTTTCAGCCATTGGGCGGCATCCCTGAACTGTCCCTCATAGAGCAAATTCCTCATGATTTTGTCGAGCGAGAGGGTAAAACCGGATGAAATGAACCGGATAAAAGGGCGGTTGTTATTGTCGGCGTGTAGCTTAATTAACGTTTTAGCCGTTTTCAGGCTCGCCATGTTTTTTTCGAGGCAGTTCAGGAGGTTTGGCGTTTGCCATATCAGCAGGTGGAATGATAACCACTGCTTGAAATCCTTATGTTCCAGTTCGGTGAAGACGTCATTTTTGGAATAGTCGAACCCGTCGATGGTGATGATGCCGCCTGGGGCAATGGCAAACTCGGCTGCCAGTGTTTTTTTGGCTTTCGCTATATCGATAGCGCGGCAGTCAATGTTGCAGTATTCAAAAATTCGTATTGGTGATTTGTATTGCATAAACTAAACGCTAAATGGGGCGAACACGCAGGTTCGCCCCTACAATTATTATCCAATTCCCATGCCTTTATATTGGCGCTCCTGCGTATTGTCGGTGAACGATTCAAATTCCAGCAGATTATACAGGTCGTTGAGCATCCTGCGAAGGTCGAGGTAGCGGTTTTCATTGATCGCTTTTTCTGCTTTTACAAATATCTGCTGCGCTGTCTGGTAGTTTTTAAACATCGTTTTCGGGAAGCTTTTTACATTATAAAACCGGTACGCTACATGCGAATTGATATTCCACAGCATCTCGCCGTACAGCGTTTCCAGCCTGTCGATATGGAGCTTGAGAATGGCCGGATTGCGCGACAGCAAAACCCTGTTTTCGGCTTCGGCAATCTTCCGGTACCGGGCTGTCAGACTGTCCTTTTCCTCATCTACCGACGGCAGCGTCTGCTCGACCGTTTCCTTTATTCTTAAAAAGCTGTTACGCAGCGCCTCCAACCGTTCATTTCCGCCTATCCTGTCAAATTCCTGCGAGATACGCGTCACGGCTTCCGCTATAATATAACGCTTGTCGGTGGCGTCATCGTCTTTCAGTTTGGCAATATCTTTACCGTGTAATGCGAGTTCTCTGAGCAGGTTTTCTGTTTGGATAGCCCATATTTCACTGTCTTCGGCTTGGAATTGTTTCAACGTATGGCGAATTTCCATTTCTAACGATGAATACTGCTCTTTCAGTCGCGCCACGTTCACTTTCTTTGACGACAGGGTGAATGTATTTTTAAATTCCTGCTGTGTCATGACCAAGAAGGTTTCAACTGTCAGTTCGCGGTTGTCGGAAAGGGCTATCCATATTTCGATGTC
>Ga0099364_10011465_pt1 | contig 12120 bp, 3 predicted proteins | sample TergutTh196P3_FD_73070 | JGI IMG/M metagenome (GOLD analysis project Ga0099364, IMG submission 73070) | Microcerotermes parvus P3 segment gut microbial communities from Pointe-Noire, Republic of the Congo - Th196 P3 | ecosystem: Host-associated > Arthropoda: Insects > Digestive system > Gut ...
ATTATAAAAAATGAAGAGTAAAACATGATGAAGAGCATACAAATGTGAATAACAATTGCGATTATATTATTCGTAATTAAGGACATCGTATTATTTGGCATTTGCACTCCCTCTTCATAAATTTCAAGATTCAACCTCGCTTAAGGGTAAATGATTCTCCTTTCGTTTAGTCATCATCCCTGCCAACATCGTTAAAGATGGTAAGATTGACATTATCAAAAAAACATATTTTTCTTCAATTTGAAGGAAATAAGATATTGTTGCTCCAAGCGGGTAAAACGGCAACTTTAATAATTCCTCCCAGAAGCTGCCATATACAACAAATGTCGTCACCGAAATTATAATAATCAATACCATTACAGAAGAAGCGTTTATTAGAATATTATCATGTTGTATGTTTCTTAAAAATTTCCTTCCTGACAAAAAATACAAGCAAAAGGCAGCTATTGTGAAGATAATTATTGCTAAACAATCAACAAATACATATTCAAAATTCCATCTCCATGACTCAAACCATATGTCGCCGCTCCACATATAATCGACAGGGATTAAAAAAATAAAACACATATACATATGTATGGCAATTGCGATTAAATTATTTGCAATTAATAATGTGTTGGTCTTTGATGTTTCCACTCCTTTTTGCCAAAATGAACGAAATTTTTCCCATTTAATCGTCATCCCAGCCAACATTGTTAAAGACGGAAAGAATGATAGTATCAAATAACAATATTTCCCTTCAATTTGAAAAAAGTAAGACATTGTTTCTCCGAGTAGATAAAACGGCAGCCTTAGTATACGCTCCCAAATACTATCATATGCAATAATCGTTATCATGATAATTATAATAGCTAGCACCATTACAGAGAGAATATTTGTTGGCGTATGTTGTGTTTTACTTAAAAATTTCTTTCCCGCCCAAAAATACAAAAAAAGAATGAGTGTTATGTAAATCCCTATTACAAACAAATTAATTATAACATCCATCAATTCTGGGCTTCTATCATCGAACCATACGCCAAATCCCCATATATAGCTAAGAGGAAAGAGAAAAGCAAAACACATACATACGTGCACAACAATCGCGATTATATTATTCGTAAGCAGTGTAGACATATTCTTTGGCATTTGTACTCCTCTTCACAAATCTAAAGATTCAAACGCATTGATTAAGGTAAATGATTCTCCTTTCGTTTAGTCATCATACCTGCCAACATCATTAAAGATGGTAAAAATGACAGTATCAAAAAAACAAATTGTTTTTTTATTTGAAGGAAGTAAGATATTGTTTCTCCGAGTGGGTAAAACGGCAACTTTAACAAAGGCTGCCAGATGTTACTGTCATATGCAATAAGTACAGCCACTGCAAGTATGATAACCAACACTATTACAGAAAAAATGTTTGTTTTCATATTATTTGTTCTGCATAAAAATTTTCTTCCTAACCCCAAATAAAGGAAAAGGGAAACGATTGTGAAAATCCCTATTGCCAACCAATTAAATATAACACTCATTAATCCCCAGTCCCATACTAAATCAAACCACACGTCACCCCACCACCATATGTAACCAACGGGGATGAAAAAAACAAGACATATACATATGTGTATAGCAATTGCAATCAAATTATTCTTAACAATTAAATTATTTTTAAATGGCATTATAATTTCCTCTTTACTCAATTCAAGAAATATATTTTCATATTTTACTTCTTTATCGCAATTATAAATTTGTTGAGATGGTTTGTGGTTGCATTTCCAGTATTATTATATCTCTGTCCTTCCTTTTGACCAGAATAAACGACACTCATTTTTGTTTCATCCCCCCAATTATAACTAATATTATCAAAATTTTCTGAAAATTTGTGCCCACCTATATTACCATGTGCATCTATATCTTGTAATGGATGTAAACCTCGACCCAATTGTGTTAAAGCATATGTTTTATGTATTGAATTCTCTACTTTGCCGACAGTGCCGTATTTCAAGTCAATAGCTCCTAATTTTATATCATAGAATTGATCATTTGAATCTAACGCACTTTTAGCATTATTATAATCTGTATCGACCTTGTTCCAATGATAAACAGCATTGTCTAATGTCCTATCTGCGTGTTCTTGTCTCGAATCTCCTGTTTCATAAGTATTGATATGCCACGATTTATCTTTCCAAGGATAAAGCGGACTTGTGGTCCAACCTAGATCAACCCATTCATTGGACCCTGCGATTATAAGAGCCTGAGTCCGTGTGAAACCGGCTTCTTTTGCCCACGAGTTTGTTGCCATTAAGTGAACATCCGCCCCCCAATGACCTGTCGGATCAATGAAATTAATCGGATTGTTATAACAATAAGCATACCTATTCAAAGTTTGAGGATTATAGGTATTTGGAATAAGAGAGTCCGCTTGTGTAAATACAAATGTTTCAGGATTATAATATCTTGCTTCAAAATAATACAAACCAATCTCCGAATCAAACTCTTTTCCCGTAAACGTATACTTTTCAGTACCGCCTTCACGATGGCTGCCAAATGGATAATACAATGTCCTTTCGACCAATTGACCGCTTTCATCAATCATAACATTTGTCGAACCCAAATGATCATCCAAATACCAAAACATACCTTCGGATGATTCTTTTGCAACACGGTTTCCATTTGCGAAATAATAAACGGTTTCTTCGCCATCGTTTATGTCATAATCGGCAGAGATGTAGTAAGAAACAATACCTTCTTCTGTTTTTATGACTCTTTGCCCATTTTCATCATAAATAAATTGAGCAATGCTCCTATTATTATCGGATTTCTTTAAAACTTCTGTTAAACGGTTTGCGTCGTTATAAACATAAACAAAGCTGCCGTCTTCGATTAAATTGCCGTTGGCGTCATACAAAAGTGATGTATCACCAACTCTCGTCGGGGCGTGAATACCGGCATTATTGCCATATTCAAATCCGAAAATAACCTCTTCGTTGGTGACAACATCCTTATTTAGATGAGCCAAAATACTTCCAAGCGGATTATAAGCAAACGACTGTGAATAATTTTCACTGCCGGCAAGAATCAACCGATCTAAATCATCATAGAAGAAATATTGATTTTCATTGATGATGTTATCAGTTATGCCGAGAACATTTCCTTTTGGATCAAACAAATAATTAATATTTTGAAGCCCAGGCGTATTAATATTCTCCAAACGCTTCGTCCAACCGTCATAAGTCAAATCCGTCGCAACATTATTTGAAAACTCCTTTCTCGTCATTAAATTCATCGAGTTGTACTCAATATTGTCAATAACCCCCGGAATCGAAGACAAGAGAGTTTGATTATTGTAGTTGTAAGTAATGACTTTACCATTCGGAAGCGTTTTTTTGGTAATTCTGTCCATTGAATCATAGGAGTAAGAAGTCACATATTGGGAGTAAGTGTCATAACCATCCCCTATCGAAACGGAAGAGGCGTATTTGATATCATACGAGCCGGAAACAAAATATCTGCCGGACGCGTATGAATCCACGACAAAACGAATTTTTGACATCGGTTCATTGGATTGGTAAGCGTAATTGTAAAACCTGGGAGGAGTGTCGGATTCTTTTATTGTGAGTTGAAGAACGGCGTCTTCTGCTGTCGATTGAATAATCGAAACATCAAAAGTTACATTTTCGTATGCCGAAGAAACATTTACCGGTGAAATCAATCCGATTTCGGTTCCTCTCCGATCGAAAATGCGTAGCGAGTTAGTGGTTGAGCCGTTATTTAGCCTCAAAATTTCCAAATCATCCACAACAACGGAAGCGGAATTGCCGGCTTTTGGCTGTAGTCTCAAGTTTTCAAGATTCACTTCTTTTACATAAAATGAGTCGGGGTTTACCACATCCAAATGAAGAGTAATATCTTCTTCATTTTCAAATGTGTTGTGAAATATCGGATGAGGCGGTAAATCACTGACGATCAAGTCATAATCTATGGAATAAGTACCTGACCAGTAATTGTGAGCATAACCTGCTTCAAATCTGAGTTTGATATCCGAGATTGTTATGTTATTTGCAGTATATGAATAATAATAAGTTCCGGCGGGTATCGCCCCTTTGAATTTCTCAATTCGAAGTAAAATATCAGATCCATCTGGCATGATTGAAACATCCATATGGGAATCGCCAAATTGATATGGAATTGTGCCAATGACAGCACCCCATTCATTATATATGGCTGTTGAATTGTCACCCGCGATTTTTATTATATCATGATTATTAATAATGATGGAGCTGTCATTGTATCTTTTATGCCCTACACGTATGTTAAATTCGTTCAACGAATGCCCATCCTTTGCAATTGGAATCGTTAAATTTCGTGTGCCAAAGTAATCACTTTTTGGCGGTTGAGGAAACGGAACATATGCCGTTTCAACATTCATATCAATGTAATGAGTTTGGGATTGATAGCCATCAAGATAGGCTTGCAAGTATAAAAGCGGTTTTTCTGCCGGACAAACATATGAGAATGTATCAACACTATGACCATTTTTAAATTGCTCGACTGAAAAAATAATCTCGTCTCCCTCATAAACAAACGAAATATCAAAAGTGACATTTTCATGAGATGTACGGCCATTGACGCCTTGAATTGAATTCAAAACATGACCGTTGCCATCATAAATGACTAATGTGCCGCCGCTCGTATCGTCAATAAATCTCAAAAACTCTTGGTCATTCAAATAGACATATCCAATATCATGAGCCCCCATAGACATCTTTAAGTCCGTCAAATGCAATTCTGTTACAACATTTCTGTCTCTGTTAAACGGAATTAAAATATGTTCCTCGTTTCTTAATGTTGACAAATCTGTTAAAGGTTTGTAGTAAACCTCATATTGGCTGCTGGCATCACCGTTGTTCACTGCCGCCCTCACTGTTGAAATTTCGTTGTCTGTTGCATAAGAGAAATAAGCAGTGTTGCCTGGAACACCGCTAGTATATTTTTTAATTTGAATAAGCATCTCTGAACCGTCATGAATAAAAGAAACATCAAAAGTATTGTTTCCAAACTCAGGATGCCCGTTAACACTTGGAAGTACTTTACCCAAGAGATTTCCATTTTCATCAAAAACAGAAATATTTCTGTCGCTCGTATCTGAAAATCTTAAAATTTCTTTGCCGTTCAGATAAACAGAACTATAGGCTTTGTTATTATTACCCATTGAAAATCTCAGATTTGTTAAATCTAATTCTTGGACATAAAAACCTTCTTTTTCAAGCGGAATTGTAATATCTGCTCTATTAAAAAAACGTCCGTTTTCAAAGAATTCAATTTGGCTCGGTTCAGTATCTGGTGCAAGTTCTTCATAATAAACCGCATATTCGCCGCTGATGTAATCCACACCGGGCGCATAACCATTCATGTAGGCTCTCAGCGTTGAAATATTGCTTTCTGTTGCATAAGAATAAGCAAAAGTGCCTTCAAAAACACCACGGTGATATTTTTGAATTTCAATAAGCATCACGGAGCCATCATGGATAAAAGAAATATCAAAAGTTCTGTTTTCAAATGACGGTTTACCGTTTATTGGCGATATGGAACCCAATTGATATCCGTTTTCATCAAAAATATAAAGAGTCCCGCCGCTTCCAGAATCAACAAATCTTAAAATTTCTCGGTTATTGAGATGAATATAACCAACATCTCCTGCTCCCATCGAAATTCTCAGATTTGTTAAATCCAATTCTTGAACACGATAGCCATCTTTTTCAAAATAAAGGGTAAAATCTTGTTGGTTTTCAAAAGAACCGGTCGGATCTGATACCTCAGGTCCCTCAGGTTCGGGTTCCTCGGGCTCTTCCTGTAAAGACTCATAGTAAATCGTGTATTGGCTGCTGATGTAATCCACATTGGATTGATAGCCGATCAAATGTGCCCTCAGTGTTGAAATGTCGCTGTACGTCATATAAGAATAGGCGAAAGTGCCGTTGAGAACGCCACGGTAATATTTTTGTATTTCAATATTCATTTGCGAACCGTCATGAATAAAAGAAACATCAAAAGTCATGTTTTCAGCCGTTGTTTTACCGTTTACTTTTGCGATGAGACCCAATTGATTCCCATTTTCATCAAAAATTTGAAGAGTGCCCCCACTTCCCGAATCTACAAATTTTAAAATAGCATTGCCGTTGAAATAAATATAAGCACTATCTCCTGCTCCCATCGAAACCCTCAGATTTGTTAAATCCAATTCTTGGACACGGTATCCCTCTTCTTCAAGTTGAACAGTAATATCCTGTTGATTCTCAAAAAATCCGTTGAGATAGAACTCCCCCGGCTCTTCAGGTAAAGGCTCGTAGTAAATTGTATATTGACTGCTGATATAATCCACGTTGGATTGATAGCCGATTATATATGCTCTCAGTGTTGACATATCGCTGTATGTCATATAAGAATAGCTGAAAGTGCCATTGAAAACACCGCGGTAATATTTTTGGATTTCAATATTCATTTGTGAACCGTCTTGAATAAAAGAAACGTCAAAAGTCATGTTTTCAGCTGTTGTTTTGCCGTTTACTTTTGCGATAATTCCCAATTGATTTCCTGCTTCATCAAAAATTTGGAGAGTTCCTCCACTACTCGAATCAACAAATTTTAAAACAGCATTGCCGTTGAGATAAATATAAGCACTATCCCCCGCTCCCATCGAAACTCTCAGATTTGCTAAATCCGTTTGTTGGACGGAAAAACCTTCCATCTCAAGTTGAAGTGTAATATCTTGTTGATTTGTAAAAGAGTCTTGGACAACTGTTTCCGATCTTATTCCTGAGCCAGAAGATAAATAAACAATTTCAGATTCTTGAATTTCACGAATTGAACTTGATCGAGATGCAAAATCTGTTTCTTGTAATTCAAAACCATTCATCTGATTGTAAATCAAAAGCTCGTTTGTCAGAACCTCATCGGCATCATCGAACTCAAATCCAAGAACAGATATTGGCTGTTTATCCAATCCTCTTTCCTGTAATTCAAAATTGCTCTGATTGTAAATTGAAGGTTCATTTGTCAAAATCTCGCCGGCATCATCGAGTTCAAACTCAAGAACAGATATTGATTGTTTATCCGATCCCTTTCCCGGCAATTCAAAACCGCTCTGATTGTAAATTGAAGGCTCATCTGTCAGAATATCAATAAAATCGTAAATTGGTATTTTTGCCAAATCTGTTTCTTTTAAAGGAACATATTCAAATGATTGATCCAATGATCGACCCGACGATTGATTAAACTCAGAAAATTCCACAAATGCCGGCGTTTCTACTTGCCATCGTAATGAAGAAAGTGGCTCGGAAAGATAAGTATCTATAGATGCCATCTCTGATTGTGATTTTAAAGTATTTGACTCAATCACAGGGTCCATGGAGAACATTTGAGATCGAGAGGTTTCGTATAAATCCTCAATTAAAACGGTTTCTTGAACAACTCTCAACCGTGTGTCATATGAATAGAGTTTTGTTATGCCTTCTGTTTGAACTTTTGAGAGTGTTCCGATAACGTTTTGATCATATTCATAAATCACATCATCATCGTTTGGATAACTTATCAAAATCAGGCGGTCAAGAGCATCATATTCATAAATTATGGTAACACCCCTCGCATCTGTTTGGGTGGCAAGTTTATTGGTGGGTGTATAGGTGTATGTCCAGATTCCTAAGTCGGGGTCGTCCATTGCAATCTGCCTGCCTAAGGAATCGTATGTGAAAGTTGTGTTTTCAACTTTATAAGTGGTATCAATTAGAGAAGCAACGCCAAGTAAACTCAAATTCGAAGTGACAAGTTCTGTGTTGTCTAAACTTCCGGCAACAACGCCTGAATTTTCGACAAGGAATGTGATGTTTGATTGATCATAGTATTGGTTTGGAATAATTTTGATTAATTGGTTTAAAGTATCATATTCATAACCCGTTTCATAAATTTCGTTACCGTTAAACTCTGTTACTTTGATAATATTGCCGTTAATATCTTTATCCATTTGGATTTTATGTCCATTTTCATCAAATAAAATGGTGCTTAATTGGCTATATTCCATTTGTCTTGAAGAACCATCCGGATTTGTGGTTTGAATTAATCTTCCAAACGAATCATATTGATTCACTGTTTCTAATGCCGGTTCATGTCCTTTTCTTGGGGCAATAATCTTTGAAACACTTCCATAGTTGTCATAATATGTTTCAGAAATGATTTTTTGAGAGGGAATATCAGAATCCGATTCTGTTTTAATGGTTCTTAGTAAACCATCATAATAATTCCACATATCATAGTAATCATTGCCTTGCTTTTTTGTTGAAATTTTGATATATTCGGGTGCTTGACCGTCCGTGAAATATTGGTATCGGATCGTTGGAGAGGCTGACGAGTCTCCGGGTTTAATTACTTTTGTGATTCTTCCAAGACCATCGTATGCCATAGATGTCTCTACACCATTCGGATCTGTGATTTTTTCAAGTTTACCGATACTCAAATTGTATTCCAGCAAAGTTGTTTGACCCAAGGCGTTTGTAAATGAAGCTGGGAATATAAGATTTGTTCCGTATGTGATTGTTGTTATGTGCCCGTTACCATCGGTTTGTAAGATGAGGTTTCCGGAGGAATCGTAGGCAAATTCTTTGATGATGTCGTTTCCGTAATTGTTCCATGAGATTGTTTTAGTCATCAAGCCTATTGCTGGAGGTGTGTTTGAGTCGGAATAACCGTCGTAATAAAATTCGGCTTCCGCAACTTTTTGAAGGTTTGAGTCTTTTATTGTTTCTTTTTTGACTTTGTTTAAAATCCAATTGCTTGTGTTGTAGGTGTAGTCAAATGTTATTGTTTTTTCATCGCCGGATATTGACAAATCTCCTTCATTAAAAATACTGATAGCGTTTCCATAGAGGTCGTATTCGTAATTAATTTTGGAGATGATAGGGGTTATTTGTCCGTCATAAAGGGAGGTTGATGTGTTATTTAACAAGATTTCATGGACATCATCAACGGTATTTTCGATGTAATTGTTTTCTGTTTTTGAATAAAGTGTATCAGTTGCTGACTTTGTGGTTGTCAGGTATTCATTTCCTTTTTTGACTTCGTCTTGATGGAAGTAATGTTCTACGATTGAACGTTCATCGGTTACTGTGACTTGGTGGAAGCCTCTGAATTCAGTTTTTCCTTTTGGTTCAATGTGCATGAAGCCACCTTTGTAATCGTACGTGATTGTTGAAACGGTTTTCTGATCGTTTTGCATTCCGTTATCAGTTTCAACTTTTTTGACGATTTGAATTGGAGAGGGAAGTCCTTGCTTTCCATCATCTTTGGTGTTATTATACTTTGTAGAGGTATCGTATTCGATTTTCGTGATGGCACCGGTAGAATGGTTGATTTGGGTTAAAAGACCGGGAACTGAATAATTATTTGTCCAAATCTGATAGGAAGTATTGCGACTATCACGAGAAGAATAAAGAAAATCAGATACACCTTCACCATTTAAATCAACAGCTTGAGCATAGTTAATATTATTGCTATATAATGCCGGGAAAAGAGTATTATTAACAGTACCGTTAGAATGATTAGAAAAAGTACCATTACCATTATTCATCCAAACACTATAGGTCGTATTGCGACTGTCACGAGAAGAATAAAGAAAATCAGATAAACCATCACCATTTAAATCAACGGTTTGAATATACTCATTTAATGCTGGGAAATAAATCGGAAGAACAGAACCGTTAGAATAAGTGAACGTGTTATCCCCGTTATTCATCCAAATTTGATATGCAGTATTGGGATTACTAGTCGCAGAATAAACAAAATCGGTCAAACCATCACCGTTTAAATCAATGGTTCGAGCAAAGTTACTGCTACCACTGTATAATGCTGGGAAAAGAGTGTTATTAACAGTGCCATTAGAATAAGTAAAAGTACCATCTCCATTATTCATCCAAATTTGATAGGTCGTATTACGATTGTCACGAGAAGAATAAAGAAAATCAGGCAAACCATTACCATTTAAATCAACAGTTTGAGCATAATTAATGCCATTACTGTATAATGCTGGAAAGAGTGTATTATTAACAGTACCATTTGAATAAGTAAAAGTACTATCCCCATTATTCATCCAAATTTGATAGGTCGTATTACGATTGTCACGAGAGGAATAAAGAAAATCAGACAAACCATTACCATTCAAATCAATAGGATGGACGTAGTTAATGTTATTACTATATAATGCGGGAAAGAGCGTATTATTAACAGTGCCGTTTGAATAATTAAAAGTACCATTGCCATTATTTGTCCAAATCTGATAGGTTGTATTGCGATTGTCACGAGAAGAATAAAGAAAATCAGGCAAACCATTGCCATTTAAATCAATGGGTTTGGCATAGCTAATACTATTACTGTATAATGATGGAAAGAGGGTATTATTAACAGTGCCGTTAGAATATGTAAAATTCCTTTCGTTTTGTGAATAATCAAAAGAAGTAGGGCGTTCTAAATTATTGCTTCCGACCAAAGTAACAGATTTTAGAGATTGGCGAGTGCTTGTCTGACCATAATTTAAATTGTACACATAAACAGGGTTCATATCCGCTAAAATTTTTATTTTTGATAAAAATGATTTTTCAACAACATTATTTCCATCAAAATATCCGTTTAAAGAAAAAGCTCTTTCAACAAGTTCAAATTCAATAACATTAACTCCATTATTATATGAAATATTTTTCAAATAAGATGTGCCGACCTCCCCCTCCATCGGATTTTTAACATAATTATACTCAATTAAATTCCCATTAACATCTTTAATCTGATCCAACTTCCACTTTGAAACATAATCCCGACTGGAAACAGAATTCAAAAGTTCAGAATCCATAGTATAACCAAATCTATACTCAGTCCCATCTTTCATCGTAGCCGTCCAATATTCCCCTTTCTGATTGGACCCGCCAACTTCTCTTTGAATCCTCATATAAGTTTCAATTTCGGTATGATAAAAATCATCCGCCTCAGAATAAATCAAATCATGACTCTGCCCATCAAAAATCAATTTGAAGCGATCATCTGAAATGTCATTCGGCGTATAATAAACATCTCTTAAAATGTAATATTCATTTAAAGACCAGCCGTCACCAAGCCAGCCGTATGTTCCGCCAATACTCTGGCTATTATAAGTCAAATCAATTTTTGGCTGAAAACCTGCAATTCCTTTTGGAACGTCAATGGGATAACTATAAACAGCCGCCCCCGAAAAAAGACTTGTCAAATAAGCATCCTTTGAAAAACCAAACTCTGCCGATTGTGCTGCGGTTAAAGAAGCAAGATCAACACTTGGATCAGAAGTCGTGGTGGCAGACATGGTCATCATTTCTTCCATCAATTCTTCTGCTTCAAGGTTTTCTTCTTGAAGTGCAGCGTCTAATTTTTCTTCTTCCAAATCGGATAACTCAAAAGAAGGGTCAAAATTTTCAGTCAGGATATCTGATTTTGTATTTTGGGAGGTTTCAGATGGAAAAGAATCCTGTGGTGAAAAACGGTCGGAAGAGGTTCCCGAAGGGGCTCCTGAAGGTTCTGCCTCAATTGCAAACGAAAAAGAAGGGGTTATAATCATTAAAGCAATGCACACAACGATGATTTGTTTTAGGTTCATAGATCTCAACGCCTTTATTCAAATAAATAATGTTTTTAATATTGTTTTCACGTATATGTATACTTTTGTTCGACAATTGTATACTCATGTACGTTTATGTCGGTCGTATGAGAGGCTATGAATGAAAAACAGCGTTTCAAAATAAAAACATTTTTAAATAATCCGAAAACTTAACTTTTTAAAAAAATAAAAAAGGTATAGTAAAAGCAGCATTGGTGGCTTGAAAATCTTAAAAAAAATGATTTAAAAATTGAATTTATATCGGCGTCTCTCATCGTTTTTTAAATTTCATCTTTTTTCCTTCAAAACATCTGCAAATTAAACTGCTTCGTCTTTGGCTTATTCTCAATTCCAAAAAAATCTTCTGCAGCCTTTGAAACGGCTTCCAAATGTTCTTTTGGAGTAAAAACGCCCATCTTCCAATTGCTGACTTGGGCGTTTTCAAGGACTTGGATGAAGTGGGAGGCGTCGGT
>Ga0099364_10011466_pt1 | contig 12120 bp, 7 predicted proteins | sample TergutTh196P3_FD_73070 | JGI IMG/M metagenome (GOLD analysis project Ga0099364, IMG submission 73070) | Microcerotermes parvus P3 segment gut microbial communities from Pointe-Noire, Republic of the Congo - Th196 P3 | ecosystem: Host-associated > Arthropoda: Insects > Digestive system > Gut ...
GGCCGCGTATTTGAATGTATCGGTTCCAAGAAAATCGTCATCCGGCGTATAAACGAACGAACCATCCTGCTCCAATACGACATGACCATACTGCGGGTATGCATCAACAAACAGGGAATATCCGCCCAACGCATCCTCATCAAGCCGGTCATTGATCAGCACACCGCGTTTGGCGTCGACAACCAGCGGCTGATTGAAATGCGCGAGATAATAATCGTTGACGGCGTAAGGATTCCACTCCACCGCCCCGATATCCAGCGTGGTGCCATAGGTTCGTAGAAAGCCCTGTCCCCGTTGGTCGGTCATCAGCGGGTTACCTTGTGCATCAACGGCAAGCGTTGTATTTCCGGCGTTGATGGCGGGGCTGTCTTCCATGAGGGCGTGGGTGAAGGTCGGGCCGCCGTTGTTTTGCAATGGCGTCAGTCGCGGATCGAGCGGCGATGATTGTGTGCCGATCAGGTTGCCGCTGACGCCGTGGGTCAAACCCGACATGCCGGTGTCAATGCCGATGAGGTTGTTACTGCTCGTCGATTGTAAGGTTCCATAGACATCATAACCACGTGACAGCGTGGACGCCGTGTTTTCCGCGATGATCGTGTTATGCACCGACACGTTTGATGTGGTTGTACGAATTCCGCCGCCGAGATACGCCGTGTTATTCGTAATCGTTGAGTTGACGATGGCCAGCGTTGCGTTCGACCCAACGAAACAAATGCCGCCGCCTTCGTTCGCCGAGGTTTGACCACTCGCCGTTTCCGCTTTGTTGCCAGAAATCGTCGAGTTGATCATCGAGATGTTGCCCGTTGAATTTGAGTAAAGACCACCGCCCCTGTTACCCGCCGTGTTGTTTGCCACAAGCGAAGACGTCATGGTCAGGTTGCTTCCGCCCATGATGGAAATTCCGCCGCCCGAAACCGCCGTCGTATTGGAGTCAAATGTCGAGCCGCTAATCTCAAGTGTGCCGCCCCGGATATTAATCGCGCCGCCAAGATAAACGGCTTCATTGTTGCTAAAGATTGAATCTACTATGGTCATGGTTCCCGTTGCTTCCACAGCGATATAAATGGCACCACCGCCGTTAATGGCTGAAGTTGCGGTATTGCCGGTAAATGCCACATCCCTAATCAAAGAATCTCCACTTCCCTGGCGGTAAACGGATCCGCCGACTTCCGCTGTATTATCATAAAAAGAAGATTGGCCGGAGATGGTCAATTCGCTGTCGAGTACGTAAATGGCACCACCACAAATCGCTTTATTCTCAGAGAACGATGAGCTGAAAATCTCAAGGGTGCCGCCGCGTATGTTGATTGCGGCACCATGGCCGTATATGGCTTCGTTGCAGGTAAAGGTTGAATCCACTATGGTCATGATTTCCTTGGATGTCGCGGGAATGAAAATGGCACCGCCGGCATAAGTATTGGATGTGGCCTGATTGCCGATAAACGTAACGTCCGTGACGGAAGAAAAATGACTCGACGATTCCTTTCCATATCGGTAGATGGCACCGCCGAGTTCCGCCACATTCGACGTAAAAGAGGACCCATTGGAAACATCTAAAATACCATTGTATGAGTAAATCGCTCCACCTCTCTCGGCCGTATTCCCGGAATAGGTACCGCCGGAAACCGTGATGTCGTTTGTCATGCCTGCAAAGACCCCGGACGACACTTTGGCAGTAGCGATGCCGCCACCGTAAGTCGCCGACGTGTTATCCTGGAATACGCAGCCGGATACCATCGAGGTGCTGGTCGAATAAAAATACACGCCGCCTGCAACGGTTGTCGAGGCCGTGTTGTCGGAAATGACCGAGTCCATGATCGCCACGCTCTCCGAATAAAAGAAAACCGCTCCGCCGGAGTGGTTGGTCGCAATGTTGTCGAGAATCTGCGAGTTTGTGATGGTGGCGTCGTTCGTTTTGTCAAGATAAGTGGTTGAAGTGGTGCGTGTGGCATAAAGTCCGCCGCCGATGGTTGCCGTATTGCCTTCGATCACAACGTTGTCGATAAGATTCTGACCGTTCGAATAAAGGGCAAGACCGCCGCCGTTGACGGATGTGTTGTCCGCGAAGGTGGAATTCGTGATCGTCACGCTGCTGACGTACTGCGTCCACAGACCGCCGCCATAAGCCGAAGAGGAAACCGTCGCCGTGTTGCCGCTCACAAGACAATTGTCAATGATAATAAAATCCGAACCGGCGGCGTAAATGGCACCGCCGTTCGTTTTCGACGCACAATCCAGGACGATCAGGTCACTGAAAATTCCTGATGCATAATCGAAGGCAATGGCACCGCCGCCCCCGCTTGCAGGTGCACCGTTGGTCAGCGTCATTCCGGCAATAACCACTTCCGTGTTCGCCGTGTTGGCGTAAAAAACCCGTGACAGATCATTGCCGCTGATCGTCAACACATCCACACCGGGTCCGATGATGTCCACCGAGTTGGTGATCGTCGGCAAAGCCGTCCCGTTCAATGTGATCGTGCCGGTCAACGCTTCGTCAAACGTGATCAAAGTTGTTCCGACGGACGCATTGGCCACGGCAATCGCCTCACGCAAACTCAAGACACCATCGTTGGCGTTGACCACATCCAAAAGCGTCGTGACAATGTAAGTATTGTCATACACGAAATTGCTTCCACCTCTCGGTGAACTGGGATTAGGCGAACCTTTGCCTGGTGAACTCTTGATCGAAGAAGGCGGGGTTTGAAGAAGTTGTCCCGGCGACAGACTGTTCTCCTCCAAAAGAAACACCCACGGGTCATGGCGCAGGCAATAGTCCTCAAAGGTCAACGGGCCATGAATCACCGGAAAATCATCTTCCAGGACGGGTTCCAACTCAGGATCGGGGCCGAAGAGTTCCGCATCCCATTCCTCCATTGTGTCGATATGCTCCCAATATTCCCATTCAGAAGCGAACATGTCCTCATCAAAAATGAGGGCATCATCATCGTAATAGTCACGTTCCTGATCATCAAAAACCGGCGCATCAAAACAGTCCTCATCCCACTGCGATGCCGACAATAACTGACGTTCTTCCAATGGCTCAAGGTGTAGCCGGCGATTTTTCAGAGGGCGTTGCGTTCCCTTGATTTTGGTGTTGACCTTGAAAAATTCCAAAAGCTTTTCGATCATGTAAGACATGGTGGTCTCCTTACTCCGGGATGTTAACATTTGTATCGGAAAAAAATCTTTAGACGAAATTTTCACTCACCGCTTGTAATAACATATTTTATGAGAGACGTGCATGACTTGTCAATACAATGGCTGGAATTCAAAAAAATTCTTTGAATTATGTCGCAAAGTGAGTGAACCCGAAGGATGCCCATATCCCGGAAGCCAACCAGCACTGTATCCGGGATTTCACGATTTTTCACAGGATTCACAAAGGAGAGAGGGTGCGGGTGTATTGAAGTGTTTTCAATCTCGCCATCTCAATCCTCCGACTTCTCAAACTTCATCGGCTCGTCCAACTCAAACACCGCCTTGTTCGGCTTGTCGACAATGCGCACCGGCATGATTTTCGGTATTCCCTGTCCCAGGGCTTTCATTTCGTGGATGATAAATTGGGTCACCCACGGAGAGTCACGGCGGCTGGACATGAGAGGAAATGCAAGTGTGCCGCGATTGACCGGCTCAATGCCCTGTAAAAACACAAAAAATCGTCGCCCGTCTGTTGCAAACCGGCAGATGTGGTGATAACATAAAAGTTTAGGGTGTCTTGTGCCACCTCGTTTGGAATTCGTATGATACCTGTGCCGTTCTCATTTTCTACATCCGGATTTGTTTATGGACGAATTACTGATTTGTACCGATCTGTTTCGGGAAGCGACGCCGGAGGATTTGAAGGCAGCGATCAACGTACCGGATGTCGGGATACTGACCGAGGCGGTCAAGATTCCTCCTTTGCCGTCGAAAGAGCTTGACGGTATTCTGCAGCGCAACTGGTGTTCTCTGCCCCCGCATTCCGTCGGTATTCCCGGCTTCAATCTTTCACCTTTTGCTCAAAAGGTGGAAATGGACGACGGTGTGATTGAGTATTACTGTTCGAACGTCAGGGTTTACAGTTTGACGGCGGCCTGCAAACTCTGGGGTGCGGGTGAAGTCGCAAGGGCTTTGACGCGTTATGAGGAATGGCTTCATTCATCCGATGCGAAACGGGATGATCCGTCGAACCGCCCGTGCTTCCTGCTCAGACGATGTGTTACGGAAGCGGAAAAGCTGTTTGCCATTCTCAACTACCAACAAGCAGGACAGAATCAGGAAAAGGGCAACCCGGCTCCAACTCCATCGAAGCAGCTTTCACGTCATTTCATGAAAAGGTCTGACAAACTGCTTGCGATGGATGCCGCCGTTCAAATCATTTTGGAAGCGATGTTTGCAAACGCCCCTTTTCCGGTACTCACGGAAGTTGCCGAGCAGCTTTTCAAAGACGGTTTTGCGATCAATCCTGAAACTTTTAACAAACGACTGAGCGCGAACAAGGTAATAAAAGCACTCAGGAGTCAATCAAAAAAACGCCCTGAAACAACCTCTGGCAAGGCTTATGAGAAGTGGCGTGAAGGGTTGATGAAGACACTTGTCTCTTTTCGTGTTCCCATTCTCCAAAGTGATGATGCAGGTCTTGAAGAACCGGCGAAAACAGGTCGCGCGAAAAAAAAAGAAGAAAACGAAAACAGCGACATGACGAAATCGTAACCCACCGACCGGGTTATGCGATCAGTATATTCGATGGTGTACTCGGTTACGGAACAAAGAAGGGTTTCATTCCCTTTCAGTACGATCAATTTCTGGCTTGGGCAAAAAGTCAAGGTAACCGTTATGCCCGACTCTATAAGCCGTTGACGAAACGTTTTACGAAGCGACCAGCCCGGAAACGTTCGATCTGTGCCAAATTGCATTTGAAAAGCAACTGCCGGTGTTTTCTGGTTGGGACGAACTCTTTGTCCCCGGAACGGGAAATCCTTTCTCCGACACCGCTTGAACTTGAGCTTTGGCTGGCCAGTGAAAGCGGGCGTAAAGAGGCACGACACAAATTTGGGCTGCGCACCTGTCCCCGTTGCCCTGCCAAGCGTACCAAGTATCCCTGCCCGTTTGCCAAACCCATTGTTTTCGGTCTGGATGCCGATCAGGAGTCCGATCCTTTCTTGGATAAAAGACCGGACTATTGGAAGACCTGGACGGACTGTAAGATTACCGAAGTCTATTTCAAACCCAATACCGAAGACTTGGACAACTGGCTGGATGCGGGGCATACCGCTGAGGAATTCTCTTTCGGTTTCTCAACAACAAATGAGCTTTGATCCCCGTTTCCGTTTAAAATCCGAAATTTGTCCGAGGCAAAAATAGCGGATTTGTCTTGAACGCACCACTGCCACTCGTTGCTCTATATTATTACATTCAAAAGAGATAAGTGAATTTGTCGCTTTTCCATTTCTTACGTCATTGTCCTTTTCAGGTAATTAATGAAGGCGAAGTCCCATTATGACATTGCTTTTGTTATGATCTCAAAGCGTTTTTCTGAATCATGCCCGTTGGGATGAGCAAGCAATGTGAATCTCATCGGAAAATCCGTAATTTGTCCAAAGACAAAAGAGCCGATTTTTTCACTTCAGAATCCATGTTTTTTGCTTTATCTCTTGATTGAGTAATGAGATAGAAAAAGCATCATCGATTATTTGCCGTCCATGTTACGCTCTCATGTTCCAGGGAAATAGGTGGAGGGTGAAACGAATTACGGGACTTCGTTTTTACCGTCACACAAAAATCAATCAGAAAGTAACAGAAAGGTTACCCCATGCCCAAAGCAAATTCATTTTTTGAAAGCACGACAAGGAATCGAACCATGAAGATCATTACCATCAACCCGGAACTAATGCGGGTTGTTGTCAAAAAAACTTCCGCCACGAAACGAACCAAAGAACGGCGGCGAACTCCACGGTCAATAAGGCAAACCTTGTCGGTCTGTTTTTTGAAAAAGAAAACTTGATTTCAACAATCATCCTCAATTTTGAAAGATGAAACCATGAGTATTCGCAGCCCCCCCGAAACATTGTTTTATTGGAACATTTTTCTTCAACCCCATGTGAGATAACTTATGCAACAGAAAATTGATCCGAAACGGATACGCACGGACTTGGACACGCAGGCACGGGTTGAAACCGACGCCTCGGTGGTAGAAGAGTATGCGTCGGCGATGCTTCGCGGCGACGAATTTCCGCCCATTGTGGTTTTTCACGATCTTGACTCGGATGTGTTGATCCTTGTCGATGGTTTTCACCGGCTGGAAGCGCACATGCGGGCCAAGCCGGATGAGGAGATGGAGGTCATCATCAAGGACGGTACACTTTCGGATGCCCGTTGGGCGAGTTTTACGGTCAATGCAACGCACGGTTTACGGCGCAGTGCCGCCGACAAACGCCGGATCATCGCCGAGGCATTGCGGCACGAAAAAGGAGTCAAGATGAGTGACCGGCAAATTGCCGGGCATGTCGGTGTTGATCACAAAACGGTGGCTGCCGTTCGTCGTGAACTGATGACGGGTGGGGAAATTCCCCACGTTCATTGCCGGGAGGGAAAGGACGGCAAGGCTTATGCCGTCAAGAAAAGCGAACCGGAACCGGCGACGGAAGTCGAGGGAGTCTTGATTTCCTTGCCAAAGTTTCGTGATGGTAAGCCGGAAGTTTTGCTGGACGTCCTGCTGGGATTCTTCCAGGAGGAGTATCTCCAATCCCTCGCTGCGGCCATTCACAAAAGATTCAACAGCGCAAGGAGAACAAGATCGCGAGTCGGCTAAACCCATCTTGTCCCCCCATCTTTTATCAACAATCATTTTCGAGAAAGAATTTATGAAAATCGCTTACGCGCGTTCTGCGTTGCGTCCTGAAACACAGAACATCATCGACCATGCGAACGTCATCATCCGGGAATACCAGCAAGCGGGTTACCGGATCACGTTACGTCAGTTGTATTATCAGTTTGTCAGTCGCAATCTGGTGGAGAACAACATGAAATCCTACCAGCGCATCAACACGGCCATTGCGAAGGGGCGCATGGGCGGCATGATTGATTGGGACGCCATCGAAGACCGGACACGCAACCTGGTCTCCCGTTCTCGATGGAACGAGCCACAGGAAATCATTGAGACATGTGCCTCGCAGTACCATATTGACCTGTGGCAGGATCAAGCGAAACGTGTCGAGGTCTGGATCGAAAAGGATGCCCTGGTCGGCGTGATCGAAAAGACGTGCCGGCATTGGGACTGTCCTTATATGTCATGCCGTGGTTATACCAGCCTTTCGGAAATGCACAAGGCGGCCACCCGGATGATTGAATCCAGCGAACGGGGTTATGAATACGTCATTTTGTATGCCGGTGACCACGACCCGTCGGGCAGTGACATGAGCCGCGACATCCAGCAACGTCTTGACGCCTTTGGAGCCGACTTCATTTTTCAACGCGTCGCCTTGAATTTGGAACAGGTCCACGCCCACCACTTGCCGCCGAACCGGATCAAGGAGAGCGACTCACGCTCGCAAAAATACCAGCGTCGTTTCGGCGAGGGCTGCTGGGAACTGGATGCCTTGCCGCCTTCGGAGTTGAACAGGATCATCGAAGGTGCCATTTTTGAACACATTGATGATTATGCCACCTTTCAAAAGAGGCGTGAAGAGATTGAAACCACCCAATGGCAATTGTCCTTGATCGCCAACGATTATTCATCGGTCATCGCGAACCTCATGGTCGAGTACGATGATTGAAGTCCGATTGATTTTCGTAAAAATGTCCCAAAATGAAATTTTTCGCGTGATATTTTTGGCCTACGCCGCTATGTGAGATAGAGAAAGGAGGTGACGCGACAAACATTGTCAATCAGTTTTATCCCGGTTTTGCGGTTCCGGGTCAAGGAAAAAATTGCAACTTATCGGGATCGGACACGTCGTTCGATCCTTCCACCCATTTTTTACAGAAAGACGTTATGTCGAAACTTTACCGGTTTGAAGTGGAAACCCTTTGGATTCACCCGGAAATCAACTTCTCGAAGCGTCGCGAAATGGTCTATGACTTCACGACCGACAAGTTGATTGCCGATGAGCGGACGTGGTTCAACGGTCAGGATTTTTACGATCCGAAGCAATCGCCGCACATTTATGCCGACTGGGAGAAGGCGGAGTTGGCCTACACGAACCTCGACTGGCAGATGGAAGAATGGGAGCCGTTGGCCGGTTTGATGCAGGCAGGGAGCAACGAGCATATCGAAGCCTTCCGGCTGATCTCCGTTGACGAAAACGGCAACGAGGAAGTCGTGGCGGAAAACAATCTCCTCGCCGATGGGATTGCCGTCAACGAAGCATACCGGCAATCGCAAACCGCCTGATTTCCCCCCACCGGGAGCGGACTTCCGTCCGTTTCCCCTCATTCACAACGACATTCTCTTGTCGTTTTTTCGCGCATCCCCGGCTATTGTGCCGAGGTGCGTATCTTGATTTCACCTCAAATTTTTCAAGGAGGCAACATGCCAAAACAACTGAAACCGCCGGTGGGAAACGGTACTACATTCCCACAACCAACATCGGCAGGCAACGAAGAACAGTTCCCGTTGATGACCGTCGATTCCATTCCTTCCAACACAGGAGAAACCACCATGACCGTCAATTTTGAAACACTTGCCAAAGCCGAACAAACAAAGTCCATCGTCGATTACAAACGCTATCAGGAATTGCTGCGTGATCTCGCGTCTGGCAAGGAACGCAACGAAAATGAAATCCTTGAAATCCTCGAGCGGGTCGGTCGCAACGTCACCATGCTCAAGGAAGACTACACATGGCGTGCGAAGCGGGATGAGCAGATTGTCGAGGTTCGCAAGGAAGCGGAGTATCGGGCGGAGCAAGAAGCCATCCATGCCGAATCGAAAGTATTAAGCGACGAGTTTGCCAAAATCAAAGCGGAATACGATCAAAAACGCTGGGTGCTGGACGCCAAATACCGTCAGACCAAAGCAAAGATCAGCGGGATTAACCGCTTGCGCGACGAATTGAGGGAAAGTTGCCGCGACCCGTATTTGCACGATGAAATCGAAAAGCTGAATGGCCAGTGTCAATCCTTTGCGACGCAAAACTATCTCAAAAAGCAAAAGGAGGATGCCCGGTTGAGGCTCGTTTTCAGGCAACAAGAGCTTGACAGAATGCCCGCATTTTGTCACGGACGAATTGAGAGGATCGACAATCTCAAGGCGATCATCAAGGAGTTGCAGGCACGATACGATGAACTCCAACTCGAAATCGACACCATGGACAGGAGGGAAAAAGAAATCGAAGCGGCCAAACGTGATGTGTATGAACGCATGGTGTTCGCGTAAGTATTGTCAAAATCAATCACCAGCATTCTTTGTTCCCGGTCCGCTATCCGTCGAGCCGGGTTCCGTTTTCGCACCCGGTCACGTTGGCCGGGTGTTTTACCTGACCTTAACACAAGGAAACTTTATGTCATAAACATCCACTTTACCAACCCCTGCCAAGGAGACATTACCGCCGTGGCACAGCCCCAGGTGTATCACGTTGGCTCCGCCGCCGAGACGCAAGTGCAAGCGAATTCATATCGACCTGGAGGATGGGTACAACGATTACGCTGTCCTGAAATGCCCTGTTTGCGGCTTTGAGTACAATCACCTGACCGGCGTCGAAGTGCGCGGCGGAATCGGGCGCAGGGAAGGCATTGGGACACGCATTGACGCTACGGGCACACGAATTTTTGGAACCTGTGTTGACCGGGGCGTTGCCGTCGATCTTGAATTTTCAGGCGAGTGCGGTCATGATTTTACTTACACGCTTGAGTTTCACAAAGGTCAAATGCAAGTCTCGCAGCGTGAAATGCCCGGCACTCTCAAATCCGCCATCTGGCGCGACTGATCTTTGAACGACACACACCTCTTTACAGCACCCGCTCGTCGGGTGCTTCTTCACTATTCCGAGGCACACTTATAAGCCTCGGATTTCGTTTTTTCTCTGGCTCAAAACGCGAGTTACTACAGTGAAATTTATCCTACATGCGATCATTCCGGTCGCGTGTTTCATTCAACATTTACAAAGTCGGAACGAACCCGTTTCGCAATGTCACAGCACTCAACGATTCAGAGAAAATGAAACGAGCCGGGCGTTTACCGAGGCGGTCAAAATCTTCTGTTTGACATGCAGCCATTCTGCATAAATCTTTTGTAGGATCGCCGCATACGGGTCGGTTGGACAAAGATACCAACCTAACTCAAACGGCCTCTTTTCGGCAAAAAATATGCAGATTACTTTTACGTACCCGGTTGCCATTAACCGGGAGCATTCAATCACTTTTTTTACGGAACATTTATGAAGGAACATATCACACTTGCCGCGGTGATCAAGCGGCTTGAGTCGCTGGGTCATGCCGTTCAGCAATCGGGAGACACATATCGTACCCAATGCCCGGCGCATGGCGGCGAGGATAGCAACCTCGCCTTCAGCGTCGGCAAAACGGGACGTGTCGTCTTCACCTGCCACTCGCACCACTGTTCGTATGAGGACATTGTCGCTGCTCTCCAACTCAAGGAAACCATGCCACCGATCCAACCGTTTGTCAAAAAATCGGCCACAGGCAAAACCATTCACCAAACGCTTCAGGCGGCGATCAACGCGGTAGCCTTCGGCCTCGGTCGCAAAGATGAAAAGCCCGATAGCGTGTATCGCTATCCCAATGTCGACGGCAGTGAGAATCTTGTGATTTGCCGTTGGGACAAAGGCAACGTCAAGGAAATCCGACCGATCACGAAAACCAAAGACGGTTATATCGTCGGCAAACAAACCGAAAACATGTATCCCATTTATCGTTTGCCTGAAATCGTCAAGCACATTCAAAGCAGTAACAGCACAGCTCGCATTCTCATCTGCGAGGGTGAGAAGGCGACGGATGCGGCGGCAAAAGTGGGTTATGTCGCGACCACTTCACCGTTTGGCAGCGAGTCGGCGGAGAAAGCGAACTGGTCAGTCCTTGACACAATGGCTTTGCACCATAAACTGAAACTTGAATTGGTCATACTGCCGGACAACGATGAGCCGGGCGCAAAATACGCCGAGTCGCTGGTCAACATTTTCAGTGCGTTCAAGTCGTCGCCGTTGGTCAATGTCGTGCAAATCGCCGATCATGCCGCGATCACAGGTATTGCCGCCTTCCCTGTCAAAGGCGACTTCGCCGACCTGTGCGAACTGCTTGATGGCAAAGACCATGCCGAAATCAAGCACCTTGTCGATCAAATGATCGCCGAATCCTTGCCGGAGGCGGTGGTTGAAGAAGGCTTGGAGTGGGAGCCGTTCCCAGTTGACTTGCTCCCGGATACGATGGCAAGGCTGTGTCGCGAGGCGGCGAAGGCCAAGAACATTGAGGCGGCTTATGTGGCCACATTCGCAATTTCGGCGGTTGCGTCAGTGCTTGGCAGTGCCTACAAAGTGCGGCTCAAAAAGGATTGGATCGAACCGGCGATCATTTGGACGTGCCTTGTCACGGAGTCAGGCAGCGGCAAAAGTCCCGGCCTTGATTCGGCCTTGAAACCGCTGTTGCACCTGCAAAATGAATCCGACAAGCGATACAAGGAGCATTACAAAGGCTATGCCGGCGAGATGGAGCAATACCAGCTCGCTTATGAGGATTGGAAAAAAGATCGCCGCCGTCTGCCCGGCCTGTTGCCACCAGCCAAGCCCGAACCGCCGCAACATGACACGTACCTTGTCGATGATGCGACAATGGAGGCAGTGGCCGACATATTGGAAAAGAACCCTTTCGGCGTCATGTTATTGCGAGACGAATTGGCCGGTTGGTTTCGGTCGTTTGACTGCTATCGTGCCAGTGGCGGCGGTAAAGACCTTGCGGCATGGCTGTCCATTCACGGTGGTCGTCCGCTTCGTATCAATCGCAAGACGGGCAAGCAGTTCATCCATTCGAGTAACCCGGCTGTCAGTATCGGCGGTGGTGTCCAACCGGAAGTCCTCAAGCGAATTGTCAAGGACAACGAAGACTTTTTCGATTCGGGACTCACGGCACGTATCCTGTTTGCCATGCCGCCTGACCTGCCGTCATATTGGTGTGAGGAAGAGACCACGGACG